>Ga0134100_1000660_pt1 | contig 38755 bp, 34 predicted proteins | sample 11_taG_2_FD_94444 | JGI IMG/M metagenome (GOLD analysis project Ga0134100, IMG submission 94444) | Switchgrass degrading microbial communities from high solid loading bioreactors in New Hampshire, USA - 11_42_5_180_A3 metaG | ecosystem: Engineered > Bioreactor > Semi-continuous > Anaerobic >...
AGATCCGCAAGTTGAAGCGTACACAACCGGTCTTCATCCCCCTCGCCCACGATCCTGGCGAGAGCATCGAGGTGGATTGGGGCGAGGCCGTGGTGACTCTCAATGGTGTGGAGGTTACGGCCCAGCTCCTGTGCGTCCGTTTGCGGTGGAGCGGCATGCCGGTCGTGATTGCGTGTCCAACGCAGCGGCAGGAAGCCATGTTGGACGGTATCCGGAGGTCAGTCCAACCCCCTCTTGCGGAAGCGAAGCCCGTACCACATGGAGAAGCCGGCGACGGCGGTCAGGATCCCGGCCAGCAGGTTGGCGGTGGGACGGTCGCCGGCCTGCGCCGCCAGAAGCGCTCTGACGCACGTGCCAGACGGGGCGATCGTGCCGTCCGTCCCGCTGCGCCCCGTCCCGGGACGGCGGGACGCGCCCCCTCCCGGCTGGAGGAGATGCACTTTCCAGAGTTGAAGTGTAAGTCAGCGTCAGCGAGTCCTCCCAGGGGGGTGGGAGCATGTCGGCCGGCGAGCAGGTGCTCAAGTCCAAGTTGTTGCCGCCCCGGCTCCGTCGGCACACCCTGGTCCGCCCGCGCCTTCAGGAACGGCTGCTGGAAGCCCTGGACGTGCCGCTCACCATCGTGCAGGCCGGACCCGGGTACGGCAAGACCACGGCCCTGGTCTCCTTCCTGGCCTCGGCGCCGTGCCGGTACGTCTGGTACACCGTGTCGACCGACGACCAGCACCCCTTTCCCTTCCTCCTCCACCTGATCCACGCCCTGAAGGCTGCGGTTCCCGGGCTGAGCGGGCGCGCCACCCAGCTGCTGGAGTCGGGCGGCGGGCCCAACCGCCCCTGGACGCAGGTGGTGGACGCGCTGACCTCCGACCTGCTTGCGGCAACCGGGCAGGAGCTGCTGATCGTCCTGGACGACTTCCACAACGTGGACGAGAACCCCCAGATCGTGGCCTTGGTCGAGCAGTTCATCGAGCACATGCCCCAGCACGTCCACCTGGCTCTCGCCACCCGCCGCCGCCCGCCGCTCGCCGGCCTGCCGCGGTGGCGGGCCCTGGCCGACGTGGTGGAAGTGACGGAGAAGGACCTGGCCTTCACCCCTGCCGAGGTGGAAGAGCTCTTCCTGGACCAGTACGGCATCAGCCTCACCAGCGAGCAGACCGTCGCCCTGGCCGAGCGCACCGAGGGCTGGATCATCGCCCTGCAGCTGGCCTGGCAGGGGCTGCGGAAGGGCTCCACCCTTCAGGACTTCTGGGAGGGGACACCCAAGAACCTCGACACCCTCTTCGACTACCTCGCCCACGAGGTGCTGGACCGGCAGCGCCCCTTCGTCCGCCGCTTTCTGCTGACCACCTGCGTGCTGGAGCGGCTCCAGCCGCGCGCCTGCGACCATCTGACCGGCGAAACCGGCAGCGAGCGGGTGCTGGCGGCGCTGGAGGAGAACGGCCTCTTCACCCAGGCGGTGGGCGACGGCGAGTTCCGCTACCACCAGCTCTTCCACCAGTTCCTGCGGGAGCAGGCCCAGCAAGATCCGGAGGCATGGCGGGCTAACCACCTGGCCGCCGCCCAGTACTACCTGGCCGCAGACAGCCCCGAGACGGCGGCCAACCACTTCGCGGAGGTGGGCGAGTTCGACCAGGCGGCCGGCGCCATCCTCAGGGCCGCCGATGCGATGATCAACGCCGGTCGGGTGGAGGCGCTGGGCGGCTTCCTGGCGCGCCTTCCGCAGGATACCTTCAGCCGCTTCCCCGAGCTGCTCCTCCGCTGCGGCGACGTCGCCCGACTCACCAGCCGCTTCGACGATGCCCTGGCCTATTACGGCCAGGCCGCGGAGAAGTACGCGGTGCTGGGCGACGACCGCGGGCGGTGCCTTGCCCTGATGGGCGAGGCCCGGGTCTACCTCGACACCATCTCCCCCGGCAAGGCCGACGACGTGCTGGCCGAGGCGCAGCGCCTCGCCCACGCCCTCACCGATCACGAGCGGGCCGACCTGATGACCCTGCTGGCCGAAAACGAGACCAACCGTGGACGGCCCGACTACGCCGCCCGCTTCGCCAGCATGGCGGCCGCCAGCGCCGGCGGACCGGTCGACGACCTCCTGGAGGTCCGCGCCCTCCTGCGCACGGGCCGGCTGGCCGAGGCGATGCGCATCCTGGAGCGGCTCTCCAAGCAGGGGCTGGCCGGCGCGAGCCGCGCCCACCGGGAGGTCCCGCTGCTCATCTCGTATATCGCCGCCCTCATGGGCGACCAGCGGCTCACCCTCACCGGGGCCGAGGAGGGCATCCGCCTGGGCAAGGAGAAGCGCTCGCCCTTCGTGGAAGGCGTCGGCCTGATGCGCCGCGCACACGCCCTGCAGCTGGACCCCCACGCCCCGGACGAGGCAGTGGCCGCGGAGTACCAGGCCGCCATCGCCCTGATGGACGAGATCAACGTCACCCGCGGCAAGGCGGAGCCGCTGGCCGGCCTCGCCCTCTTCTACGGCCACCGGGCCGGCAACTGGGCACAGGCGGAGCACTACGGCCTCGAGTCGGCCCGCATCGCCCGGGCGGCCTGCGACCAGTGGTTCCACGGCTACGCGCTCCTCAGCCTGGGCTCCTCCGCCGCCGCCCTCGGGCGCACCGAGGCGGCGGGGTACCTGCGGGAAGCCGAGAAGGAGTTCGACGAGACGGGCGATCCCTACGGCCTCGCCCTGGCCCGGGTCTGGCAGGCGCTGCTGGCCCACCGGCAGCGAGACTGGGCCGGCTTTGCCGCCTCGATGGAGTCCGCCCTCGCCGCGGCGCAGGAGCACGGCTACAACTACCTCTTCACCCGCCGGACCCTTTTCGGACCGGAGGACCCGCAGGCGCTGGTGCCGCTCTTGCACGAGGCGCGCCGGCGCGGCATCCAGCCCGCCTACGCCACCCGGCTCCTCGCCGAGATGGGGATGACCGACCCGGAACACCATCCCGGCTACACCCTCCGGATCAGGACCCTGGGCAACTTCCAGGCCTGGCGGGGACGGCAGGAGATCACCCGCCGCGAGTGGCGGCGGGAGAAGGCCCGCCAGCTGCTCCAGCTCTTCGTCACCTACCGGGGGAAGCTGCTGCAGCGGGAGCTGATCCTGGACCTGCTCTGGCCGGACGCCGATCCCGAGACCGCCCAGCGGGACTTCCGGGTGGCGCTCAACGCCCTGCTCTCGGCCCTGGAGCCGGACCGGCCCGCCCGCGCCGATTCCTTCTACATCGTGCGGGAGGGGCTGGCTTACGGCCTCAACCCGCACTCCGGCTACTGGCTGGACGCCGACGAGTTCGAACGGCTGGCGAGCGAAGGTCTTGCACTCGGGGAGCGGCGGCAGGAGGAGCAGGCCCGCGACGCCCTGAACCAGGCTGTGGAGCTCTACCACGGCGAGTTCCTGGCGGAGCTGCGGTACGAGGACTGGTGCTCGGAGGAGCGGGAGCGGCTGCAGGTGCTCTACCTGCGGGCCCTGGAGTGGCTGGCCCAGGACGCCGCGCGCCGCGGCTGGTACGAACGCTGCGTGCGGCTGTGTGAGCAGATTCTCGCCTGCGACCACTGCTGGGAGGAGGCCTACCGGCTGCTGATGCACAGCCACTTCCGGCTCGGCAACCGGGCGATGGCCCTGCGGACGTACGAGAAGTGCGTGCAGAACCTGCGGGACGAGCTGGGCGTGAGTCCGATGGCGAGCACTACCCGCCTGTATGAACGAATTCGGAGGAGCGCCGCGCGCCAGGCCGCGCAAGACGACGCGTAATCGCCTTGCAGTTGGTGACTCCCGTGTAACAACGTTTTGTCAGAATCAACACCAACAGCCTGGTCGCACGTGTGGCCCGGGCCGGCCTGTCCGCGGCGGAAGGCCCCGTGAGCGGAGCCCTGTGTGGCACCGGGTGGCAGCTCTACTCGCCGTGTGGCGCCGCGTTGCGGCTTTGCATCCGGTAGCCCTCACCGACCCATCTGGCCACACAGATGGTGATGTTGCCGGTGTCTGGCCGACCCTACCCATCTCCGGCAGATCGTCACCGCAGCCAGGAACTCGCCCCGGTGACCCGCGACGCCGCCTTTTCGCGCTCGCAGATGACATCCCGTCGATGGGAGGGATTCACATGCCTACGGTATCGCTTCCGAACGGCCTCCGCATCTTCTACCGGGAACGTGGTCAGGGCGGAAAGACGATCCTGCTGATTCACGGCAACACCGCATCGTCCCTCTGGTGGGAGCGGGTGATGGCGCACCTGCCCGAGAACGTGCGCATGCTCGCCCCCGACCTCCGCGGCTGCGGCGACAGCGACAAGCCGGCGCCCCCGTGGTCCATCGCCGACCTGGCCGAGGACATCTACCAGTTCACGCAGGCCGTGGGCGTCCAGCGCTGTTTCGTGGTGGGGCACTCGCTGGGCGGCGGGGTCGCGATGCAGCTGGCTGTCGCGCACCCTGACCTGGTGGAGCGCCTGGTGCTGATCAACTCGGCGCCGGCCGAAGGGCTGGTCACCCCGCCGGAGCGGTACGTGCAGCTGGAGGCCGCGGTGAAGATGCCCGAGCTGCTCAAGGCCGCCCTCGCCCTGATGATGCCCACCGCCCCGAAGGACGAGTTCTACCAGAGGGTGATGGAGGAGTCGGTTCAGAAGTCCGCCGGCGCGCTGATTCCCAACGGGCGGGCCCTGGACGTGATGAACCTGGTGGAGCAGGTGGCCGGGCTGCGGGCACCGACCCTCATCATCTACGGCCAGAAGGACGGGCTGGTGACGCTCGACATGATGGAGCGCACCCGGGATCAGATCCCCGGCGCCCAGCTGGAGCTGTGGCCGGAGGTCGGCCACTCCGCCCCGGTGGAGGCGCCCGAGCGGCTGGCGAAGCGGCTGGTGAAGTTCTTCGGGATCTAACTGCATGAAGTACGGGAGGAGCATCCTGCGGAAGGGTGCTCCTCATGATCTACCGGGAAGAAGAAGGGCACAGGGCCGTTCCAGCCACTTCCCATCCAGACCCCGCGAGTGGACGGGCGCCCTCGTCTCAACCATCCCATCAAGGGCGCCGACCCGGCCCTGCAGACCTATCGAACCCGTGTCGCGGCCGTTCCACCCCCCTCCCGTTGAGACTGTGTAGTCGTCCCCGGGCACCCCGGCCCCCTGCTCCCTGGCCCGAACGGAAACGATTTGAGCCACGCCCTCCACCCCGCGTGGCTCATTTCGTTACCCTTCATGCCTCAACCATCCCATCAAGCGCATCGGCCCGATCACCCGGATCCAGGGCCCCGCCGGGCTCCAAGCAGCCCGTGGGGCGTGTGCCGAGAAAACACCCAGTGGATAGCGGTTTTCCGGGGTGAAACCCAGTTCGCCCCCCCGTCAGAGTGGGCAGAACCGGAACGCGGCCCCAGGGGAAGGCCGGCCGGGGTCCGAAACCCTGCAGGAGGGAGCACGGATGTCGGCGACAAGGTTTCGGTGGGTACTGGCGGCGGTGCTCGCCATCGCCGCCGTGCTTGGCGGCTGCGCCGTGCAGGCGCCCCCCGCCACCACCGCATTCTCCCGCGTCCGCCTGAACGATGTGAAGGACATCGACAGGGGGGGTTGGTCCTCCAGGAAGAAGGCTCCCAGCGCATCGACCTGAAACTGGCGGAGGGCACCGCCGCCGGCGACAAGGTCCGGGTGTACGGGCCGGACGAAGACTGCCAGTGCCGCGTACCCATCCGGTAAGCCGGACGGGCAGGCCATGGACGCCCTGCGCGGGGGCCTCACGCGTGGCCTCCCTGCATCCGGCGCCCGGCCCGCCCACAACCCCCACCTGCGAATGAGGGTCTGCTCCTCCGAACGGAGGAGCAGACCCTCATTCGTTTTGGTGACTCCCGTGTAACTGCACGGTTACTGAGGCCCTCTACGTTGAAACCGCAGACACGATATTTCCCACCAGCCACAACATGCGCTCACTGTGAGGTGCAGCCCATGACCACGACTCAGCCCCACGTCGGTGTGGTGAGCACCGGCATCTACATCCCGGAGCACTACATGACCGCGGAGGAGATCGCCGCCAGGTCTGGGGTGCCGCTGGATGTGGTGAAGCAGAAGATGGGCATTCTGCGAAAGCCCATCCCCGGCCCCGAGGACGGCACGGCGGCCATGGGCATCCAGGCCGCCCGGCAGTGCATCGAACGGGCGGGCATCGACCCGGCCACCATCGACCTGGTGATCTACATCGGCGAGGAGTACAAGGAGTACCTGCTCTGGACGGCCGGCATCAAGACGGCGCACGCCGTGGGCGCCACCAACGCCTGGGCGTTTGACACCCAGCTGCGTTGCGGCACCTGGGTGCTGGGCATGAAGCTGGCGCAGGCCCTGATGCTGAGCGACGAGCGGGTCAACACCGTGCTCCTGGCCGGCGGCTACCGGAACGTGGACTACATCAACTACGCCAACCCCCGAGTCTCGTTCATGTACAACCTCGGCGCCGGCGGCGGCGCCATGCTCCTCAAGAAGAACTACGGCCGCAACCGGGTGGTGGGCTCGGACATCATCGTGGACGGCTCGCTTTCGGAGACGGTGGGCGTCCGCGGAGGCGGTACCCTGGCCGGCCTCCACAACCACGACGACTCGCTCTACCAGCTGGACGTGTTCGACGTGGACTACATGAAGGCCCGGCTCAACGCCGTGTCGACCCAGCGCTGGGTCGAGGTGGTCAGCCGGGTCTGTGCCCGGGGCGGCTACCGGACCAGCGACATCGACTACCTCGCGATCCTCCACATGAAGCGCTCCGCCCACAAAGGCCTCATCGAGCAGCTCGGCATCTCGGTCGACCGGGCGATTTACCTGGAGGAGTACGGCCACATCGGCCAGATCGACCAGATCCTCTCCATCCACCTCGCCCTCGAGCGGGGGCTCATCAAGGACGGCGACCTGGTGGTGGGGGTCAGCGCCGGCGTCGGCTACGCCTGGGGTGCCACCGCCATCGAGTGGGGGCCGATCGGGGCCACGCGGGCGCGGAAGCAGGCCGCCCGGTGAACCCCATCGGCTCGGGGGGACAGGCGAGGGCCGACAGGGGGAGCATGGGCCGGGCGGACCCCGCATCGGGACCTGGGCCCGGGCACGCCCCTGCGAGACCGGCACACTCGGCCCAGGCGAGCGACCGCCAGGCCAGAACTTCCACCCGGACTGGAAGAGCAGGCCCCCGGGGACAACATCGCCCCCGGTCTGACCGAGCATCTGCGGGCGCAACCGCCCGAGATTGGGAGGCGAGCTCATGCCTGAGATTCACGCCAACGGGATCACGCTCCACTACCGGTGGCAGGGCCGGATGGACGGGCCGGTCCTGGTCCTCATCAACGGCCTGCTCACCGACCTGAGCAGCTGGAACGGCCACCTGCCCCACCTCACGCCCCACTTCCGCGTGCTGACCTACGACTGCCGCGGCCAGGGGCTCAGCGAGAAGCCCGACGAGGGCCCCTACACGCCCAGGCTTCACGCCGACGACCTGAAGGGGCTGCTGGACGGCCTGGGCATCGAGAAGGCCGCCCTCCTCGGGGTCTCCAGCGGCGCCTGCGTGGCCCTCAGCTTCGCAGCCCGCTGGCCCGAACGGGTCTCGGCCCTGGTGCTGGCCAACGGCTACGGCGTGGCCGACACGGCGATGCAGGTGAAGCTGAACTCCTGGCTCCGGGCCATGGAAGTCGGCGGCGGCCCGCTGCGGTTTGACGTCTCCGTCGCCTGGATCTGGGGCGCCTCGTTCCTGAACAACCACTACGAGGCGCTGAAGCCCTGGAGGGAGAAGGGCACCGCCCTGCCGACTCACGCCGTGATCCACCTCATCCGGGGTGCGATGGAACACGACGTGCTGGAGCAGGCCCGCAACATCACCTGCCCCACCCTCCTCATGACCGGCGACGAGGACGTGCTCACCCCCCTCAGCTACAGCCGGGCCCTGCAGGAACGCATCGCCGGCAGCCAGGTCGTCGTGCTGAAACAGGCCGGCCACTGCATGTTCCTCGAGCACGTCGACGAGTTTTCGCAGGTCGCCGCGGACTTCCTGCGCCAGGCGCTCCTGGCGTGATCGGAGGCAGAGCATCGTGACGGAACAGCCGCTGATCGCCTCGTTCGTGGTTCGCCTCCTCCGCGTGGAGGGGGCCGAACCGGGCCAGACCGGTCCGCCGCTCAGGGTCCTGGTGCGCCACGTGCAGACCGGTCAGGAGATGCGCTGCCTCCGCCTGGAGGAGGCACTGGCCTTCATGGAGCACTGCCTACAGCTCTCCCGCCAGTCGGAGGGCGAGTAACGAAAGCAGAGGTGTGAACTGAAGATGGAACGGGAACTTACCGGCAAGGTCGCCCTGGTCACAGGGGCAGCCCGGGGCCTGGGGCGGGCCATCGCCCTGGAGTTGGCTTCCCGGGGCGCAGACGTGATCGTGAATGACGTTCCCAACATGGCAGAGGTCGCAGCGGAAACGGTCGCCGCGGTGGAGGCGCTGGGTGTGAAGGCCCGCTTCTACCCCGCCTTCGTCAACGACGAGGAGCAGGTGAACCGGATGGCCGCCGAGGTCGGCCAGGTCGACATCCTGGTCAACAACGCTGGCGTGAACCGTGACGGGACCATGAAGAAGTCGAAGAAGGCCGACTGGGACTTCGTGATCGACGTGAACCTCACCGGCACCTTCAACTGCCTCAAGGCGTTCACCCCCGCCATGCGGGAGCGCAAGTGGGGCCGCGTGATCAACATCGCCTCTTACGTGGGCCGCACCGGCGTCTTCGGCACCCCGTACTACGCCGCCTCCAAGGCCGGCGTGATCGGCCTCACCAAGGAGGTGGCCATCGAGATGGCGCGCCACGGCGTCACCGTCAACGCCCTGGCGCCGGGCTACATCATGACCGACATGATGATGGGCTACCCCGAGGAGCAGAAGGCCAAGATCACGGCCGGGATCCCCGTGGGCTACTGGGCCAAGCCCGAGGACATCGCCTACTGGGTCGGCGTGCTGGCCTCGCCGCGGGCCCACTACATGACCGGCGCCGTGCTCGACTGCAACGGCGGCGTCTACATGTAGCCCCCGGGGAGGTGCAGACGCATGCGTGAAGCAGTGATCGTGGCGGCCGCCCGCACCCCCATCGGCAGCTTCGGCGGGTCGCTGTCCACCCTCAAGGGGCACGAGCTCGGCACCGTCGTCATCGCCGAGGTGCTGCGCCGGGCCGGCATTACGGGCGACCAGGTGGACGAGGTCATCATCGGCCAGGTGCTGGAGGCCGGCGAGGGGCAGCACCCCGCCCGCATTGCCAGCCTGAAGGCCGGCATCCCCTACACGGTGCCGGTGACGGCCGTGAACAAGGTCTGCGGCTCCGGCCTGAAGGCGGTGGCGCTGGCCGCCCAGGCGATCATGGTCGGCGACGCGGACGTGGTGGTGGCCGGCGGCCAGGAGTCGATGTCGAGCGCGCCCTACCTGGTGCCCCGGGCCCGGTTCGGCTACCGGATGGGCCACGGCCAGCTGGTGGACTCGATGATTGAAGACGCCCTCACCTGCGGCTGGGAGCACGTCCACATGGGCCTCACGGCCGAGAACATCGCCGAGCAGTTCGGCATCACCCGGGAGGACCAGGACGCCTTCGCCGCCGCCTCCCAGCAGAAGGCCGAAGCGGCCATCAAGTCCGGCCGGTTCAAGGATGAGATCGTCCCGGTGGTCGTGCACGGGCGCAAGGGCGACACGGTGGTCGACACCGACGAGCACCCGCGGTTCGGCACCACGGTGGAGGTGCTGGCCAAGCTCCGCCCGGCCTTCAAGGAGGGCGGTACCGTCACGGCCGGCAACGCCTCCGGCATCAACGACGGCGCCGCGGCGGTGGTGGTGATGTGGGCCGAGAAGGCGGCCTCCCTGGGGCTCAAGCCCATGGCCGTCATCCGCAGCTACGCCACCGCCGGCGTGGAGCCCCGCATCATGGGCACCGGCCCCATCCCGGCTACCCGGAAGGCCCTGGCGCGAGCCGGTCTCACCGTCGACCAGCTGGACCTGATCGAGGCCAATGAGGCCTTCGCGGCCCAGGCGGTGGCCGTGCTCCGCGGGCTTGAGCTGGACCCGAACCGGGTGAACGTCAACGGCGGCGCCATCGCCCTGGGCCATCCCGTAGGGGCCTCCGGCGCCCGCATCCTGGTGACGCTGCTCTACGAAATGCAGAAGCGGCAGAGCCACTACGGACTGGCGACTCTCTGCATCGGCGGCGGCCAGGGCATCGCCATGGTGGTCGAGCGGGCCTGACCAGTCCGCCTTCACTCACCTTCCACTACATCAAGGATAGGGGGAAAGAGACGTGAGACGTTGGTTCGCTGCGCTCCTCGCCTGCACGCTGTCCCTGGCCCTCATCGTCGGCTGCTCGGCGCCGCCTGAGACCGAGTCGCCGGCCCAGACCTCCGGCCAGACCTCCAGCCAGAGCTCGGGGCAGTCGGCCGGGCAGTCCGAGACCACGCAGCCCAAGCGCGAGGTCCAGGGCGTCACCGACACCACCGTCAAGGTCGGCGGCTTCGCCGCCCAGTCCGGCCCCGTGGCTCCCATCGGCATCTCGGTGCGTAAGGGCTTCGAAGCCTACATCAAGTACGTGAACGACCAGGGCGGCGTGCACGGCCGCAAGATCGACATCGTGAACATCATCGACGACCAGTTCGACGGCGCCAAGGCGCTGGCGGCCGCGAAGCAGCTGGTGGAGTCGGACAAGGTCTTCGCCCTGGCCCCCATCCTGGGCACCGCCGGCTTCATGGCCAGCTACGACTACTTCGTGGAGAAGAAGATCCCCGTCATCTACCCGATGACCGGCGTGGAGCAGACCGCCCACCCGCCGCAGGAGAACATCTTCGCCGTCCAGCCCAACAACTACGACGAGGCGAAGATCCTCACCCAGTACCTGGTGGACGAGCTCGGCCTGAAGAAGATCGCCGTGCTCTGGCAGAACAGCGACATGGGCGAGCAGGGCCTCAAGGGCGTGAAGGACTACATCGGCGAGCTCGGGGCTGAGCTGGTCTACGACGCCCCGCACGACGCCGGGTCGGTCGACTTCACCACCCCGGTGCTGAACCTGAAGCAGAAGGGCGCCGAGGGCGTCGTGATCATGACCACGCTGGCCGAGACCATCGGCATCGTGAAGGAGATGTACAAGCAGGGCGTCACCGCCGTGCCCATCACCTCCTACGTGAACGCCGACCCGGTGAACGTGCCGGCCCTGGCGGGCGAGGCGGCGGTCGGCCTCTACGCCGGCGGCTGGGTGCCGGTGGCCGACCCGAACGACCCCAGCATCCAGAAGTTCTGGGAGATCTACGGTAAGTACAACAACGGCGAGCTGCCTGACGCCTACGGCACCGCCGGCTTCATCGCCGCCGAGCTGCTGGTGAAGGGCCTCGAGGACGCCGGCCCCGACCTCACCTACGAGAGCTTCATCCAGGCGCTCGAGAACCTGAACGACTGGAGCGGCATCATGGCCAAGAACCTCACCTACGGCCCCGGCGAGCGGGCGGGCGTCAAGGCCTTCTACCTGAACAAGGTCGTCGAGCAGGACGGCAACATCGTGATGGTGCAGGTGAACCAGGAGCCGTACCGCCTGCGGTAGCCGCAGGCCCAACGGCTGCGGTCGCTGCGGCCCCTTGCACCGCAACCGATCCCGGACAGAGACGCAGGCCGGGGAGGGAGGCGGGGCCTCCCCCCTCCCTCCCCCGGTATAGGAGGGCGATTCTGTGATCCTCGCCCAGCAGATCATCAGCGGCCTCGCCACGGGTTCGCTCTACGCCCTGGCCGCCCTGGGCCTGGTGCTGATCTTCAAGACAACCGACGTGGTCAATTTCGCCCAGGGCGAGATGGCCATGTTCGGCACCTTCATCATGTTCACCCTGCTGAAGACCGCCGGCCTCCCGTACTGGGGCGCCTTCGTCCTGGCCCTGGCCTTTGCCTTCCTGATGGGTGCGGCCATCGAGCGGGTGGTCCTCCGCCCGCTGGCCCATGCTCCCCTCATCAGCGTGCTGATCGCGACGCTGGGGCTCATGCAGATCATCAACGGCGTGGCCGGCTGGATCTGGGGCTATCAGGCCAAGGCGTTCCCGACGGCGGTCAGCGGGAGCCCCATCAAGCTCGGAAGCCTCGTCATCACCCTGCCGGACCTGGTCAACTTCGTCGTCAGCCTCGTGGTCATGACCGGCTTCTTCCTCCTGTTCCGGTTCACCAAGCTGGGCGTCGCCATGCGGGCGGTGGCGGAAAACCGGGTGGCGGCCCGCCTGATGGGCATCCCCACGGACCGCATCCTCTCGCTGACGTGGGGCCTGGGCGGCGTCCTGGCGGCCACGGCCGGCATCCTGATCGCTCCGGTGACGAACCTGGACATCAACATGATGTCCGAGATGCAGATCAAGGCCTTTACCGCCGCGGTCCTGGGCGGCTTCACCTCCCTCCCCGGCGCCGTGGTGGGCGGCCTCACGCTCGGCGTGCTGGAGAACGTGGTCGGCCAGTTCGTCCCGCAGCTGAAAACCCCCTTTGCTTTCGGCCTCATCGTGCTGGTGCTCGTGATCAAGCCCACCGGCCTGATGGGGACCGTCCAGCGAAAGAAGGTGTAGCCCATGGGCAAGAAGCTGCTCACCCTCCTGGGCGTCGCGGCCCTGCTGGCGCTACCCTACGCGCTGCCTGACGAGTGGTCGTGGCTGGTCCTCCTGCTCAACCGGGCCCTGATCCTGGCCATCGCGGCCATCGGCCTCAACCTGCTCACCGGCTTCGCCGGGCAGATCTCCATCGGCCACGCGGCCTTCATCGCCATCGGCGCCTTCAGCAGCTACGGGCTCACGGCCCTGGTCGGCATTCCGTTCTGGGGCGCCCTGCCGCTGGCGGGCCTCATCAGCGCCGCCGTGGGCTACGCCCTGGGCTTCCCGGCCCTTCGGCTGCAGGGCCACTACCTGGCCATCGCCACGCTGGGCTTCGGCGTGGCCGTGCCCCAGATCCTGAACATCTGGAAGGGGCTCTCGGGTGGCTGGACCGGCGTGAAGCCCGCCGCCCCCTACCTCTACGGCCTCTACTTCAAGGAGGACCGCCCCTACTACTACCTGATCCTGATCGCTCTGGCCATCCTCACCTGGGCGGCCCTGAACATCGCCAAGCGGCGCACCGGGCGGGCCTTCATCGCCCTCCGGGACAGCAGCGTGGCGGCGCAGGCGATGGGCATCAGCCTGGCCCAGTACAAGACCACGGCCTTCGCCCTCTCCGCCTTCTACGCCGGCATCGCCGGCAGCCTCTGGGCCCACATGATGAACTACATCGCCCCCCACGACTTCAACCTGGGGCTGTCGATGGAGCTGTTCACCATCATCGTCCTGGGCGGCCTGGCCTCGGTGCCGGGCTCGATCGTGGGCTCGCTGTTCATGTCTCTCCTGCCCAAGGTGGTGGAGAAGATCTCCCTGGCCCTGCAGCGCTCGGGAGCCTTCGACCACTCCCCGTTCCTCATGAACGTCTTCAAGAACCTGAATCAGGTGCTGACGGGCGTCATCCTGGTCCTGGTCGTGCTCTACCTGCCCCTGGGGCTGGTGGACCTGTGGCGGAAGCTCAAGCACTGGTGGGCCGGGCGCCAGCGCCCTGCCGCCGCCGGGGAGGTGAAGTAGGTGGCGCTGCTGGAGCTGAAGCAGGTGACGATGCGCTTCGGCGGCATCGTCGCCGTGGACCGGCTGGACCTCTCGGTGGAGGAAGGCAGCATCCACGGCCTCATCGGCCCCAACGGGGCCGGCAAGTCCACCGTCTTCAACCTCATCAGCCGCTTCTACGACCCGGCGGAAGGCCGCATCGTCTTCGCCGGGAAGGACCTGCTGCGCGTGGCTCCGCACGACGTGATCCGGCACGGCATCGCCCGGACCTTCCAAAACGTGGAGCTGTTCCGCGGCCTCACGGTGCTGGGCAACCTCCTGGTCGGCCAGCACAGCCGCTTCCGCTACGGGCTGATCGCCTCGGCGCTGGGCAACCTCGTGCCCGCCGTCCGGCGGGAGGAGCAGGAGGCCCAGGAGCGGGCCCTGGAGGTGCTCGACTTCCTCGGCATCGCCGCCTACAAGGACGCCTACCCGCAGTTCCTCCCCTACGGCATCCAGAAGCGGGTGGAGTTCGGCCGGGCGCTGGTTTCGCAGCCGCGGCTCCTGCTCCTGGACGAGCCGGCCGCGGGCATGAACCCGCAGGAGACGCAGGAGCTGGCGGAGCTCATCCGGCAGGTGCGGGACCGGTACAAGGCCACGGTGCTCCTGGTGGAGCACGACATGAGCCTGGTGATGCGCATCTGCGAGCGGATCACGGTGATGGACTTCGGCAAGAAGATCGCCGAGGGCACCCCGGCCGAGGTGCAGTCCGACCCGGCGGTGATCCGGGCCTACCTGGGCGAGGAGGAGGGTGCGGCCAATGCTTAAGCTGGAGCACGTCAGCGCCGCCTACGGCAAGATCCGGGCCCTCACCGACCTCTCCCTGGAGGTGCCGGACGGAAAGATCGTGACCCTGCTCGGGGCCAACGGCGCGGGCAAGTCGTCTACGCTGAAGGTCGTGACGGGGCTGCTCCGCCCCACCGCCGGCACCGTGACCTTTGACGGGCACGACCTCGCCCGCCTGGCGCCGGAGGCCATCGTGCCGCTGGGGATCTCGATGGCGCCGGAGGGGCGGCAGGTCTTCACCCAGCTCAGCGTGGCGGAGAACCTGCGCATGGGCGCCTTCGCCCGGAAGGACGCCGCGGGCGTGCGGCGGGACCTGGAGTGGGTGCTCACCCTCTTCCCCCGTCTGAAAGAACGTTACGGCCAAGAGGCGGGCACGCTCTCGGGCGGCGAGCAGCAGATGCTGGCCATCGGCCGTGCGCTGATGGCCCGGCCGAAGCTGCTGCTCCTGGACGAACCCTCGCTGGGCCTGGCGCCCCTGGTGGTGCGGGAGATCTTCGCCACCATCCGCCAGGTGAACGCCGAGGGCATGTCGGTGCTGCTGGTGGAGCAGAACGCCAACCTGGCCCTGCAGGTGGCGCACCACGCCTACATCCTCGAGACCGGACGGCTGGTGCTCTCCGGCCCCGCGGGCGAGCTGCGCCAGAACCCCGAGGTGAAGCGGGCGTATCTCGGGGGGTAGCTCTGATTCTCGGTCAGATTCAACCAGTCGGAACCCCGTGCCACCTGAAGGAGGCAATATCCCATGCTGAACACAGTCGGCGACTGGCTGGGGCGTCGGGCCATCCACACTCCCTTTAGGGAGGGTCTGGTGGTGATGCCGGGTGCGCAGCGGACCGGGCTCGGGAATCCGGGGGGCCAGCCGCTGCGGCTCACGTACGACCAGTGGAACCGCATGGCCAACCAGATGGCCCACTTCCTCTACCAGAAGGGCGTGCGCAAGGGCGACCGGGTCGCCGTGCTCTCGCAGAACTGCCTCGAGATGCTGAACCTGCTCTTCGCCTGCGGCAAGCTTGGGGCCATCTTCGTTCCCTACAACTGGCGGCTCACGGTGGCGGAACTGCGGCCCCTGGTGGCCGACACCGACCCGAAGCTCTTCTTCTACGGCCCCCACTTCAAGGAGACGACGGCCGAGCTGAAGCCGCCGAACTCGGTGGGGCTGGCGGAGGTGGACTTCAGCCAGTACCCGGAGTCCAACCCGCCGATGCCCGACCTTGATCTGGAAGACCCCTGGATGATCCTCTACACCGGCGGCACCACCGGCAAGTCCAAGGGTGCGGTGCTGAGCCACCGGGCGGTGCTCTGGAACGCCTGGAACACCATCTCGGGCTGGACGCTCTCGCCCGATGACCGGGTGCCCATCCTCACGCCGTTCTTCCACACCGGCGGCCTGAACGTCTTCACCACGCCGCTGGTGGAGCTGGGGGCCTGCTCGATCCTGATGGGCCCCTTCGACCCGGGCGAGCTCCTGGATGTCGTGACCAACGAACGGCTCACGGTCATCTTCATGGTGCCGACGATGTTCAAGATGGTCATGGACCATCCCAAGTTCGCCGAGACCGACTTCAGCCGGGTGCGCTTCCTCATCTCGGGCGGCGCCGCCTGCCCGGAGCCGGTGCAGCTGGCCTACCGGGCGAAGGGCTGCCAGTTCAAGATCGGCTACGGCCTCACCGAGGCGGGCCCGAACACCTTCGGCATGCCTGACCACCGTTCGTGGGAGAAGCCCGGCTCCGTAGGCTTCCCCCTCCCCCACATCCAGCTGCGCATCGTGGCGGAGGACGGCCACCTCTGCGGGCCCAACGAGGTGGGCGAGCTGCTGGTGAAGGGCGGTCACGTCTTCTCGGGCTACTGGCGGAACCCGGAGGCGACGGCGGAGGCGCTGCAGGACGGCTGGCTCCACACCGGCGACCTGGCCCGGCAGGACGACGAGGGCTTCTACTACATCGTGGGCCGGAAGAAGGAGATGTTCATCTCGGGCGGTGAGAACGTCTACCCGCTGGAGGTGGAGGACGCGATCTACCAGCACCCCGCCGTGGCGGAGTGCGCCGTGGTGGGCGTCCCGGACCCGAAGTGGGGCGAGGTGGGCAAGGCGTATGTGGTGCTGAAGCCCGGCATGAGCCTCACGGCGGAGGAGCTCATCGAGCACTGCCGGGGGCTGCTGGCGAAGTACAAGACCCCGAAGCAGGTGGAGTTCCGGACGGAACTGCCGAAGAGTGCGGCGGGGAAGATATTGAAGCGGGAACTGAAGTAGGGTATGGGAAAGCGGGACCTCGGGGGCGAGGTCCCGCTTCGATGTTGGTTTCGTCGGCCCCGCCTTGGATATCTACGCGATGGCCGGTGCGAGTCGGAGTCATGCTTTACGACCGAACCGCGTCGCTGCGCGTTACAGGCGGGCCTTTCCGCTCCACCCCACCACGACATGTCGGCGAGTGGCTCGTGGAGAAGCTGTTGAGGAGTCGACCACCCGCCAGTTTCAGCAAGTGCACGCCAGGTGCGGACGTAATGTTCAATATATCGCCGAAGCTCTCTCACGCCCACTTTGCAGCCCAGTGCTGGATCGGAGCGGCCCCAGCCCTCTCCAACCAGCGCGGTCAGCCGGGTCTGCAGCCCACCTCGGAACAGGAACTCTTCCACAAATCGGTTCTGCGCCATGTGGCTCAGCACCACGAGCAGAAGCTGGCAGAATGCGCTGGTGTTGCCCATCGCAGAGTCCAGCCCTGCCTGACCGAGAGCCGCGTGAGCCGGTCGGAATGGCCACGCAGAACCAGCGTGGTGGCATCCAGCAGCCAGAGCAACAGGAACGTGATCCCGGCCGGGTGCGGCCCAGAACAAATACCAAGGCTCCCGTCCGGTCGCCCGGGCGGGAGCCTCTTCACGCCCTCTGCTGCAGTACGTCACTCCTTGTTCCGCTTCAGCAGGTTGACCACGACAGCGGTGACCACCATGCCCACCAGGAGATACCGGCCCAGGAGTGTGCGTTCACCCCAGCAAGTTCACGGTGATATGCGCCACGGTCGGGGCGATCAGGCTGCGGGTACGCTGGGCCAGCATCCCGAGCATCAGGCCGATGGTGCCCTGGCTGACGATGCCCATCGCCAGCCCCGCCAGGTAGTCGCCTCCCAGCATCGCCGTGGTCAGCCCCAGATGCCACACACCGAAGAGGAGCGAACTCAGGACCAGGCTCCAGCCCTCGCCGACGAGTGCATGGAGCCGCGTCTGCAGAGCGCCGCGGAACAGGAACTCTTCCACAAACCCGTTCTGCAGGAAGTTGTCCAGCATCGCGAAGGGGAGCCACAAGACCGCCCGGGGGCCGCCCGCGGCGAGCCTGGCGACCGCTACGACCGCCGTCAAGAGGAGGAAGGGCGCCGCCGCGGCCCAGGAGCGATACCCCTTGCACAATCCCAGTTCCACCGGCTTCACCCGGCACAGGATCAGGATCGCGCCCGGCATGACCATGTACAGCACCGGGTTGCGTACCCAATTGCCAATGCCGAACAGCGCCCCGCCCGCGCGCTCCAGCGCCCGCTCCACCGGGGTCCAGAGCGGGATCTGCTCCCATCCCGTAGGAGCGACATGGTGGAACTGCATGCCGCTGACGCCGGTCAGCAGCACGGCGGCCAGCAGGAGGCCCACCTGCCCCCAGAGGGCCGCCCGGCCGTGCGTAGGCGCGGTGCTCGGCGGCGGGTCCGGAGTCAGCCAGTACAGAATGAGCACCGTACCCACGGTCATGGCGACAGCCGTGGCCACGATCTGCAGGAGCAGGCCGGGGAACCCCCGCAGCGCCAGGGTCGCGGCGGCCAGCAGCCAGACCGCGGCCAGCGCCTTTGCGGAGGGGTGGCCAAGGGCCTTCCGGGCCCTTCGAAACACCGGCGGCGGCGCCGCCGAAGCGGACCGGTCGGGTTCGTAAGAGCTGTCCAGGTAGGTCTGGAAGTAGACGATAGCCGCGACTGCCGCCGCGACGAGGTAGGGCACACCGTCGACCTGCAGGTTGCAGTCCTTGCCGAACGTTGCGCCGCCGATCCGGCCCGTGAGCCGTCCGTCCCGGGCGGTCAGCCGTACGTCGGCCCCGGCGACGGCGCCCCCCAGCCGGCCGCATATCTGGTCGCCGTCCATGACCATCGCGATGTCCCAGCCGAGGATGTGCCCTCCCATCCTCCCCCTGCCCTCGTTACCGCGGATGACGAAGCGGAGGTCTTTGCCGTCCACCGCGCCGCCCCACCGCCCGGTGAGCACGTCCCCGTCGAACGAGAGCTGCACGTCCTTCCCACCGATGGCGCCGCCGAAGCGCCCGCTCGGCCGGCCCTCGGCCAAGGCGACCCGGATGTTGCTGCCCATCACGGCGCCGCCGACTCTCCCCTCCACCGTGCCGGCCACGCCACCACCTCCCTTCCACAAGCGTCCTGCCCGAGTTCCATGGTCGGTCCGTGACGCGGAACCGGCCCGAAGTGTTCGCCGAGGCTTGTCCGGAAGCTCCGCGCGGCAAAACGCCCGCCCGGTCACCCGGACGGGAGCGCCGCGAGGCTACGCTTCGGGTGCCGTGCGCCCCGCCCCGGAGCGGACTGCTCCTCACCCGCTTCCGGGCGATGCTCCGGGGAAGGGTGTGGTCCATCCGCCGTGTGATCATCCCGGCCATCTTCCCGCGAAAGCATTTGGGTTGTGAAAATTCGCCAGGCGAAGAGGATGCTCCTTCCCCGGCGTCCGGAAGGGCGGCCCGGCATACCGAAACCCCCACCCGGCCGCCGGGTGGGGGTTTCCGGATTACTCCTTGTTCGGCTTCAGCAGGTTGACGACCACGGCCGTGACCACCGTGCCCACCAGGATGGCCAGGAGGTACAGGCCCAGGTGCGTGATCACGTTGCCCATGGGCAGCACCCAGATGCCGCCGTGCGGCACCATCAGCTCGCAACCGAATGCCATCGAGAGGGCGCCGGTGACCGCCGAGCCGATCATGATCGACGGGATAACCCGGAAGGGGTCGGCCGCGGCGAACGGGATCGCGCCTTCCGTGATGAAGCTGATGCCCAGCACCGCGGCGGCCTTGCCCGCCTCACGCTCCTCGGCCGTGTACTTCTTGGGGGCGAGCAGGGTGGCCAGGAAGAGGCCCAGCGGCGGGGTCATGCCGGCGGCCATCACGGCCGCCATGGGGCCGTACACCTGCGAGGCCAGAAGACCCGTGCCGAAGGCGTATGCGGCCTTGTTGACCGGGCCGCCCATGTCGAAAGCCATCATGGCGCCGAGGATGAGGCCCAGCACCACGGCCGAACCGCCGCTCAGGCCGGTCAGCCAGTTCTGCAGGCCCGTCATGATCGCCGCCATGGGCTTGTTCAGAACGTACACCATGATGAGGCCCGTGATGCCCACGCCCAGCAGCGGCAGGATCAGCACCGGCTTCATGCCCTCCAGGGTGCGGGGCAGCCGGATCCACTTGTTCAGGTAGTAGACCAAATAGCCGGCCAGGAAGCCGCCCACGATGGCCCCGAGGAAGCCGGCGCCCACCGAGTTGGCCAGGAAGCCTGCCGCCATGCCGGGGGCGATGCCGGGACGGTCCGCGATGGAGTAGGCGATGAAGGCGCCCAGGATCGGCACCATGAAGCCAAAGCCCGCCTGGCCGCCGATGTAGTTGAGCACGTAGGCGAACGTGCCTTCCGTCGCGGCCGTCTCGATGCCGAACATGAATGAGATGGCAATCAGAATACCGCCCGCCACGGTGAAGGGGATCATGTACGACACGCCGGTCATCAGATGCTTGTACCAGCCCGTGGCCTGCGCCTTCCGCTCCTCCTTGATCTCCTGCACCTGGGTGACCAGGTCAGGCGCCTTGGCGGAGAGGGCCCGGTCGATCAGCCCGGCCGCGTCCTTGATGGCCTCGCTCACGCCGACCTCCACCAGCGGCTTGCCGACAAAGCGGGACTTGTCCACCTTGGCGTCCGCCGCGATGATGACCGCGTCGGCCTGGCGAATGTCGTCATCCGTCAGCGCGTTCTCGGCCCCGATCGAGCCCCGGGTCTCGACCTTGATCTCCACGTTCTTCTCCGCGGCGGCCTTCTGCAGGGCCTCCGCGGCCATGTAGGTATGGGCGATTCCGGTAGGGCAAGACGTAACGGCTACCAGCTTCTTCGACACGTGCGGCACCTCCCATGGAGCGGATGTAGAGTTCCGTACTTCTGCGGGTTACCGGAGGGCGTTGACGACGTCGACAGGGTTCTCCGCGGCCAGCAGTTTCGTGCGGACCTCCTCGTGCATCAAAAGCCGCGCCAGCTGCGACAGGGCCTTCAGGTGCAGGTCGTGGGCGCCGTCGGGCGCCGCGATCAGGAAGACCATCCTCACGGGCTCGCCGTCCAGGCTCTCCCACTGGACGGTGCCGCGGCTGCGGCCGAAGGCGACCGCCGCCCGGCTGACGGCGCCGCTCTTCCCGTGGGGAATCGCCACGCCGAAGCCCACGGCGGTGGTGCCCAGCGCCTCCCGGGCCTTCACGGCCTGCAGGTACGTGGGCAGGTCCGTCACCGCGCCGCTCTTCACCAGCAAGCTGCCCAGTTCGGCCATCGCCTCCTCGGGCGTGCGCGCTTTCAGGTCCAGCGTGACCGTCTCCGGCGAGATCAGGTCCTGGATGCTCAATTGGCTTCACCTCCCCCTTCCGCGCTGGATTCGGTCACGCGCACCCGGGGAAGCAGGGCCTCCACCGCGGCAGCGTTGCACACCTGCGTTCCGTCGAGGCCGGCCGTGGCCGTGCCCGCGGCGGTGGCCAGGCGAAGGGCGTCGGGGAGCGGCAACCCCCGGCTAAGGGCCACGGCGAAACCGGCCACCATCGAGTCGCCGGCCCCCACCGTGCTGCCCGTCTGGATGTCGGGCGGCGTCGCCCACCACGAGCGGCCGGCGGTGACCAGAGCCGCTCCGTCCGCACCGCTGGAGACCACCACCACCTCGGGGCCCTGGGCCAGAAGCTCCCGGGCACCCCGCAGCACGGCGCCGGGACCCTCCAGGCGGCGGCCCAGCAAACGCTCGGTCTCGGCCAGGTTCGGCTTGATCAGGGTCGGGCGGGCGGCCAGGGCGGCGCGCATGGGCTCGCCGTCGGCATCGAGGATCGTGGGCACGCCGGCCTTGCGGGCCAGGGCGACCAGGTCGCGGTAGACGGTGACGGGCACGCCCGCCGGCAGGCTGCCGGCCAGCACCAGCACTGCCGTCTCGGGGAGCCGCTGCGCCACCAGGTCGATCAGCTCACGCACCTGGCGCTCCGCCACCGTGAACCCGCTCTCGTTGAGCTCGGTGAGCCGGCCGCTGCCCGGCTCGACGATCTTGAAGTTGACCCGGGTCTCGCCCGGCACCATGAGGAAGCGATGGTCCACCCCCGCCTGCGTAAGGCTCTTCAGAATCAGCTCTCCGTTCTCCTCGCCCAGGTATCCCAGCACCTGCACGTGGGCGCCCAGGGCCGTGGCGACCCGGGCGACGTTGATCCCCTTGCCGCCGGGGTCCACCCGCGCGGCAGCCACCCGGTTGGTGGCCCCTGCGGTGAACCCGGGCACCACCAGGGTGCGGTCGATGGCGGGGTTCAGGGCGACGGCGGTGATGATCTTCAAGGTCTGATGCATCCCCTTTACTCGGCGGTGAGAACCTGGACTCCCCGGGCCATGAGTTCCCCGGCGAGGCGGGGGTCCATCCCCCGGTCGGTGATCAGCATATCCATCTTGCTCACGGGTGCGACCGTGGCGAAAGCCACGCGCCCGGCCTTGGTGCTGTCGGCCACCACGACCACCTTGCGGGCGGCGGCGATCATCCGCCGCTTGACGGACGCCTCGGCCGGAGTGGGCGTGGTGAGCCCCCGCTCCAGGTCGATGCCGTTGGTGCCGAGGAACGTGATGTCGACGTTCACCTGCTCCAGCGCCCGCTCGGCCAGCGGGCCCACCAGGGCCAGCGTGGTGCCCCGCACCGACCCGCCGGTGACGATCACCTCGACGCCCGGGGCCTCGGCCAGCTCGGCGGCGATGGGATAGCTGTTGGTCACCACCGTCAGGTCACGGCGGTCTTTGAGCAACCGGGCGACCTCCAGCGTCGTCGTGCCGGCATCCAGGATGATCGACGCCCCGTCGTGCACCATGCCCGCCGCCACCCGGGCGATGGCCATCTTCTCCGCCCGGTTCTGGTCGCTCTTCTCGGCGTAGCTGGGCTCCGCACGGGTGGGATCGGCCGCCACGGCGCCGCCGTGGGTGCGCTCCAGGAGGCCCTCCTGCTCCAGTTCCCGCAGATCCCGGCGAATCGTGGACTCGGACACGCCGAACGCCTGGCTCAGATCCTGCACGGTCACCGACCCGCCGCTGCGCACACGCTCGAGGATGCGGCGTTTGCGCTCTTCCGGGAACATGCGATCACATCCAGTCATGGAATGCTGGTTGTTCGTGCTCGATTGTGCTCGATTATGAGTATAGGGGGTGAAAGGTGCTCGGTCAATACATGATGCGGAAGAAAAGGTCGTGAAAAATCTTACCCCGAAAGAACCACCCCCCTCCCCCGAAGGTGCGAAACGGGGTTCCTGGAGGATGGGCCGGGGCATCCCGGTCGTGGTGCCGAGGTGCTTGGGGCCGGGGAATGGGCGGGCGCGCCGGCCCGCGGGTACGGCGACGGGGCGACCCGCAGGCGGACAGCAGGAAGTCCCGGGTCTGCTGGACCCACTCGCGGAGGGAAGGCGGCAGGCCGCCGCCAGGACACATGCCGGCGGTCTGCAAAGCTAGCGGTCAGGGCAGAAGAAAGCAGGGCCGTCCCGCGGCGCGACCTGCGCTCGGGACGGCCCCGTCCGGGACCGCGTATGATTCTGCCGCACGAGAACCACGCCTGAAACCGGGCGCTGCCCTGGCGCCCCGCGCCCCACGCCGCGGCGGGACGGCCGCGCCGCCGCTCACGACCCCGCCGAACGGGACGAGGCGTTGGAACTGTCCAGGTACATCTGGTAGTACACCATGGCTGCCAGCGCGGCGGCCACCAGGTCGGGCACACCGATGACCTCCAGGTTGCAGTCCTTCCCGATCATCGTGCCCCCGATCCGGCCCGTTAGCCGGCCGGTGCCGGCATTCAGGTTGACGTCGGCGCCGTCGACGTTGCCGCCGATCCGGCCTGTGATCTGGTTGCCGTTCTGCACCAGGGCGATGTCCCAGCCGATCACCTCGCCGCCCATCCGGCCGTGGCCCTCGTTGCCACTGATGAAGAAGCGGATGTCCTTTCCGTCCACAGAGCCGCCCCAGCGCCCGCTGAGCACCCTGCCGTCGAAGGTGAAATTCACGTCTTTCCCCGCAAAGGCGCCGCCGAAGCGACCGGTGAGGTGTCCGTCTGCGTAGGAAACACGGATGTCGTTGCCCACCATCCAGCCGCCGATGCGCCCCTCAACCCTGCCGCTCACGTGTTCTTCCTCCCAACTGGTTGTCGCCCGGACCGAGCCTGCGTACACAGCTTTCTGTCTCAAGAGAGCAACTCTCTGTGGAGAAACGTTCGGGACGGCGGAAAACAGAGAACACCCCCGTCGCGTTTCCACGCACGGGGGTGTTAGGCTTTCCTCCTCACCTACTCAACAACGTTCCCACGTACCGGATCAGCTCGTTGGCGCACACCTCGCAGTAGCCGTGCTCGTCGATCAGGCGCTGCACCACCTCGTTGATGCGCTTCTGCTGCTCCGGGTCCGGCGTCCGGGTGGACGTGGTGATCTTCACCACGTTCTTCATGTCCGCAAACAGCTTCTTCTCGATGGCCTCCTTCAGCCGCTCGTGGCTCGTGTAGTCGGACTTCTGCCCCTTGCGGGCGAGGGTGGAGATGCGGATCATGATCTCCTCCCGGAACGCCTTCTTGGCGTTCTCGGTCACCCCGATCTGCTCCTCGATGGAGCGCATCAGCTTCTCGTCGGGGTCCACCTCTTCCTCCGTGATCGGGTCGATCAGCTTCTGCTTGTTCACGTACGCCTCCACGTTGTCGAGGTAGTTGTTGAACACCGACCGGGCCGTCTCCTCGAAGGCGTAGATGAAGGCGCGCTGGATCTCGTTGCGGGCCAGTTCGTCGTACTCCTTGCGCGCCTCGTAGATGAAGTTGAGGTAGTTCTCCTTGTCCTCGCGGGTGATGCCGGTGTGCTGCTCGAAGCCGTCCTTCAGGGCCCGCAGGGCGTCGAGGGGATTGATGCAGGTGACGCCCTCTTTCACCAGGGCGCTGGAGAGCCGGTTGATGATGTACCGCGGGGAGATGCCCATCATGCCCTCCCGCGGGGCCTCCTCCTGCAGCTCCTTGATGTCCTTCTGCGTGAACCCCTCCACCGACTCGCCGTTGTAGAGCTTCAGCTTCTTGATGAGGCTGAGCCCGGCCTTCTTGGACGGCTCCAAGCGGGTGAGGATGGCGAACATCGAGGCGATGCGCAGGGTGTGCGGGGCGATGTGGATCCCCCTGAGCCCCGACTCGGCCAGGAGTTTTTCGTAGATACGGACCTCGTCGTCCAGCTTCAGGTTGTACGGCACCCGCACGAGGATCATGCGATCTTTCAGCGCTTCGTTTTTCTTATTGCTTACAAACGCGTTGAACTCATTCTCGTTGGTATGGCTGATGATCACCTCGTCGGCGTAGATCATGGCGAAGCGGCCGGTCTTGATGGACTGCTCCTGGCTGAGCGTGAGGAGGCCGTACAGGAACTTCTCGTCGCACTTCAGCATCTCGATGAACTCCATCAGGCCCCGGTTGGCCACGTTCAGTTCGCCGTCGAACCGGTAGGCCCGGGGGTCCGATTCGGTGCCATACTGCCCGATCGTGGACAGGTCGACCGACCCGGTGAGCTCCGAAATGTCCTGGCTCTTGGGGTCCGACGGGGTGAAGGTGCCGATGCCCACCCGGTTCTTCTCGGAAAACGTGATGCGCTGCACCACCACGTCCTCAATGCGGCCGCCGTACTTGTCTTTCACCATCTGGCGGCAGGCCGGGCAGAGGTCGCCCTCGATGTAGATGCCGTACTCCTTGCGGATCTCCTCCCGCAGTTCCTCCGGGATCAGGTGGAGCGGCTCCTCGTGCATGGGGCAGCCCTTGATGGCGTAGATCGCCCCTTGCTCCGTGCGGGACCAGCGCTCCAGCCCCCGCTTGAGCAGCGACACAATGGTGGACTTGCCGCCGCCCACCGGACCCATCAAGAGCAGGATCCGCTTGCGCACCTCCAGGCGCTGGGCGGCGGAACTGAAGTACTCCACCAGCTGCTCCAGCGGCTTGTGGAGCCCGAAGATGTCGTTGGCGAAGAATCTATAGATCTTCTGCCCATCCGGCCCCTTCTCCACGCCGGCCGACATGATCATCTTGTAAACCCGCGCGTGCGCCAGGTCGGCCACTGCGGGGTTGCGCTTCACGATCTCGAAGTAGTCCAGGAAGGTGCCTTCCCAGGCCAGGCGCCGCTCCTCCGCCCGGTGCTGCTCCAGTCGCTCCTTGAGGTCCACGGGTACCCTCCTCTCCCTCGCAAGCCCGCACCTGTCAGCGGTTGGGATAAAAGAGTATATGAGCGAGGGGTAGTCCCGTGTCACGAAAAAGGGAAGGGGTCAAGCCCCTTCCCGCTCTTCCGTCATTCGGCCACCAGGTCGGCCACGCTGTTCAGCACGTAATCCGGCTTCCACGGTGACTGCTCCACCTGCTCCCGCCGGGTGATGCCGGTGAGCACCAGGGCTGTGGCCATGCCCGCCTCCCGCCCCATGCGCATGTCCGTCTCCAGCCGATCCCCCACCATGATGCACTCGTGGGGCTGCAGGCCCAGAAGGTCCATCGCCTCCTGCACCGTGATGGGCGACGGCTTGCCGGTGACCAGCTCCACCTTCTGGCCGGTCACGCCCTCCACCGCGCCGATCATGCCGCCGGCGTCGGCCACCTCGCCCCCTGCCACCGGGCAGGTGCGGTCGGGGTGGGTGGCGATGAAGTGGGCGCCGTTGCGGATGGCCTGGAGGGCGTCGTTCAGCTTCTTGTACGTGAACTGCCGGTCCCAGGAGACCACCACGTACTGGCAGTCCAGCGGGTCCGTGACGATCTGGATGCCCCGCTTCCGCAGCTCCTCGGCCAGGGGCTCCTCGCCGATCAGGTAGACCTTGGCCCCGGGCGCGTGGCGGCTCAGGTACCGGGCCATGATGATGGAGGAGTTGAGCACCTCCTCCACCGCCGCCTGGATGCCCAGGCGGTTCAACTTGGCCGCGTAGTTCGAGGCCGGCTCGATGGGCTTGTTGGAGAGGAAGGCAATCCTGGCCCCGCGGCGGCGCAGGGTCGCCAGGGTCTCCGGCGCGCCGGGGATCGCGTGATCGCCGAGGTAGAGCGTGCCGTCCAGGTCGAAGATGTAGCCCTTGAACTGCTTCATGCAGCAAAAAACCCCCTGAGGTGCCGGATGAGAAGAAACGGAACGGCGACGCGCGGGCGGCAGCCCGGGGCGCTGCCCCGCCGCGCCGGCCGCCGTGACCGCCGCGCGCCTTGCGGCTCGGCATGAACAGGTTCGTCGCCGGGGCGGGAGTTCCTGCCCGACGGCGCTGCGCGAGGCCAGATGCGCCCGCAGGGCGCCCGCAACACAGGCGGGGCTGAGGCGCGCGCCGCCGGCGCGGCCACTCCGTGCGCCATGCGACCTTCTGCGTCCGCAGAGGTCGCCCGCTCCCCCCTTACCGCCATAGGATACATAAAGACCTAACCGGGGGGAAGTGTCTTGCCCATCGCCGTGGCCGGAGCAGGCTATGTAGGGCTCACCACAGCTGCCTGCCTTTGCGAGCTGGGACACGAGGTTACACTCCTGGAGATCGACCCACAGCGATTGGCCACCCTGATGCGGGGCGAGTGTCCCATCTATGAACCCGGGCTGGACGCCTTGCTGAAGCGCCACCTGGGCGGCGGCCTGAAGGTGACCGGCGACCTGGCCCAGGCGCTCAGCGGCACCGAGATCCTGATCTGCTGCGTGGGCACCCCGCCCTCCGCTACCGGTTCCCCCGATCTTTCCTCCCTCTGGCGGTTGCTGGCGGACCTGCGCCGGCAGCGGCAACCGCTCACCGTGGTCCTCAAGTCGACCGTTCCCCCGGGGACCAACCGCCGCGCCCAGCGCCGTCTGGGTGCGCGCTTTGCCGTAGTCTCCAACCCCGAGTTCCTGCGGGAGGGAACCGCCATCCACGACTTCTTCCACCCCGACCGCATCGTGATCGGCGCCGCGTCGCCCACCGCCGCCGAGCAGGTGGCCGCACTCTACCGGGGCATCGATGCGCCGCTGCTGTTGACCGGGTGGGAGGAAGCGGAACTGATCAAGTATGCGAGCAACGCCTTCCTGGCTGTGAAGCTCTCCTTCGCGAACGAGGTGGCCGCCCTGGCGGACAGTCTGGGGGCCGACGGCCTCACCGTACTCCGGGGCGTGGGGCTCGACCGGCGCATCGGCCCGCACTTCCTGGCCCCTGGCCCGGGCTACGGGGGCTCCTGCCTGCCCAAGGACCTGGCCGCGCTGCGCTGGACCGCCCGGCGCCGGCGGGTCCGCCTGGACCTGCTGCCCGCCGCGCAGCGGGCCAACCGGCGGCAGCGGGAGCGGGTGCTGGCCAAGCTGGGGCCGGTGGAGGGCCGGCAGATCGCCGTCTGGGGACTCGCCTTCAAGGCGGGTACCGACGACGTGCGGGAGTCGCCGGCGCTGGAAGTCATCCCGGCGCTGCTGGCCCGGGGAGCCCGGGTGACGGCCCACGACCCCGCCGCCCGCCACACGTTCGCTGCGGCTCTGGCGGCCGTCTCAGGCGGGCTCCCCGGAAGGCTCCGGCTGGTGGACGATCCGTGGGATGCGCTGCACGGCGCCGACGCCCTGCTGGTGCTCACCGAGTGGCCGGAGTACGCCGCCGCCTCGCCGGAGGAGATTCGCACCGCGCTGGCCGGTGACCTGGTGGTGGACGGGCGGAACCTCTTCGACCCGGAGGCCATGGCCGCAGCGGGCCTGCGCTACCGGGGGATCGGGCGCGACCGGGGCACACGTTGAGAACCCGGGCCGGCCGGAGCGATCGGGCCGGACCACGGGCAAGGCAAAACCCCGAGGGCAGTACCCTCGGGGCTTTCGTTTCATATCCATCATATAGGCCTACTCGGTCTCGGCCTCGCCACTCTCCGGCTCGCCGGTCGCAGCGTCACCCGATGCGTCGCCTTCGTCGCCAGAGCCGTCGCCGCCGGAGCCGTCGCCCGAACCGTCAGCTTCGTCCCCGCCGGAGCCGTCAGCAGCAGCTTCGGCGTCGCCGGAGGCGTCGCCTGAGCCGTCTCCCTCTTCGCCGCCGGAGCCGTCGTCCGCGGCGTCGGCCTCGACGTCGCCGGAGCCGTCACCCGAGCCGTCACCCTCGTCGCCGGAACCATCGCCTGACCCATCTCCGTCGCCGGAGCCGTCAGCCATGGCGTCGGCCCCGCCATCACCAGAGCCGTCGCCCGAGCCGTCCCCCTCATCGCCAGAACCGTCGCCCGAGCCGTCACCCGACCCATCGCCGGAGCCATCGCCGGAGCCGTCACCCGAGCCGTCGCCGGAGCCGTCGCCGGCGGCGCCAGCCTCGGCGTCACCAGAACCGTCGCCCGAGGCATCGGCCTCGTCCCCGCCGGAGTCGCCGCCGGAACCGTCACCCGAGCCCTCCTCCTCGTCGCCGGTCGCCTGCAGCAAGTGAGCCTTGACCGGTTCTTCTGCATAGAGTGAATGCATATCCCGCTTCTCTTCTTCGACCAGGTCCATCAGACGGTCCGCCAGGTTCTCGAACTGCGTCATGCCCCCATCCCTCCGACGTGGTAGTGCGGTCCCTGCTGCGACCTGACGTTTCATCCTATGCCCGCCCGGCGCGTTCCGTCACCTGGTCCGGGCCGAGAGAGGGGCGTCACTTTGTGGAGATCTGCGATCTGGACCTGGGGCCAGACCCCTGGTCCCGGCTGGCAGAGGGCAGCGTGGCCGGCCGCCTGAGCTGGAACGGGGGTCCCAGCCTCGCCGTCTCTGTGCGCATCCGCGGCGCGCACTCCCGGAAGTTTCCCAAGCGTTCGCTGCAGGTGACTTTCCTGGGCGTGCGGATGCCGGACGAGCCGCCGGTCGGCCACACCGTGCGCCGCATCCATCTGAACGCGGACTTCGTCGACCCCACGCTGATGCGAACGGCGCTCTGCTACACGCTCTTCCCCAGGCTGGGCGTGGACGCACCGCGGTGGCGACACGTGCTTCTCACGGTGAGCGGCCAGCCTGCGGGCGTCTACGTCGCCCTGGAATCGGTGGACGCGGATTTCTGCCGTCGCCGGGGCTGGACAACCGGCCCGATCTTCTACGCTGTGAACCGCAACGCCAATTTCGGCCTCATCAGCCCTTTCACCCGCACGCTGAAGGAACCGCTGGAGAAGGGCTACTACGCCCTGGCCGGGGCTGACATGGAGCCGATCCGGCAGATGCTGATGGCCATCAACCTGGCCCCTCTGGAAGAGGTGCCTGCCGTTGCGGCCCGCTGGTTTGACCTGGACCGCTACCTGCACTGGGTGATCGGCGCGGTCTTCTTCGGCAACCGGGACGGCTTCCTGCACAACTACGCCCTCTACCTGGAGCCGAACGAGCGCCGCTTCCGCATCATCCCCTGGGATTACGACGCCACCTGGGGCATCGACATCCACGGCCGGCCGGCCCGGCTGGACCGGGTGCCGGTGACGGGGTGGAACAAGCTGTCCTACCGGCTCTTCCAACACCCGGAGGGGCGAACTCGCTTCCGCCGGGCCTTCACCGCCGCCCTGGACGGCCCCCTTTCCCCCGACGCCGTACTGCCGCTCATCGACCGGCTGAGCGGGCGGATGGCCCGGTGGCGCGACCGGGACCCCTACCTGGCCCGGGCGGACTTCCCCAGCGAGGTGGAACGCCTCCGTCGCTGGGCGGTAGAGCGCCGGGATCTGCTGCTGCGGCAGTTGGACGCGATGTAGAAATCCAGAGCCCGCGCCCAGATGCGGAACGCCCCCCAACACCGGGGGGCGTCCCAGCACTATTGCACGATTGAAACCCGCGAGACACCGCTGTAGCGGGAGAAGCGGGACACGGCCGTGGTCCTGCGAGGCGAAGGGGGCGGGGAGGACAGGCGCCTGCGGGCTGCGTTCAGCGTGGCCAGTTCGGGCTCGGGCTCCAGTTCGTCGGCGGTCTCCGCGCGATCCCGGGCCACCTCCTCTTCCTCCAGGTCGACCAACGGCGCCTGCTCGCCCGTGCTGGTGGACGAGTCGCTGGCGTCAGTGCTCAGCAAGTTGTCCTCCTCGTCCGCCTCGCCGTCGGCCAAGAGGTCGTAGGCCTTCACCCAGATGCGGGCCCGGCCCGTGGCCTCCAGGGCGATATGGGACTCCAGCGTCACCTCAATCCGGCCGCTGCGCACCTCTGCGGAGGTGCAGCGGACGCCGCCCACCAGCCGACCGCAGGTCTCCACTTCGCCCACCACCTGGGCCACCACGGGGACAGCGGCGGGCTCGGTATGCGTACAGGTGAGCCGCTCGACCCGGGTTCCGTTCCCGGTGTCGCACCAGACGTCGCAGAGGGCCGTCAGCTTCACCTCGGGTCCCTGCGCACCCGGCTCCACGGCCAGGGAGGTGTTGCTCACGTGAACCCCGAGCACGCATTCCACGCCTTCGGCTGGGGCGGAGTGCGACCAGACGACCCGCCGGTCCGTGCGCCCGACCACGGCCCGGGTCATGATCTCCTGCAACCGTATGCTGGACAAGTGTCTTCCTCCTCAGGGCTATGTTCTCGTATCAGGCTATGCCGGCCGGAAGGGTTGTGCGCCGCCCGGCGGGCAGAACCCGCCACGGTGCGCGCGGACCGGGCGGGCGCTCCTCACGCCCGCCCGGACAGCATCCACTGGTACTGTTGCCACAGCCCGTCCTCCAGCGGCGTCGAAGGCCGGAACCCAATCTCCTGCCACAGCCGCGTCGTGTCGGCGCGGGTCTCCCGCATCTCCCCCGGCGGAGCGGGCAGGTACTCCACCCGAACCGGCCGACCGGTGACGGCGGCGATCACCCGGATGGCCCGGCGCAACGTCACCGCGTGGCCGCCGCCCACGTTGATGGGCACCCCCACCACCGGGTTGAGGGCCGCCCGAGCCGTGGCGACCACGGCGTCGCCGACGTACGTGAAGTCCCGGAGCTGGCCGCCGTCGCCGTAGACCTGGATCGGCCGGCCGGCGAGGGCCGCGGCCAGCCAGCGGGAGAACGCCATGTCCGGCCGCTGCCGGGGGCCGTAGACCGTGAAGTACCGGAGCGCCACCCAGGGGACGCCGGCCGTGCGCCCGTACAGGTCGCACAGCCGCTCCGCCGCCAGCTTGGTGACGCCATACGGGGAGACCGGCAGCACGGGCCCGTCCTCCCGGGCGGGCATCGGCGCCTCGCCGTAGACCGACGAGGTGGAGGCCAGCACGAACTTCTTCAGCCCCCTCCCCCGGACCGCCTCCAACAGCCGCTGGGTCAGCTCGATGTTGCCCCGGCTGTAGGCGGGAAACTGGCTCCAGCTCTCCCGCACCCCCGGCTGACCCGCCAGGTGGATCACGTAGTCCACCCCGTCCAGGAGCGGCGCCAGGTCAATTTCCAGCAAGTCGCCCACCACGTCGGCACCGGGGCGGCGGTCCACCCCCACCACCGTGTGCCCGTCCGAGCGGAGGTGCTCCACCAGGTGCGACCCGATGAATCCCGCCGCCCCCGTCACGAGAAAGCGCGCCACCGCTCACCCCTCCAGTACTTCCAAGAGCTCCCTCGCAACCCGCTCCCAGCCGAATCCTGCCTCTGCCATGCACCGGCCCGCCGCGCCCAGGCGGCGGCGCAGGTCGGGATCATCCAGGAGCGCCTGAATGGCGGCGGCGAGAGCTTCGGCGCTGTGCCAGGGGCGCACCAGGAGCCCGTTGTGCCCGTCCGTCACCACCTCGGCGTTGCCCCCGCGGTCGGTGGTGACGATGGGCAGCCCGCAGGCCATGGCCTCGTAGTGCACCCGGGCCAGCGGTTCCTCCCACTGCGAGGCGCAGACGAAAAGGTCGCCCAGTCGGTAGTAGGCGCCCGCCTCGTCGGAGGGAACGTATCCCACCAGGCGCACTGCGTCTCCCAGCCTCGAGGCCTGCTCCCGCACCGCCCGCACGTAGGAGTCCGTGTCGTCGTGTCCGTACCAGCGGGAGCCCACCTGTACCAGCACCGCCTCGGGATGGGTGAGGAGCACCCGTTCCATCGCCGCCAGGATCACGTGAATCCCTTTCTTCGGGGAGAGCCGGCCCACCGAGAGCACCACCGGCCGCCCGGTGAGCCCGAGCCGGGCCCGGAGCGCTTCCGACCGGGGCGACGGCCCCGGGCGGAAGCGTTCCAGGTCGACCCCGGAGCGGATCGTTCGGAGTTTGTGGGCGTGCTCCGGGTAGAGCCGGGCAGTGGAGATCCGGATGAAGTCGCTGATGGCCACCACGGCGTCCAGCCGGGCCAGGATGCGCCGCGCCTCGGCCGGGTCCAGCCGGTCAGGCGCGAGCATGGCGTTGTGCAGGGAGAGCACCAGCCTGGCCCCGGGTGCCGCCCGTGCGATGCGGCCGACAAAGGCGGGGCGGTTGAAGACCTCCACCACGTCCCACCGCTCGCCGGCCAGAAAGGCCGCCACCCGGTCGGCGTAACGCTCCGGCCCGCCTTCGGCGGAGAGGCGCACGTGCCGCACGGCGCCGGCTTCCTCGCACTCCGCCAGGGCGGGGTCGGTACGGCCGACCACCGTCACCTCGTGCCGGGTGGAAAGGTAGGGCAGTACGCCGGCGATATAGGTCTGGATCGCACCGCCCCGCACCGGCGGCACCGGCAGCTTCTCCGTGCACACCAGTGCGATGCGCATGAATCAGCCACGCTCCCAGACACTGCGGATGTCCGTCGCCACCCGGTCCCAGCTGTAGCGTTCCTCTGCCAGCTGGCGCCCCCGCCGCCCCATCTGATAGCGCAGGCCGTCGTCGCCCAGCAGCCGGAGCATCGCGTCGGCGAAGGCCCTGGGGTTTGCCGGATCCTCCACCACCACCCCGTTGCCCTGTCCCTGCACCACCTCCGGGTTGCCACCCCGGTCCGTGGTGATGATGGGCAGGCCGGCGGCCATCGCCTCGTAGTGGACCCGGGCCAGCGGCTCCTCCCACTGCGAGGCGCAGAGGAAGAGATCGCCGGTCGTGAACCACTCGTGCACCTGGTCGGCCGGCACGTACCCGGTGGAGTAGACCTTCACCGGCGCCCGGGCGGCCAGGGCCCGGACGTAGGCCACGTAGTCGCTGATGCGGTCCTCGCCGTACCACTTGCTGCCCACCAGCACGAGCACCGCCCCCGGGTACCGCTCGGCCACCGGGCCCAGGGCCCGCACCAGCACGTCAACGCCCTTCTTGGGCGAGATGCGCCCCACGTAGAGCAGCACCGGGCCGCGACCCAGCCCGTGCTCCGCCTTCAGCCGCTGCCGGATGCGCCGGGCCTCGGGGGCCCAGATGGGCAGGAACCGGTCCAGGTCGACCCCCGAGTAGATCGTCTGCACCTTGGGCTCAGCCTCGGGGTAGAGCGCCGCGACGCCGCGACCGATGAAGTCGCTCACGGTCACGATGCGCTCCACCTCGCCGATGGCGGCCCTCGCCTCGTCGGGGTCGATCTTCTCCGGGCGGAACACCTCGTTGTGGAGGCTCAGGATGATACGGCTCCCGGGCAGGACCTTCCGCACCGGCAGCACCAGGCGGGGCCGGTTGAACACGTGCACCACGTCGACCCGGTCCCGCAGCGGCTCCAGGAGCGTCAGCACCCGCTTGAGATAGAGCGGGAACGGGCCGCCCGGCACCCGCCAGTAGATCACGCCGTCCCGGGTCTCCCGCTCGGGCAGCTCCGGGTCGGTAACGCCGACCACGCCCACCTTGTGGTGCTGGGCCAGGCGGGGCGCCACGGCGTGGATATAGGTCTGGATCGCGCCCCCCCGCACCGGCGGGACGGGCAGCTTCTCGGTGGAGATCATCAGGCAGCGCACGGCGCGGTCACCTCCTCCGCTTCAGGCCGAGCTCCGCCAGCGCCCGCTGCTTGCGCTCGTCCGTCACGAGGAGCCGCTCCAGCGCCGCCACCATGGTCCCGTCCAGCATCGCCGGGTTATAGAGCACGTCCTTCACCAGCTTGTAGAACTCGTTGGGCAGCAGCATGTCAATCAGCATCACCTGCAGGGCGGCGGGCTCCAGCGGGTTCGCCTCGCTGTACGCCCGGATCATCGCCTGCATCCAGCTCACGTCCCAGTCGCCCCGGTCGTCCATGGTTCCGGTGATGAGCTTTCTCAGGTCCCGGAAGGCCAGGTCAAAGGCCACGCCGTCCAGGTCGATGATCCACACCTTGCCGTCGGGCCCGATCTGGCCGTTGGACCAGCCGTAGTCCTGGTGCGCCAGCCCCCAGGCCTGCTCCCCCCGGGCGGCCAGGTCCCGGTAGGCCGATGCCTCCAGGAGCCTGATCGCCTCGTCGGCCTGCCCGCGGAACCGGGGCAGTACCTCCAGGAGCAGGGGAGCGGCCGGCATGTCGCGGTAGGCCCGCGCCAGGTGCTCGAACCAGTCGAGCTTGGTGCGCAGTTTCTGGTAGACCTTGGGCCACCGGTGGAGCCGGCTGGCGTAATAAGCTTCCTCCGGGGGACGGTAGCCGCGGGAACGGCGGTGGAACTCGCCCAGCCCGTAGCAGAGCATCTGCGGGCCGTCGATGGTCTCCTTCGGGGCCTGGCGCAGGCCCTGAATCCACTCGGCCACGATGAACATGCGCCCGCCGGTGAGGGTGTAGAGCTTCCCGTCGCGGGTGGGCACCAGCGGTGGTACCCATGCCTTCTGCTTCACCAGGTACTCCTGGGCGCCGATGGAAAACAGGTTGCGCTCGAAAGGCCTGTGCAGGAGCTTCAGGGCCCGGGGGCCCCGGTCGGTCTCGATCTTCCAGATGGCACCCCAGCCCTTCTCGGGCTTGGTGGCAGCCACCGTCATGCTGTGGACCTTCATATCCCAGGCCCGGGCGGCCTGCTCGGCCAGGGCCAGGATCTCGGGCGGGACCTGCTCGCCCGCCTGCGCTTCGTCCTCCTCGTCCGCATTCGCCAGGGCCGCCGCGGCCCAGGGAGGCGGGAACCAGCGTCCGGTTGGCGGCCAGAGGTCTCGCGGGGCCGCTTCCCCGCCGATGATCTGCACCGTGATGGTGGAGGGCACGAAGATGTCGGCGTTCGGGTTCAGGTAGACGGAAACGGGTTGCTGATTCACCGGATCACCTCCGCGGTTGCCGCCGCTGCTGCGGGATCAGCAGGTGCGCGTCGTCACCCACCACCAGCGCGGCGGGGTGCCCTGCCCGGGCCCACACGTGAGCGCCGGCCCCCACCACCGAATCGGCCAGGTGGAGCGCCGGCCCCTGCAGTCGACATCCGGGCAGGAGCACCGAGTTCGCCACCGTCACCCCCGCCAGGATGGCACCGTCGCCCACGCTGGTGGAGGGGCCGATCTCGCTGTCGGTCACCCGGCAGCCGGCCCCGATCACCACGGGCCCCTTCAGCCGGACCCGGCGCAACTCCGCACCGGGCCCCACCTGCACCGGGCCCTCGATGGCGACTTCCGCCAGCACCGCCGAGGGGTGGATGTTGGCGGGCAGAGACGCCAGCAGGCGGGCGTTGGCCGTCAGCAGGCCCGCGGCGCTGCCGGCGTCCTGCCACCAGCCCGTGAGGGTGTGGCCGAGCACCAGGTGGCCGTCGGCCAGCAGCCGCGCGACCGCGTCGGTGATCTCCAGTTCGCCGCGGTGCGACGGTCGCAGGCCGGCGATGGCCGCGTGCACGGCGGGGGAAAACAGGTAGATGCCGGCCACAGCCAGGTCTGACGGCGGATCGGTCGGCTTCTCCACAACGCCCACCACCCGGTCGCCCTCCAGGGTGGCCACCCCGAACTCGCGCGGGTTCGGCACCCGGTGCAGCGTGAGCAGGGCGGCCGGAGCGGCCGCCTGGAAGCGCCGGATGGCGGGGGTGATATCGGCGTCCGTCAGGTTGTCGCCCAGGTAGAGCAGGAAGGGCTCATCGGCCAGGAAAGGGCGGGCCGTCGCCACCGCGTGGGCGATGCCCCCGGGCTCGGCCTGCAGGATGACGTGCACGCGCTGGCGGGGCCACCGCTGCACCGCGTCGCTCAGTTCCTGCTGGCCGGGCCCCACGACCACCCCGATCTCTTCGAAGCCGAACCTTGCCAGATAGTCGAAGACGTGTTGCCAGATCGGTCGGCCGGCGACGGGAAGCGCCGCCTTCGCCCGGGTATGGGTCAGCGGTCGCAGGCGGCTTCCCCGCCCGGCGCAGAGGACCAGGGCTTTCACACGCACCCCCTGCCTTTCCTCCTACCACGGTATGCACCGGGGCAGAGCGAGGTTTACGTAATGGCGGGAGGGCGGAGCCGCGTCAAGAGGAACGGCCCGTGGCGCCTGCCACGGGCCGGTCGGGAACAGTGTCATGCCTCGGGGACGTGATCCTCCGCCCGCACCCAGTAGCGAGTGAGGGCCCTGGCCTCCACCGCCACGGTGGCGGCGAAGTCGATATGGATGGTCTCCCCCTCCACCCGCACGCCGGTGGCGCGGGGCGCCCCCACCAGGCGCAGGTGGTAGCTGGGCTCGCCCACCAGTGTGCCCCTGAGCGGAACCGACACCTCCTGCACGGCCTGGGAGTGCGTGCTCAGAACCGTCGTGCCATCGGTGCCGAGACACCACAGGTCGGCCTCCAGCGTGATGTCAGCGTGGGGAGCATTGCCCTCCATCCGCAGCCTGCAGTCGGACTGCCCGACGCGCACACCGAGGATCTGCGAGACGTCCGGGGCGGAGAGCTCGTGTGTCCAGGCGAGCGAAGCCTCGCCCCGGCCGACGACGGCCTCCGAGATGATCTCCAGGAGCAACGGGCCACCTCCTTCCGGGCCGGGACACGACTGCGTCTGCTTCAGCCTATGCAGCGGCCCGTCGCCCGGCGCTGGTCCCGTTCGTCCAAATATTACGTAACATCGCATAAGGGAGGACCAACCGTGCTGCTCACGCCCCGCACTGAACTGGAAAGCCGCATCCGGCGCCTCCAGGCCGCCCTCGCCCGGCAGGGGCTGGAGGGGGCGCTGCTGCACAGTACCACGTCTCTCCTCTACTTCGCCGGCACAGCCCAGCAGAGCCACCTCTGGGTGCCGGTGGAGGGCGAGCCCCGCCTCCTGGTCCGCCGGGTGTTGGAACGGGCGCGGCGGGAGTCTGCCCTGGCGCAGATCGAGCCGCTCACGAGCCTGCGCTTCCTGGCGGATCACCTGGGCGGCGCCCGCCGCATCGGGATGGAGCTGGACCGCCTGCCGGTGGCGCAGTTTGAGGCCTACCGGCGCTACCTGCCCGGTGTCGAGGCCGTGGACGTGGGGCCGGCCATCCGCCTGCTGCGGTCGGTGAAGTCGCCATGGGAGGTGGAGCGCATCCGGGCCGCGGCCCGGGCGGCCGACGAGACCTATCGGGCCCTGTTCGATGTCCTGCGCGAGGGGATGACGGAGCTGGAGCTCTCGGTGGCGGGCGAGGCCGCCCAGCGGCTCGCCGGCGCGCAGGGGATGATCCGGTGGCACGCCCACAACGCGTTCGAGTCGCCGCCCATGATGGTGCTGGCAGGCGAATCCGCCCTCGCCTTCTCCTTCGCCGACACGCCCTTCGGCGGCGTGGGCCTCACGCCAGCCGCACCGTACGGGGCCAGCCAGCGCGTCATCCGCCGGGACGAGCCCATCTGTGTGGACTACCCCACCGTGGTGGACGGCTACGTGCACGACCAGACCCGCACCCTGGTGATCGGACGGCTGGCGCCCGACCTGGTGCGGGCCTACGAAGTGTGCCGGGAGATTCTGGCGGAAGTCGCCGGCGCGGCCCGGCCCGGCGCCACCGGCGAGGAACTCTGGGAGCGGTCGGTGGCCATCGCCCGACGGGCTGGGCTGGAGGAGCACTTCATGGGCTGCGGCGAGAATCGGATGCGCTTCGTCGGCCATGGGGTGGGGCTGGAGTTGGACGAGTGGCCGGTGCTGGCCCCGAAACAGCGGCAGCCGCTGGAGGAGGGGAATGTGATCGCGGTGGAGCCCAAGTTCTTCTTCCCCGCCCGCGGCGCGGTGGGGCTGGAGTCGACGTTCGTGGTCACCCCGGCAGGGGCGGAGCGGGTCTCCATCACGAGCGAAGAGCTGGGCGTGAAACCCTGAGAGGAAGTCGCGGGCGGCGGCCCTACCCGGCGCGGACAGGAACCAGGAGCACCCGCGCCCGCATGCCGCTCCGGCCCTCCGGCAGGGCCAGCAGCAGCCGGGCTGAACCGGCAATAGCGCTGTCGGACGCAGTATCTGCCGGGCTGGCCGGTTCGGGGCTCGCACCGGGGGCACATCCGACCAGGAGCAAGGCCAGCAGTGCGGCAGTGACACGTCGCAGCATGGGCATCACCCTCCTC
>Ga0134100_1000661_pt1 | contig 38717 bp, 30 predicted proteins | sample 11_taG_2_FD_94444 | JGI IMG/M metagenome (GOLD analysis project Ga0134100, IMG submission 94444) | Switchgrass degrading microbial communities from high solid loading bioreactors in New Hampshire, USA - 11_42_5_180_A3 metaG | ecosystem: Engineered > Bioreactor > Semi-continuous > Anaerobic >...
ATAGACCTGGGAGATGCTATAGATGTTGAGCCATTTACTGATGAAGAGAATATATCCGGCTATGCCAAAGAAGCTGTAGGAGCAATGCAGAAGTCAGGAATTATAAAGGGAACCGGTGACGGCAGCTTTGCACCAAAGAACAATGCAACAAGAGCTGAAGCCGCTGTGATAATTTACAGGATAATCGACAGATTCAGGTAATTTGTACTAAATTATGTTAGTGCTGGTATTCAAGTAATAGTGAAATAATATGTACCCCGGTCTTAGTTTAGCGACAAAGATATTGACTGAGGTATTGACCGGGGTACATTCATAATCGACAAAAAATTTTCTAATTTATCCAACATATTTTTTCTATTTTGTACTATTTTTCTCATTAGCATAATTGTTAAAGTAAAAATATAAGTATTAAGGGAGGTCGAGTATAATGAAGTTTAAAAAACTATTAGTACTGCTAGTTGCATTTGTTATGATTGTTTCTTTCATAACCGGCTGTGGAGGTTCTAAAGAAACAGATCAGAAAGATGTCAGTTCAGAAAAAGGTACAACTGATACTGGAAGCAGTGGCGAGCCGAAGGACGAGCAAATTACTCTTTCCGTACTTGCGGGTCAATCAACAACAGACGCGGGCATAGAAGATATGATCGATGAAGCTCTCGCAGCCAAATATCCAAATATAAAATTGGAGTGGGAATGTGTTGACTGGGGAAAAGACTTTCAGCCCAAAATGCAAGTATATATGCAGTCCGGTGTACCTGACATTATGATTGGAAAAGCTCAGGACATCGCAACGTATGCACCTCAGGGTATACTGGCGGACCTCACTGGTAAGGAATATTTATCTAGAATATTGGATGCTGCAATCCCTGGTGTCTCTTACGAAGGTAAGGTTTATGGTATAGTATATAACGCACTTTACCAAGGTGTTTACTACAATAGGAAACTGTTTGAAGAAAACAATATAAAGATACCGACAACACTTGATGAATTACAGGATGTAATTGACAAGTTCAATTCAATGGGAATTACTCCTTTTGCAACTCATTTCGTTGATACCTGGAGTATTGGTAATATTACAATGCAGTTTGCGATCAATGATGTATTCAGTAAGTACCCGGATTGGGGAGACAGATTCCGTGCAGGAGAAGTATCTTTCATGGATTCTCCTGAGTATAGAAAGTGTTATGAGTACAACAAACTCATTTATGATAATACATGGAAGGATGAGACCTTCTCACTGCAACAGACCGACTGTGACGCCAGAATGGTAGAAGGTAAGGCTGCAATGAAGGTATCCGGATCCTGGTCCATACAAAATTTCCTTAGTGTCGATGAGAACTTTGATTTCGGAATATTCCCATTCCCGAATCAGACAGGTGATGCCAAACTTATTTTCGAACCTAACATGACCTTTATGAAGAGTGCTACTTCTAAGAATCCCGATGCTATCGACAAGGTATTTGACGTTATTACAGGAGACAAAGAACTTGCACTTGAGATTTACAACTATACAATGACTGCATCTATGCTGAAGGGTGTAAGCCCAACATTTAACAACCCAAGCCAGAAGGATATTGACAAGTATGCATCTGAAGGAAAAATTGTTGATGCTAACACTGGTAATAATCAGTTGCAATGGGGTGGTTTCCAGGAAGAAAATGCAAAGGATATAGCTGCATGGCTCCAGGGGAATATAACTCTTGAAGATGCTTTAAAAGCATCTGATAGCAGAAGAGAGAACAGTAAACCGTAAGTTGTAAAATTTTACACGACATATTATATTGTAAATTTTAGTGTGATATTATAGAAATACAGGGGAATAATGCTGGTTATTATTCCCCTGTTTTGAAGGGGATTCAGAAATGAGAAAAAGTACTTTAAACCGTAAAGCATTAATTCAATATGTTTCTTTAGTATTACCAGGCTTCATAATTTTTACTATAGGACTGATTATTCCAATTATTCTTGCCTTTTTTTATTCTCTCACCAGTTGGAATGGAATGACCGCGGAAAAGCCTTTTGTGGGTATGGAAAATTATGTTAAGTTTTTTAAAGATCCATATGTACGTGATGCATGGGTTTTTACATTGAAGTTTACCATATATAACACTATTATTCAGAATGTTTTTGCTTTACTTTTTGCTGTTGCTCTGGATAGTTCTATAAGGCTCAAAAAAATATACCGGACAGTGATATTTATGCCGTGCCTTATTAGTGCTCTGGTAGTCGGATTCATATGGTTGCGCATGTATTCAAATATTCTCCCGGCATTAAATAAATTACTGGGAACGAATATTAATTTTCTTTTATTTGGTGACGGTAAAACCGTTCTTACAGGCCTTCTGATAGCTAATAACTGGCAATGGATTGGTTATTGGATGCTAATATACCTTGCTGCATTACAATCAATACCTAGTGAGCTATATGAATCAGCTTCAATTGATGGAGCATCACCCTTTAGAAAGTTTATTAATGTAACTGTTCCTATGCTTGCACCAGCATTTACAATATGTATTGTCGGTATAACCACAGGGTCGCTTAAGGTTTATGAATTGATGGTTTCTTCAACGGGCGGCGGACCTGGACGTGCCTCTACATCAATTATATATCATATCTATAATACTGCTATTAGTGGCCGCCAGTATGGATATGGCTCCGCAATGTCGATAATGCTCGTCTTGATATTATTGCTGGTCGCAATGATTCAAGTTGTGTTTTTAAAGAAAAGGGAGGTGCAGCTATAGGTATGAAAAACAGAGTGCTAATGGCTTCAGGTAAAGAAAAATATACTGTTGGGACACTAATTACCCAGATATTCATGACTATAGTTTCAATCCTGTTTTTTATTCCAATTATAATGGTTATTAATTATTCATTTAAAACGAAAAAGGAATTATATCTGAGTAATCCTCTTGCATTGCCTGAAAGTTTTTATTTTGAGAATTACATAACCGCATACAAAAAACTGGATTTAAGTACTACATTTTTAAACACATTGATATATACAGCTATTTCAGTAGTTATACTGGCACTGTTATGTGGAGCGTCTGCATGGGCAATTGCAAGATGTAAACACAAATTTTTTAAATTCAGTTATGTGTATTTCCTGGTCGGAATTTTGATTCCTTATCAGGCCCTGTTCCTTCCTATATACATTATTGGATTTAGACTTGGGCTTACAAATAGCCGTTTAGGGATAATACTCATGTATATTGCCACGGGAGTATCATTCGGCGTGTTTCTTATGACAAGTTTCATGTCAACAGTTCCGGTAGAACTGGAAGAATCCTCGCGTATTGACGGGTGCTCAATATACAGGACATATTTTTCAATAGTTATGCCCTTGCTGAAACCGGCAATTGCAACATTGGTTATAATGCAATCTTTCCAAATATGGAATGATTATCTTATGGCTAATTTGTTTGTTAGCAAAAAGAGTCTAAAAACACTGACTGTAGCAATGCAAGCGTTATTTTCACAGAGAACAACTGATTATACAACAGCTCTTGCAGCCATAGTCATATCCGTTCTGCCTATAGTGATATTGTTTATGTCTTTGCAGAAATACTTTGTAAAAGGAATGACGGTGGGAGCAATAAAGGGGTGATAACATGAGAATTGAGTTTTCAGAAAACGGTATTTTCCTTTGCATACAGATATCTGGTGACGGTGATGTACAGCTTTTGCATTTATCAGGCTTACCTTTTACTTATTCTCCCGATGATGATAAGGTAAAAATGTACAGATTAGTTGAGGTTCAGGAATCCGGTCTTGATCAAAATGACCATCATGGGAACAAGCATACGGGTTCGTGGCCTGGATATCTGTTGAAATATAAGGATCATAGGGACTACAGAAATGAAAATGGGCGAAAGCTTGAAATAACCCAGGAATATAAAGGTCTTTTAGTCACAAGCCATATGCAGTTTTATGACGGGATATCAGTAGTTAGAAGCTGGACAGTTATCCGAAATGAGTCTAATGATATTCATCCAATAGAATATGTCACCTCTTTTGCTCTTACAGGTCTCTCAAAGGAGGCAGCAGTACCACGCGATAAAGGTTGTCTGATCCATATTCCTCACAGCACGTGGTATGGTGAAGCTCAGTGGAGGGCTTATACTCCACATGAATTAGGTTATAATGTAGTTAACACTTTTTCCATGAAAAGGATTAGCCTGTCAAGTGTTGGTACATGGCCGGCTTCGGAATATCTTCCTATGGGAAGCTATGAAAATACGGAGACGGGCTGTACTGTCACATGGCAAATAGAGACTACAGCATCCTGGCACTGGGAGATAAGTGATATTATTGAACAGCTCTATCTTCATATTTCCGGTCCAACATATCAGGAAAGTGCTTTTCTTAAAAAACTGCGGCCGGGTGAGACTTTTTCCTCTGTTCCGTGCGCTGTAGCATTTGTAAAAGGAGATTTCCAGGATTCAATTAGAGAACTTACAAAATATCGTCGAGTAATTAGAAGGAAGAATGAGGATAATTTAAATCCTAAAGTTATTTTTAATGACTACATGAACTGTCTTTGGGGAGACCCAACAACAGAAAAACTTATTCCATTGATAGACGCTGCAGCAAAAGCAGGATGCGATTATTTTTGCATTGATTGCGGATGGTATGCAGATGGATACTGGTGGGATGGAGTAGGCCAGTGGCTGCCTTCAAGTACCCGTTTTCCGGGAGGAATTAAAGAGCCATTGGAATATATACGTTCAAAAGGAATGATACCTGGATTATGGCTGGAACTTGAGGTTATGGGTATTAATTGCCCGCTGGTTAAAGAGGTTTCAAGGGACTGGTTTTTTCAGAGAAATGGATATCCAGTCATAGATAACGGACGCTATCAGCTTGATTTCCGAAACCCTGAGGTAATAGAATTTGCTGATTCTGTTATCAAGCGGTTAGTGGAAGATTACGGGGTCGGATACATAAAGATGGATTACAACATAAACGCAGGCCCCGGGACGGAAAGAAATGCAGATAGCATTGGGGACGGTTTATTACAACATACAAGAGCATATCTTGAGTGGCTGGATGGAATTTTTGAAAAGTATCCTGGTCTTATAATTGAAAACTGCAGCAGTGGCGGAATGCGCATGGAATACTCACATCTTTCACGTCATAGCATACAATCTGTAACAGATCAGACAGATTATCTGAAGATGGCTGCAATAGCTGCTAATTGTACAACTGCAGTAACTCCCGAACAAGCGGCAATTTGGTCCTATCCATTGCGTGACGGTGACAGGGAGGAAGTTATCTTTAATATGGTGAATGCCATTCTCTTTAGGATTCACCAGAGCGGACATCTTGCTGAGTTGGCTCCCGAAAGGTTTGAACTTGTATGTGAAGGTATCAGGTATCATAAGAAAATATGTAAAGAGACAAAAGATGGCCTGCCTTTCTGGCCAATAGGCCTTGCTTCTATGAATGACAATTACCTGAGTGCCGGAATTGATTGCGGGAAAAAGCTTTACCTTGCTGTATGGAGAATACATGGTGACACCGGCTATGTTTTATTACCAATAAAGCAGGCATATGGCAAGAATGCGGCAGTAAAATGTGCATATCCTGAAAATGTGGATTGCAATTTTAGCTGGAATATTGATGAAGCTGTTTTGAAGGTTGAACTCAAGCCGTGCACTGCACGTATATTTGAAATAGAAATAACATAACTGTAGAGATGGTATTGTAGAGTTGATATAAGTGTAAGAAACAATGTAAATAAGAAAACAAAAGGTAAAATGCAGTTGTGGTCTTATTTACGTTGTTCTTTTTATAACCTCGGCCATATTGACATTCAATTTTCACCATATTATAATTATGAATAACTATAACTAGTATTTGATAAAACTATATTTATATTTTACAATTTAGATTTCCTGATAAAAAATGTTTTGTGCTGTTTTAATTATCAGGAATAGTTCTAACGGCTATGAAGAGAAGAGTAGACCGGATAACTTTTTTATAGAGAGAAAGCACCGTGGCTGAAAGTGCTTTCAAAAAGCCCGGTTGAAGACCACCTCTGAGCCGGTACGTTGATTACGTTATAATCATAAGGAGTCCAAAGTAGGGTGGAACCACGGGAAAATGCTCTCGTCCCTTGTTGTCAGGGAACGAGGGCTTTATTATTAATAAGGGCAATGTTTATATTTGACATAGAAAAACGGTGATACTAAAGGAGGCAAAAAAATGATAAAAGTAACATTAAAAGACGGAAGTATTAAGGAATATGAAAAGGGAACTACAATTTTAGAGGCGGCGAAGGCCATAAGTGAAGGGCTTGCCAGAGTAGCCCTGGCAGGAGAAGTTGATGGTGAAGTAAAAGACTTAAGTTATAAGCTGGAAAAGGATTGTAAGCTTAATATCCTGACCTTTGATACAGAAGGCGGGAAACACGCATACAGGCACACAACATCCCATGTAATGGCTCAGGCTGTAAAAAGACTGTATCCTGAGGCTAAGCTTGCTATAGGACCTTCCATAGAAAACGGTTTTTACTATGATTTTGATGTTGAAAAGCCTTTTTCCTCGGAGGATTTGTCGAAGATTGAAGCAGAGATGGCTAAAATAATTAAAGAAGATTATCCCCTTGAAAGATTTACTCTTCCCAGGGATGAGGCAATAGCATTTATGGAAGAGAAAAATGAGCCTTATAAGGTTGAGCTTATAAGAGATCTTCCTGAAGGAGAGGAAATTTCATTCTATAAGCAGGGGGATTTTGTGGATCTCTGTGCAGGACCTCACCTTCCGTCAACCGGAAAGATAAAGGCTTTCAAACTTTTATCCGTAGCTGGAGCCTACTGGAGAGGAAATGAAAAAAATAAAATGTTGCAGAGAATCTATGGTACTTCCTTTTCAAAAAAGAGTGAATTGGATGCATATCTCTTCAGACTGGAAGAGGCTAAGAAAAGGGATCATAGAAAACTTGGAAGAGAACTTGACCTCTTTGATATATATGATGAAGGCCCGGGATTCCCATTTTTCATGCCAAAAGGCATGGTTTTGAGAAACGTGCTGGAGGATTTCTGGCGCGAAGAGCATAAAAAGAGGAAGTACCAGGAAATAAGGACTCCAATTATCCTTAATGAAGACCTCTGGCACCGTTCGGGGCATTGGGATCATTATAAGGAAAACATGTATTTCACAAAGATTGATGAAGGCAATTATGCAATTAAGCCCATGAACTGCCCCGGAGGAATGCTTGTGTACAAGAGAAGACTTCATTCCTACCGTGACCTTCCCCAGAGAATGGCGGAGTTGGGTCTTGTTCACAGACATGAGTTGTCAGGAGCTCTGCATGGCCTTATGCGTGTAAGGTGCTTCACTCAGGACGATGCCCACATATTTATGACTCCGGAACAAATCAGAGATGAGGTTTTAGGGGTAATTGACCTTATTGACCAATTCTATAGTGTTTTCGGTTTCAAGTATCATGTTGAACTGTCAACAAGGCCGGAAGATTCCATGGGAACCGATGAGCAGTGGGAGATGGCTACAAATGCGCTAAAGGATGCCCTTGAAGCCAAGAAAATGGAATACAAGATAAACGAAGGTGACGGAGCATTTTACGGGCCTAAGATAGATTTCCATCTTGAGGATTCCATCGGACGTACCTGGCAATGTGGTACAATACAGCTTGATTTCCAGATGCCTGAGAGGTTTGATCTTGTATATATAGGTGCTGACGGTGAAAGGCACAGGCCTGTTATGATTCACAGGGTGGTATTCGGCAGCATAGAAAGATTTATTGCAATACTCACTGAGCATTATGCCGGAGCATTCCCGACATGGTTGGCTCCTGTTCAGGTAAAAGTAATTGCCATCCTGGATAAGCATCATGAATATGCTAATAAAGTTCAAAGAGCCCTTGAAGAACGTGGTATAAGGACCGAAATAGATATCAGGAATGAGAAGATAGGTTATAAAATCAGAGAAGCTCAACTTGAAAAAATCCCATATATGCTTGTTATTGGAGATAAGGAAATGGAAAACGGCGCTGTTGCTGTAAGGTCCAGGAAAGATGGGGATTTGGGAGCCATGAGCCTGGATGAGTTTATAGCAAAGATCACTAAAGAAATAGAAATGAAAGCGTAAGAAAATAACAGGAAATAAAATAACAGGAAGAGAAAATGGGGACATTCCTTGTCCGGAAAGGAATGTCCCAAACCTTATCCCAAACCTTATAAAGAGTGAGGTGACTTTTTTGAGTAAAGCTGATTTGATTTTTATAGAGATGTGCAAGGATATCATCGAAAACGGCTATTCATCGGAAGGACAAGTTGTCAGGGCAAGATGGGAGGACGGAACTCCTGCACATACAATTAAGAAATTTTGCGTTGTAAACAGATACAACCTTGCTGAGGAATTTCCTATCCTTACATTGCGGCCAACAAATCTGAAAGCTGCAATTGATGAATTACTTTGGATATGGCAAAAAAAGTCCAATAACATAAATGATTTGAACAGTCATATCTGGGACAGCTGGGCAGATGAAGACGGTTCAATCGGTAAAGCCTATGGCTATCAGCTTGGTATTAAGCACAAGTATAAAGAAGGAGAATTTGATCAGGTAGACAGAGTGCTATACGATTTGAAGCACAATCCCTACAGCAGAAGAATTATTGTTAACATGTACAATCACAGCGATTTGCACGAAATGAACCTGTATCCCTGTGCCTATAGCGTAACTTTCAACGTCACAGGCAATAAACTTAACGCAATACTTAACCAGCGCTCACAGGATGTCCTTGTAGCTAATAATTGGAACGTGTGCCAGTATGCAATTCTTGCACATATGTTCGCTCAGGTGAGCGGACTTGAAGCCGGAGAACTGGTTCATGTAATTGCGGATGCCCATATATATGACAGGCATATACCGTTGGTTCAGGAACTTATAACAAGGCCGGTTTATCCTGCGCCAAAGCTCCATATCAATCCGGATGTTAAGGACTTTTATAACTTTAAAGTTGAGGATTTTGTACTTGAAGGATATCAGAGGGGACCGCAGATAAGGAACATTCCGGTTGCGATATAAGAGGTAAGCGGGACACACCTTTCTGAACAAGGAGTATTCCTTCTGCGACAAGGAGTGTCCCCATCTATTTATTATCTTTGCGAGGTGTGGTATTATGAAAGCTATCGCTGCTGTTGATTTAAACTGGGGCATTGGCTATAGGGGAAATTTATTGGAAAGAATACCGGAAGACATGAAGTTTTTCAAAAAGGCAACCATTGGCAAAGTAGTCGTAATGGGCAGAAAGACATTTGAATCTCTTCCTGGGAAAAAGCCATTAAAAGATAGAGTAAATATTGTTCTCACTACAAAGGGAAAGTTTGACGATGACGGGGTAAAAGTCTGCAGTTCTTTGGACGAGCTGCTTTGTGAGCTAAAGCAATACAGTGAAGATGACGTTTTTGTTATCGGAGGAGAATCGGTATATTCCCTGCTCTTACCATATTGCTCCGAAGCTTATATTACAAAGATTGAGAATAGTTATGAGGCTGATACATATTTTAAAAACCTTGATGAAGACGATTCATGGGAATTGACTTCTGAAAGCGGGACCAAGGACTATAACGGTATTAAATTTAAGTTTGTTAAGTATGAAAACAGAAATCCGAAGTCATAAATATTAACGGTAATAGGTCTTTTACGAAAAGGAAAAAGAAACTAATTCGTAACATAGCCAATAATATTCAAGCTCTTCTTAAATATTAGACGCAATTGACTGTTTGCGAAGCAAACAGAATGCAGAAGGCAACCGCAATATGGCAAGTTAAATTATGAATTTTTTATAAAAGAAACAGTCAGATAAAATCTTGACAAAGGCACAGTGTATTTGCTATTATATAAAAGTCAAAGGAAGAAGAAGTTATCCACTTCTCACCTTACGGATTTATCCAGTAAGGTTAATAATGGGTTTGTATGATGTACATTATGCCTGTATTGTAGAGTGGATTGTTTCTTCAATCCACTTTTTTATATGTTAAGTGGAAAAAAGCAGAAAGATTAAATCTTAAATAATGTTATTTAGTGTTAATTTTAAAGCTTACGCAGAGGTTTTGAACTTCTTGCAAATAAAACTCGGAGGTGTTTTGTTATTAGTAGTAGAAATGAATTAATGATTAATGAGGGGATCAGGGATAAAGAGGTTCGCTTAATTGACACTGATGGCACGATGTTGGGCATTTTCCCTATTAAGGAAGCTCAAAAAATAGCCAATTCAAAGAATCTGGACCTTGTAAAAATTGCACCACAAGCTGTTCCACCGGTTTGTAAAATAATGGATTATGGTAAATATATGTTTGAACTTTCCAAAAGGGAAAAAGAAGCAAGAAAAAACCAGAAAGTAATTAGTGTCAAGGAAATAAGGCTAAAGCCGACTACTGAAGAACATGATTTTAATTTTAAAGTAAGGAATGCTGGGAAATTTTTAAAAGACGGAGATAAGGTTAAGGTTAGTATAAGATTCAGTGGGAGGCAGTTGAATTATACCTCATTAGGAAAGGAAGTTCTTGACAAATTTGCGGAAGCTTTGAAGGATGTAGGAATTGTTGAAAGAAAACCTAAACTTGAAGGTAGAAGTATGGTTATGTTATTAAACCCAAAGCAGCAATAATGTATTAAGGAGGAAGAAATTTATGCCTAAAGTTAAGACACACAGTTCGTCAAAAAAGAGATTTAAAGTGACTGCTAACGGCAAGGTTAAGATGAGTCATGCCTTCCGCAGCCATAGACTTATATCGAAATCGAAAAAGGCGAAGAAAAAACATAGGCTTGGCGCTTATGCATCATCTGCAAATGAAGCAACTGTTAAAGCGCTTGTCCCATATAAGTAAGAAGGAGGATAATAGTTATGTCAAGAGTTAAAGGTGGGGTAAGAACCCGTGCAAGACATAAAAAGATACTTAAGCTTGCAAAAGGTTATTTCGGTGGAAAGAGCAAGCTTTTCAGAATAGCCAATCAAGCGGTTATGAAGTCCGGGGTTTATGCATATAGAGATAGAAGAGCGAAGAAAAGAGATTTCAGAAAATTGTGGATCTCAAGAATTAATGCTGCAGCAAGGATCAACGGACTTTCATACAGCAAGTTTATGAATGGTCTTAAGAAATCAGGTATAAACCTGAACAGAAAGGTGCTTGCAGATATGGCTGTAAATGATTCAGCAGCATTTGCACAGCTTGTAGACCAGGTTAAGAAAGTTATATAACTTATTTATTCGTTGATAATTGGAATGAAAATTTGGACAAGAGGGGCTCAGAACGAGCCCTTTTATCGTATCCTGGAGGGAAAACTTTGATACAGAGAATAACCAGCAGCAAAAACAGCATTATAAAAGAAATAAAATCTTTAAAATTAAGGAAATACAGGGAAGAACTCGGTCTATTTTTTATTGAAGGCCTCAGGATGGCAGAAGAAGCGGTAAAGGAAAATGCGCGTATAGTGCGTGTTTTGATGTCTGACAGATTTGCGGAAGGGGAAGCGGCTGACAGTATAATAAGATGGTCTGAAAAAAGCGGCTGTCAGGCTATAGTCATACCGGACAGCCTGTTTGAGGAAATCAGCGATACCAAGACTCCTCAAGGGATATTAATGGTAGCTAAAAGCAGGTTTTATGAAGTCGATGAAATTCTAGGAAATAAAAACTACCTTTTAGTATTGGATTCAATCCAGGATCCCGGAAATCTTGGTACAATAATAAGGACAGCGGATGCCGCCGGGTTTACGGGTATGATTATTTCAAAAGGCTGTGTCGATGCGTATAACCCTAAAGTATTGCGGTCCACTATGGGTTCAATATTTCGTATGCCTCTCTGCTTCGCAGACAGCCTGGAAAATGTTCTGAAAAAAATTAAGCTTAAAGGCATAAGGGTATATGCTTCCCATCTAAGTGCAAAAGAAAGCTGCTACGAGATAAATTTGACAAATAATATAGCTATCATAATAGGAAATGAGGCCAATGGAATAAGCGATGAAGTGTTGCCATATGCCGACAAGCTAGTAAAAATCCCCATGTATGGCCGGACGGAATCGCTGAATGCTTCTATTGCTGCAGGAGTCCTAATGTTTGAGTGTGTCAGGCAGAGAATGGTCAATGGCTTGGCCTAGACATTGACCTGTCTTTTAAAATTCTTTTCAGAATATGTTTTCAAGAGTGAGAGTTACCTTTTTGGGAATGTGCCTTACAATCTGTTTCAGTATGGACAGTTCAGCCAGCGCAAATTTTTGCTCTCTATCCTCGATAAAAGACGACACTCTTGTCAGTGATACATCTATATTGTCAACTTCATTGTGGTCGATTAGCATAGACCACTTACTTTTTGTCTCTGACCATTGACTTTCCAAGACAGAAAGAGTTTCCTCGGCTTTGCACCAGTCATTAAGTTTTGCATTTTTTTCAATACTCTCAATCTGGTCTGCAATTTTTTGTGAAGATAATTCCAGATAGTTGTCAACAAGTATACTTGAAACTATTATAACTACCAATATGGCTGCTATTAGAATAACAGCCTTTATCCATACCTTCAATTTCAATACTCCTTTCTGCTCTTTCGCTGGTAGTATAGATTTCCTGAGGTATCAAGGCTGGCAAATAAAACATCTTCAAAATTGTCAATTTCAAACTTTGACAACTCGGATTTTAACCAGTTCCTGTCAAGACCTGCTTTCTCTAAGTTCACATCGCTTACTTCACCGTCTACAATAAGAGTTAACGGAAGACCTTCATATTTTGTTCCAATTTTCATATCTTCTGGTGTTACGGGCCTTTTCTGCGATTTTGGTATAACACTAAGCTGGCCGTTAGTTTCAAGTATGGCAAATTCAACGTCTGCTATATTTGGTACGTTTTTTATTCTCAGCTGTTCCAGAAGATCGGTCAATGTGTACATTTCCCTCCGTATTTCATCTTCTCTGATTTTACCGTTTTCTATTAAGATGGCAGGTTTACCGCAAATAATGGCTCTTGCTTTTGTACTTTTTAAGGATATAACTGAAATTGCTATTTGAGCCATTAAGAGTGTTAATATAGGGATAATTCCGTTTACCAGAGGAATTCCTGTATTTTGCATGGGCACTGCAGCAAGTTCTGATATTAGAATAGCTACAACCAGCTCAAAAGGTTGCAATTGGCCAATTTGGCGTTTCCCCATTACTCTCATTACTATAACTACAAGTGCATATAATATTAGTGTTCTTGCAAAAATTACTAACACTGTATCATCCTTTCAATTTATTTTTCGTGGGATAATCTTATTTTGTCATATAAATATTAAGATATACACCCGTAAATTTTCACTGCATACTGACAACATGACTTTCGATTTACAAAATGAAGTAATACTGTGAATAGTATTAACAAAAATGTAAATGATATAAAATGAATAATTAATAAAAGGAGGATGAACATGGCTCTAACTAAAAAAGAACTTATACTTATTGATGACAACATTAAAATGGCAGAAAACTCAATTAAGTTTATGCAAGGTTGCGCACAAATAGCTACAGATCCACAAGTTAGAGGTATATGTCAGCAAATGGCAAAAGAACACCAAGATGGCATCCAGATGTTGATGAAACATATTAGCTCAGCTTCAATGCATTAAGGAGGGATAATTATGGCGAATATAGGTGACAAGGAAATATTAAATGTGCTTCTTGACCAACATAAGCTTTGTGCATCATCTCTTACAAACCTTATACTTGAAAGTTCAAATCAGAACCTGAGAAATGATGCTACCAATATACTTACAAAGACATTTCAACATCAAAAACAGATTTTCGACCTGATGACACAAAAAGGCTGGTATCAGACACAAACAGCAACTTCTCAGGAAATTGGACAAGTACAGCAAGAAATAAACAAAACACAGTCGACAATGGGAATGTAGTATTTATTTTTGAAAAAGGTATGAATAACGGAGGACAAAAATGAAAAATAAAAAATGCAAAAACTCAAAATCTAACGTTAATATGGAAATGAGTTGTGACATTTCACCCAATTCACAGGAACTGAAAAACAGGTGTAGTCCTGATGAAAAGCGAAGCAATTCATCTTCGTGCAAAGACAATAAATTCAAGGAATAAAATAAATCAAGAAGCTGCAAGGAATAAAATAAATCAAGAAGCTGCAAGGAATAAAATAAATCAAGAAACTGCAAAACAGCAGGAGTAAACTCCTGCTGTTTTGCTATTTATATTTTGATTATTTTATATTCACTACTTGTTATAGCTATTTCCAGTATAAGACTCAAAAACCTTCTTAACTATATTTCCACCTATTTTACCAGCGTCCCTTGCGAGCAAATCACCATTATAACCCTGCTTCAGGTTAACCCCAACCTGTGAAGCAATTTCATATTTCATGTTTTCAAATGCAGTCTTGCTTCTCCTTGCCATGATATCACCTCCTCAGTTATTATTGTGCCTTGTTTGGAGGTTAATATAAGTAGTAAGATTTGGTTTGCTTTTCAATATTTTAGTTGCTTTATCAGACCAAAATTATTATATGTTATTTGCCAAAAAAATTAAATGAGATAAAATTTCATATTAAAATTTTTAAATCTGTTTGACCGTACCATTTTGAATAAAATATGTTGTAGCAAGCATAGGTGATGTAACTTCAATTATATTCTTTTTGATAATAAGGGTACAGTTGGGGAAAATTCGTCTGCTTACAGATATTTCTCCTTCACCTTTGGCTTTTAAATAAGAGATAATATTTTTTCTTTCCTCTTCGAGGCTTTTTAATTCTTCTTTCATATTGTACGCCTTTTCAAGCAGGCTTTCATATTCTTTATATACTATTTCATCAACCTGATCCTGTGACCTATATGACAATAAAGATTGCTTGAGTATTTGCTGTTCCTTTCTCAGTTCATTTATCCTTGAGCTGATTCGTTCCAGTTGTTGCTCCATGTCAGGCCTATTGAATCCTTTTACTTCAACAATGGTTTTTCTCTCTATTTCAGAGCCTAAAATCGGAGTATTAATTTTTACGTCAACACTTATTTGCCCGCCGAATATTTGGCCGTTTGTAGAGTCAACAACGACTTCTCTGGCATTTACTATACTGTCTTTGCAGTAATAGCCTATATGGAGGGTGCCACCACAGGAGACAATGGCATTGTCAATGTACTTTGTGTAAATGTTTTTAGCAGCTCTTATTTCAGATCCTTTTTTTGAAGAAATTCCTCCTTTTAGAAAAATGCTTCCGCCTGTACTTATTATTGATTTCACATTGCTGATACCAAGTTCGCCGTTTATTTCGACATCTTTTGTTACTTCTACAGTGAAACCTTCCATGACAGTACCGTTAATGGTAAGATACCCGTCGAATTTTATATTTCCCGTAGCCGGGTTAACATCACCGTCAATTTCCATATGGTTGGATACAGATATCCTTCCATCTGAGTAATTTACAGCTCCATTTATTTTTGAATAAAGAACGGTTTTACTGTTGAGTTGTATTTCGTGAACAGAATTCTTGTCATAGTTTAAAGGTATATTTCTGCCTTTTACCGGATTTACCGTTTCGCCGGTTACAGTTATTCCCGGTATTCCATCTGTAGCATCTATTCTTTCACCAAGCCAGTCACCGATGTTGACACGGTTGATTAACTTTAATTCATAAAAGTCAACTTTGCCGTATTCACCTACAACAGGCTTAGGATCCGCTAATTCATACATTTTTACAATTGCATCTCTTCCGTTTACTGGTGGAGTTCCTTCTGCGATAATATACTGTTTTCCGCTTACAAGTTCACCTTTGAGAATATCGTGCTTGATTCCGTGCACAATTCCTTTCTCTTCAATTAATTTCATAACGGATTTTACAAGAACATCTCTGTTTTCCATTTCTAACTGTTCCGGGGGCAGATGTAAAACAAGGTATGCAGCCATTTTATTATCAGCTATTTTAATAGTAATTGGTTCTTTAAGTTCTCCTATCTTTGTAGGTGGTTTTGGCGCATAATTAATCGAATCCCTTAAAGCATTAAAATTTTTCAGGCCCATTTCGGGATGGGACGACATTATACTATATAATTCATCGATAGGAAAACCTTTTTTAAATGTCTCTATAAATATTTCCTTAGAGTTTTCATATATCGTTAAATACTCATTGGAAAATATTATCCTGTTTTCCATAAGAAACTCCCCTCCATTATATTTATCGGATATTTATCGAAATAGATTTAATTATGAAATTATTGATGTTATATAAAACAATGTACAATCATATATTTTTAAAGTGATACAAATATCAGAATAATCAAAACACTTTTTTATTGCTGGCAGGTGTATTTCATGATAAAATCCAATGTCTTTCTTCTGATAATTACAATTATTTTAGTTGCAACAATTCCTTATACTTCAGTTTTTGCTGACGATATCCTTGAAGATGAACACTTTATACCGGCGTTTTCAACTGTCAGCCCCGCCGAAACAGCCGGGGAACCGAAGATAAATGCGGGTGCTGCGATAGTTATAGATATGGACAGCGGCAGGGTACTGTACGAAAAAGATGGGTATTCACCGAGAAAAATGGCCAGTACCACAAAGATAATGACGGCAATTGTTGCGCTTGAAAGAGGGAATCTGGAAGATGTTGTTACAATTAGTGAAAGGGCTGCAGGAATATGGGGATCACAAATAGGCCTGAAAAAGGGTCAAAAAATAAAACTGAAAGATCTTCTTTATGGCCTCATGCTTAACTCAGGAAATGATGCGGCAATTGCAATAGCAGAGCATATAGGAGGCACAGTAGAAGGTTTTGCAGATATGATGAATGAAAAGGCTTATGAGCTTGGTGCCATCAATACACACTTTATAACTCCCCACGGACTCGATGTGGAAGGGCATTACACTACCCCTTATGATTTGGCGGTCATCACCGCGTATGCACTGAGGAACCCCACTTTTTCAGAGATTGTAGGTACCGTCCAGACTACTATTTCATACAGGAGTCTTCACAACACTAATGAAATGCTTGGAATTTATCCTGGTGCTGACGGTGTTAAGACCGGATATACCGGCCAAGCGGGAAGATGCCTTGTCACCTCAGCAACAAGGAATAATTGGAGGATAATTTCTGTTGTGTTGAACTGTCCGAGCAGAAATGCCCGAGCCCAGAGCAGTAAGGCAATTCTGGATTATGCTTTCAATAATTATAAACCTCATGTCCTGTTGAACAAAGGTGATAAAATAGCCTCTGTGCCTGTATTAAGAGGTATAGAGCCATATGTATCTGTAGAAGCGATCGAGCAAGTGAGGGTGCCTCTCAGGACAGATGAGATTGACAAAGTCGAAAGATACATTGATCTTCCTGAAACATTGGAAGCACCGGTTTATAAAGGAACTGAAATTGGCTATGTGAATTACCTGATAAATGATGAAATAATAGGTCAATCGGTATTACTTACTCATTCTGATGTCAGACGTAAAGTTTTTCTGGACTATCTTGGTGAGATTTTTACAAGTTGGGCAAGACTTATGCGTGAAGGTATTTTTGGGATGCTTTTGTTTTAAGTGAAGAATAATTTTTATATATCGTTGTAAATCAGAAGCTGTTTAAAAATACTGAAGATAGTAATAAGTCCGGCACAAATACAGATATTATCTGAAGAAGTAGGTCAAAAAGCATTTTATGCATGTAAAGGCAGAAAAAGGTTAATTCGTTCATAATTATTGTCACATCTCTAACGCAATGTCATATTTATTATTATTTGTAATATTCTAATAGAAACATGTCAAATAAATGTTGTGACAATTGCCACAATATAAACAGGATATTCTCTATGTATTAGTATACATTATATATAAAATTACCTAAAAATTAGTGATTAAGTATACTAAATATATACAAAAATTATTGACATACCCAAGAAAATGTAATAAAATTAAATTACTAAAATGTACACGTGTACACATCATATTACATAGGGGGTGTGTCACTTTTAATTTATTAAAAAACAGTGGGGTTATAAATCACGTCTAAATTAATCCTTTTTAATTCTGATTAATCCTATTTTGATCCCGGGAGGAGGAAACATGAAAAAGGTTAGAGAAATCACATCCTTAGCTCTAATTTTTGCTTTTCTGTTGTCATGTTTTTCTGGAATGTTTGTTACACCGGTCTATGCAGATTCGGAAAATCCATCTACAAAGATAGTTGACTATGGTACTTTTACTCCGTCATCTACAGGCGGACTTGGTGTAGGAACAAATGATGAACAGTACAGATGGCAGAGCTTTACTGCTAATGCAACAGGAAAGATTTCGCAGGTAAAAGTCTATGTGAATAAAAAGGTTGACTCAGGACCTGCTCTTACAGATCTCATTGTAGAAATATATAATACCGCAGGTACGCAATGGGGCGATAATTACTGGTATTTGCCTACAGGAGAAGCGCTGGCGCGCGTGGAAGTTCAGGTTAGTTCAATTAAATTCAACGGCAATACCGGGGATTATGTTACTGTTGACTTTGATGTTCCTGTGGAAGAAGGAACTCATTATGCTGTCGCTTTGACACAAAAGACGCTCATGGTTAATGGCAGCGACGGCTCAGGTGAACATTACCGTTGGCCCACCGGAACTGTTGCAGAAGCAACTGCTTCAGGTGAAACTGGCGGTAAAAAGAATTCTTCGGGTTGGGTACCTGAGTTCGGTACTTACTGGATGCAGGTAACAATTACTGAAGAAGATGAACAAACTCCACCAGAAGAAGATAATAAGTACGTTCTTGATTACACCTTTGAAAATGTAAACAATGGTTTGGAGCTAAATGTTGGCTTTATGGGAGGATTCGAAGGCCGCTACCAAAGCTTTACTCCTCAGGTAGATGCAAATCTCAGAAAACTCAGCTTTGTGATGTTTAAAAAAGCTACAGATAGAGTTGATGCAGAACCTTTCGGCGATGTAAAAGTTCATCTTTTTGCATCGGAAAACAAAAAGCCTGTCGGTTCACCACTTAAGACAGTCATTGTTCCTACCGGAAATATAAACAATGGTACTCCAACTGCAATAGATTTTGAATATGATGGTCTTGAAGCTGGAATTACCTATGTTATTGTTTTCGAGCCCGCCCCGGTATGGCCGGATTACAATGATGCGGCAAATTACAATACATATGCAATAGCACGTCAGGAGGTAAATATATCTGAGCGTGCAGGCCGTCTTAATGCTGATTACTCAGAAGGTACCGGAGCTGACAACTATCATCTCTGGCTGAAACTGGAGTTTGTAAAACCACAGACTCAGGAAGGAAGAACGTCTCTCATTGATTTCGGTACCTTTGCACCTGGCACAGGTGGCCTGGGTGTGGGAACAATGGATGAAATATACCGCTGGCAGACATTTACGGCGGATCTTACAGGATCTATTGAAAAAATAACCTTACAACTCAATAAACGTTATGAAAATCAGCCCTATTCCACTTATCTGACAGATCTTATAGTGGAAATATATGAAACCGCAGACAATGGTAGCGGTAAATACCTGCCTGTAGGTCAGCCTTTAAAGAGGGTTGTTGTATCCAAAGATTTGTTTGAGTTTACAGTACCAACATCCGGCAATAATTCAGTAGGCAAGGCGGTTACATTTGATGTTAACTGTCCAGGCATAGTTGAAGGAAAGCGTTATGCTGTGGCCTTAACCCAGGTTGAGCTTGCGCTGAACGGTATTACTGGTGAGCATTATCGCTGGCCTTTTGGTACAGTTGCTGCGGCTGCAAATGAATTCAGCGGTAAAAAGACCAGCGGTGGTTGGGTTGAAGAGACCCAGTGGATTGGTACTGGCTGGATGAAGGTTTACCTGTCTGACAGGGTGGACACTACTATCCGTCCAAGAAGAATTGAACTTGACAAGAGTGGCTTTATTTACATTCCTGTGGGAGGCCAGCTAACTGTCAATGCACAGGTATTTGACCAGGATGATGATCCTATGGAAGGTGTTGAACTTGAATGGTCATCCAATAACACCTCGGTGGCTACTGTTTCCAATGGAGTAATAGATGGCCTGCGTGCAGGAAAGGCAACAGTTCAAGTGAAAGCCGGCAGTGTTATAACTTCATTAAGCGTTCAAATTTATGATTCCTATCCAAATAAAATAGTAGGAAAACCTAACATTTCAGTCAAAGTTGGAGAAAGTGTTCAGCTTGACTACGATGTGATGGATGATTTCAAAAATATCCGCCCGCAAGATAAGGCAGGCATCACTTATGAAATTGATGGTGATATTGCTTCTGTTAACGGAACAAATCTAACCGGTTTGAAGCCCGGATCAGCGCAGATGGCAGTCAGGAGCGGAAACCTGGTTAAATATGTAGATGTAAGTGTTTACGAGGACAGCGAAAATCTTGTTGAACCGGCTCCGGGAATGGTTATTACTTCCGACGTGAAATTTAAGCCGGGAATATATAATCTCGGTGAGAATGGCCTTATAGTCGGAGCATCTGATATAACTATTGACGGAAACGGAGCTGTAATTGTTGGAGGTTCCGGCGGAGTATCCCGTCCTGTTGTTCCACCACAGGGTAATCATATGTTCTATTCAGGTTATCCTGGAATGGAATCAGTATACACAATGAGGACATTGAATAAGATCAACTTAAAAGATGCCACCAGCGCAAGCCTCTCATATAAGGTGTGGTATGAAATCGAGGATGAATGGGACATAGCTGCAGTACGTATTTCAACAGACGGCATAAATTACACCTCACTCCAGACACCGGGAATGAAAACGGAAATCGAAGGCACTTATGAGGGATTTAAAGAGATGTGCCCTGTATATACCGGCAGCAGCGGCGGTTGGGTTGAAGAAACCATTGACCTTTCAGAATATGCCGGACAGGAAATTCACTTGCTTTTCATACTGGCAACCGACTGGGCGGTAGTGGAACGTGGTATTTATTTTGATGACATCAAGGTAACAAAGGATGGCGTAGTGATATTTGCAGACGATGCTGAAAACGGTACTAACAAATGGCTTGTTTCAGGATTCCACGCTACCGATGGATACATTTATTCAGAAAAAGCCTTTGGTGGAACAGGTCTTTATAGTAAAGGGTATGACAATGTTACAGTAAGGAATCTTACTCTCACCAACTTTAATACCGGTATTTACATTGATGGAGGCGACAACTGGCTTATTGAGTACTGCGACCTGTCTGATAACTATAATGACCCAAGTTACGGATGGGGAGACGGGTATCCATATGGAGCTACACGCCTTGTAAATCTCACGAACAGTGTTATCCGGTATAATAACGGAAACAATGTCTGGAACGGAATTTATCTCCATTACGGAGAAAAGAACAAGATATACAACAACGACTTTGGAATATGCGGAAATGTTTGCCTCAAACTGTGGGGTTCATCCTACAATGAGATATATGACAATATTTTCAACTGGGGACTTCGTATGGATCCAGGAGAAACCCATGCCCGTGATTCAACGAGTTCGCTCTTTGAGTATAATTCCCATTTCAACTATATTGCCCGCAACGACTTTACACACGGTGGAGACGGTATATTTATAAGACCGCTTTACGGAGCTCCTCCAATGGGTAACTATTTTGAAGAAAATGATACTTCATGGGCAAACAACAATGCTGTTGAAAGCTGGGCTCCCGGCAACGTATATGTTGGAAACAAAGCAAATTATTCAAGCTATGGTTTCTGGCTTGGTGGTTCAGATTTCACTTACCTTATTGATAATGAGGTTTATTATAACGGCGGCTACGCTTCCGGAGCAAGAAATGCTCCCGAGCCCTTCGGAAATGCAGGAGTAAGTGTAGTTAACGGTGCCAGCAGCCATTTCCTGATGATGGGCAACGATGTACAGTATAACAATGGTCCTGCCCTTGCCATTAAGTATAACAACAGCTTGAATCCTGCATATCATTGGCTTGTACAGAACAACATTCTTTCCAATAATGCCAATGACCCGAGGGGATACAGAAGCTATGGAGTGTACACACAACATGCTCATTGGGTAGATATAATTTCCAATAAGATTGTCAGCAATGGTGATGTGCAGTTAAAAGAAGACGGAAATACACGCAATATTTCACTTATAGGTCCAAATACTGAAATAATCAGTATTGGCAGACCTGTTGCAAACTTGGCGGTTTCACCTGCTATTATGAGTCAATTTGCAGACAGTCACATGGATAAGATTCCACAGCAAATAAAGGATGCAGAGTTTGGAATTGTAAGGATCGTATATGTTTCTGTAAAAGCCGGAGAGGAGATTACCTTTGACGCATCGGGCAGCGAGGATCCCCAAGATTTGCCTCTGACATACAGATGGGAACTTGGAGACGGTACTGTTGAAGTAGGCCCTGTAGTAAAACATACTTACAATACACCTGGTGTATACCGTGCGGGACTTACCGTCAAGAACGGCGAGTTGGGGGACATTTTCGGATTCATTGTAACAGTTGTTCCTGATGGCGAGGAGCTTGATGGCGATGCAGGAGCCTCAGTATGGGCGCTTACAGCTAACGATGCTGTTCTTGAAACATACACCACACACAGGGTTGCCGGAGACAAGGCTGTAAAAGTAATTGCTAATTCCGGACAGGATTATAAGCTTACTTATCCTGCAACCAAGGATCTGTCCGTAGACTTTGCTGAGTATGCTAACTTGTCAATGTTCGTTGAAGTCAACATTGAAAGAGGACTTGACGAAAACTATAAACGTCCGATTATAAGACTGTGCAAGGATGGGCAGAATTACTTTGAATACTTGCCTAAAAAGGTATTTATGGATCCTATAAATCTTCCTGTTAGTGAACCCAGATATTCGTATCAGAATCTTATATTGAGTCTTGCAGGTGAAAACGACCAGTTTAGCCGTACCATGGTGGGAAGCCTTACACTTTCTGACATTAAGTATATTGAAATCATCGCAGGTCCTGCAAGTAATAGCAAATCTACCTTTGCTGTAGATGGTATGATGCTTGTGGGTGAGTCTGCCGGAACAGGCACAGGTGTAAGTCCGATAATTTCAAAACCAGGCACTCAGGCATACCCTGCAGGTATAGGTGAAAATCTGCAAGAAGTTTCTAACCTCAATGCTCCTTTGAGTAATCCGATTACTTCTACTTCCGGAACACTTTCCAGAGTGGTTTCCAAACCTGATACAAATGCATGGTATGGAGTAGATTTCGGAGAAGCAAGGTATGTGAACACTCTTGAAGTATACTACCTGTATGAACCAGACGAACAGGGAGTCCATACGGTTGTACGTCCGAACTCGCACACAGTGCAGTATTGGGACGGAAGTACATGGAAGGATGTTTCAAATGCTGTGAAACGGCCGTCCAGCCCTGCTGCTAACCTTAATACCATTACATTTGATATGGTTAAGACAACAAAACTCCGTGTTGTACCTGTAGTTCCTGCAGGGAAGGCATTCTCAATCTATGCTTTAAGGGCGTTCAATACTGCTAACCTTATTGGTAATGCAGAAGGCAACACGTATCCGGGACGTAAAGCGTCTTCTTCCGGAAGCGCATCACCCAACCTTGTTTCAATTACGATTTGCGTAAGTGAAAAAGGAGAAACAGCTACACGCAATCTGCCGCTTACCGATCTTGTTGTAGCCCTTTACAATGTAGAAGGAAACCACGCAGTAGGAGCTCCTTTGGTCAGAAAGGTAGTGCCAAAATCCGACGTAAATTTTGGCGGCCTTACTACAATAGAATTGCCATATTCCGGACTTATACCCGGAAAACGTTACGCAATAGCCATTTCACAGGTAGAAACCACTGGAAACGGTGACCAGAGGAACCATTATCTGTGGCCGACGTCCAGTATTCCTGGAGTTACGGAGTACTATGGCAAGATGACAAATATGGATACAGGTGATTCCTTCCACGAAAATATTGGTATAGGTTGGCTTATAGTTACAATGGATAAGGGAGTTATTGACCTGTCACCAGGTGCTCCAAAAGCAGGTGGGTTCGGCGTAGGCCACAAGGATGAATTAGGACGTTACCAGACATTTACCGTACCTATGGATGATGTATATGATACGGTAGATGGTAGCATTGAAGCCGGAAATGGCTGGAGTTCAGAAGGATTCGAAGGAAATGTACATTGGCTTGATTATGAAACTGAAAAAGCATATGAGATAGATACTGCAGTTGTTTATTTCGATGACACTCCGGCTGCATTGCCTGAAAAGCTTACCCTTGAAGCTTTCGTTGACAGTGATTGGATCAAAGTGGCAGAACTTGCCGGTGATGAGATACAATTAATGACAGAAATTAGCTTTGACAAAATTATAACTTCACAAATACGCTTCACCTTTGAGCAAGCTGAAGGAACGTATTTCACAGTACGCGAGGCAGAACTCATGGCTGCTCAGGAAAAAGAGGAAGAACCAGGCGGAGAAGAGAAACCTCCGGTTAAACCAATACCTGGTCCAATTACAGGTGGTATTGTTGACGAGACAGAGGATGAGCAATTTAAAGTTGTTGTCGATGAAGCCGGAAACGCAAATGCGACTTTATCTGAGAAGTGGATGAAATCTGTTGTTGATAAGGCTCTTGAAGAAGCTCAAAAGACCGGTGGCAAAGCAAAAGTTGTGATTGAAGTTCAGGTTGAAACAGATGATGTAAATAGTGTGGAAATCAGCATACCAAAAGCTTCTGTTGATATCCTTGCAGAGGGAAATGTTAAGGCAGTTGAAGTTACAAGCCCTGTTGCAACCATTGTCTTTGACGAGGAAGCTATAGCTGCTATTTGCAGCCAGGCAACAGAAGACGTGAAGATAATCAGCGTAAAAGTTGATCCATCCGAACTTTCTGATGATGTTAAGGCGAAGGTCGGAGACAGACCGGTATATGACTTCAGTGTCAAGAGCGGCGGCAAGACTATATCAGAATTCGGTGGCAATGTTACAGTAATTGTTCCGTATACGCTCAAGCCCGGGGAAGATCCAAATGCAGTTGTAGTTTACTTCATCAATGACCAGGGCGGGCTTGAAATAGTGAGGAACTGTGTATATGATCCTTCAACCGGAACAATTAGTTTTAGAACAGACCACTTCTCCAAGTATGCGGTTGGTTACAACAAAGTTACATTTAAAGATGTTACACCAGGTTCATGGTACTATGACGCTGTAACATTTATTGCAGCAAGGAGAATAACAGAAGGTACGGGCGACGGAAATTACAGCCCTGCAGATGCTCTAACCCGCGGCCAATTCATAGTTATGCTTATGAGAGCATATGGATTGGAACCTGATGCTGATCCGAAAGATAACTTTGCTGATGCAGGAAACACCTACTATACAGGTTATCTGGCAGCAGCTAAGAGGCTTAGAATCTCCGCAGGCATCGGAAACAACCTCTTTGGTCCTGAACTCAAGATAACCAGACAGGAAATGTTCACGCTGCTGTACAATATATTGAAACATCTTGATGAACTTCCTGAAGGAACATCCGGCAAGAAGGCAAGTGACTTCAGTGATGCAGACTTAGTAGCAAGCTGGGCTAAAGAAGCAGTTAGTTTATTGGTAGAAAAGGGATTAATCAGCAGTGACGGCAATAAGTTGAAACCGCTGGATACTGCAAACCGTGCAGAATTAGCACAGTTACTCTACAACATCCTGGCAAGATAGTAAAAAGAATCAAAAAGGGATACTCCTCATAGAGGAGTGTCCCTTAACATTAAACACATTCTTATGAGAGGAGTGTCCTTTTTAATTTAACACATTCCTCCCAGGGGTATCCTATTACTTTTAACACATTCCATAAAAAGGGGTGTCCTTTTACATAAAAGAAAGGGACATCCCTCAATGAGGAATGCCCGATAACTTATTCTTTTAGTTTATAAATGAAACAGTTCAAGGTGTTTATGCTCGTTTAAATAGTAGCTTGCGTTTGTAGCAAAAATAGCTTCAAGCTTAGTATACATGATGGTGCTGTTTGGCATAATGCCGCTGCGTAGATAGTTATAAAGTATTTTTACGGCAAAATAACCTTGATTAAAAGGTTCGTGGCAAATTGTAGCAGTAATTGCACCTTTCTTCATATAATCGTAGATAGTGTCATTAAGATCATAACCTACAACTTTTACATTGTTTACAAGATTGGCATCAATAACTGCCTGTGCCGTTTGTTCCAGAGCTCCAAAACTAACATAAATTCCGTTTATTTCAGGATTCTTTTTAAGAATAGAATAAACTTCGTCATAAACACCTTCTGCCAAGCGGTTAAAACGGCTTACCTGATCAATATGAATGCCCCCGTAATTTGAGAGTTCTTGTCTGAATCCCGTGACTCTCTGCTCAATTGCAATGACCTGTTCCTGTAAGGTAAGTATAAGCACATTCCCTTTGTAGTTCATGCATTTTGCAAGAATTTCACAAGCGAGGGAGCCTGAGTGCATATAGTTGCAACCGACATAACACAGACGGTTGGCAGTGGGAATGTCTACATTGATAATAACTACAGGGATATTGGAAGCTGAAATAGTGTCCAGCTGCTCAACTAATAACAGAGGATTGTTGGGGGCAACCGCAATAGCATCGAACCCTTGTTTGGGCAATTCTTCTAAAAGTTTAAGCTGTTCATTTGGGTTTAAGATATCCGTTACGAAGTATTCTACTTTTACTCCTTGAGACTTTAGCTCGTTGTGAGCAGAGTTAACACCATATTCAACCTGCTTCCAAAAAAACTTCGGCTCAGAGAAAACTACAACAGCAATTCTAAAGTCACGTTTCATTACTAATGAACGAGCTGCTTCATTTGGTATGTAATTGCTGGCTTTCAATGCCTCTAAAACTCTTTTACGAGTTTCTTCTTTAACATTTGGATGATTATTAATCACCCTGCTTACAGTACCTCGAGATATTCCGAGCTTTTTTGCAATTTCGGATGTTGTCGTCATATTACTCCACCTTGCCATCTATAATTTTATTTTTAACGATCATTAATAAACAAATAAATCTTTATCAATTATTATACATTATACTATTTTTGTTACATCATCATCAATATTTTTACTCAAAATGTTACAAATTATTTAAACTGCTAATTAATTAATCCAAAAATTAGTTAAATATCACAAAAATATATTGGCATAAGGCAAGCAACGTAATATAATTCAATTATAGAAATGTACACGAGTACATAATAAAGTCATAAGGAGGAATTGTAGTGAAAAAGCTTTTTTCCATCCTATTAATAATTGTACTTATGGCAACGTTAGCATCTTGTAGTAACAATTCTAAGCAACCATCTCAGTCTCAGAAAGAAACAACCTCTACAGAAGAAAAAAAGACCAGTGAAGATAAACAAGAACTTACAACAATTACACTGCCGACATACAGGGCGGGAGAAGACGTAGGGGCAAGGTTCTTTATACCTCAGGTCGAGCGTTTCAACAAGGAATATGAAGGCAAATACAAAATTATTATCGAAGAATCTCCGTCAAACACTCACATTGAAAGAATCAAACAATTAGCACTTCAGGATAAATTGCCTCCAATATTCCAGGTATCCGATTCAAAATGGGTTGAAGACTATCTAATCGCAAACAAAAACTATACGATCTTAAAGATTGGATTGAAAGCAAGCCTGAATTGAAGAAACTGTTCATCAAGGAGTCTCTCGATTTCTGTACAAAAGAGGACGGCGGAGTTTACGCATTGCCGTTGACAGTATTAAGGCCTACAGGACTTTATTACAACTCAGCTTTGATTCAGCCTCCGGGAAGCTTTACTCAAATGAGCTGGGATGAGTTTTCTGATTTCCTTGGGGATCATAAAATCGCATTCCAGACTGCAGAAGGAGGATGGACTGTCAACTTGTTCCTGACTACAATCATAGGTTCGCTTGAAGGCGGTCCTGAAGTACTGAAAGCAGGCGTTGAGAAGAAGATTACAGATTTCAACACTCCGTTATTTATAGAAGCTTTCACAATTTTGCAGAAGCTCTTCCAGAAGAACGGATGGTCCGGTGCAATCGGTGCAACATATCCTGACGCAGCAAACTCATTCTATGCTAATCAGACTGCCATTCTACCGGATGGAACATGGATTATAGACAAGATTAATGATCCTACTGACTGGGCTAACGGATTTGACGGAAGCAAGGTTGTAGGAGACTATTATCCGGAAAACATGGCCATAGCAAATCCATATGTTTATGACTGGATGATGGCTGCCAACCTGCCGAAGAATGAAGAAGAACTGGCACTTGCGTTCTTTGAATTCATCAACAGACCTGAGGAAATTGAAGCATTCATACTGGCAGAGGGTGGAATTGCTCCGAACCTTGAATACTCAGAAAACTTCAAGCAACAGCTTGCTTCAAATAAACTGCTTAGCGATTTTGCATCAAATGCTAATTCAGATACAAAATATGTTCCTTACTTCCACGATGCTATCAATGCAAGCTTGTTTACCGGTGATTTCTCAAATTATCTGCCCAATTTGTACAACGGCTCATGGACTCCTGAGAAATTTGCAGAGGAGCTGACCAAGTCCGCAAAAGCATTGGAATAATCTATTAGATATTTGAAAGAGATGAACATTTCTACTGAATGACTCATAAATTGATGGGTTGTTCCAATAAAAGGGCAGAAATTTTATGGAGCAGCCCATCATTTTATAAAGAGGGATGGTAAGAAATATGGGAAAACTGATTCCTTTAAAAAACATCTTTAATAATTCAATGAAAAGTGCTCGAATAAAAACACTCATATGGGTATACATCTTTTTGATTCCAAGTATTGTAATATTTTTGGCATTCTATCTTGTTCCGATTGTCACTGTAATATTTACCTCATTTACAAAATGGGATGGCTTTAACAGTCCACAATTTATAGGTTTGAGCAATTTTATTAAACTTTTTAACACAAGTGTTTTTTACGAATCATTGCTTAATCTGCTTGGCTGGTCTGCAATAGCTGCCACTCTACATGTGGGATTCGGTATTCTTGTAGCTTTTGTTCTTTATAGAAAACCTTTTGGATGGAAATTTACACGTGCAGTTTTTATGATACCAAATGTAATTTCAGTAGCTGCCTGGTCTATGATTTATAAATATTTTTTCCGCAATGATATTGGCATACTCAACACATTTTTGCGTTTATTTAATCCTGACATTCAAATTAACTGGTTTTTTGAAGCACCTATGCTTTTTTGGCTATTACACTTACATGGCCTTTCTACGCCGTGGTTGTAACACTTTTTGTAATGGGTGACTTGATGGCCATTCCGGAATCGGTCCGTGAAGGAGCGATAATTGACGGCGCAAATGTATGGCAGATGGCATGGCTTATTGATTTGCCGCTATGCCGTAATGCGATAGGAGTGGGTATTATTTGTTCCATAACGGCACGTATTGCTATGTATGAGGCTATTTATCTCACTACCAACGGAGCAGGCAATACCATGAACCTTCCTGTTATTCTTGTTCGCTCCATAATGGACGGAAACTACGGATATGCAAATGCCGTTGCTGTTATAATGCTTATTGTGGGAGTTTTAACGCTTTGGGTTGTTGACAGGGCGTTCAAAATGGATGAAAAGATATATTAAGGTTGAGGTGGCGATATAAGTGATTGATATTATTAAAAAAGTCCTTGGCAAAGTATTTATGTATTCTGTTTTGTTATTTACAATTATGGTTTCAATATTCCCCATTCTTTGGATTATAATGTCTTCATTTAAAACCAATGGGGAAATCATGAGCGGACCTTTTACTTTGCCGGCTTCAATTAATTTTAATGCATATAAATACTTGTTTGAGAAATATGACTTTCTTACGTATACCCTTAATTCAGTATTGATTTCTTTTCTGCCCACATTCCTTTCATTGGTATTTTTTACAATGGGTGCTTACGTGATTGCAAAATACGAGTTTCCAGGCAAAAAGCTGTTTTTCACTTTGTTTACAATAACATTGCTTGTTCCTGTTCATTCCAGGACGCAACCGATTTTTTCATTAATCGTAAACCTTAACCTTTATAACACCAAGACCGGACTTATGCTGGTATATTTATCAAGCGGGCTGGCTATGTCGATGTTTATATTAAAAAATGCTTTCCAATCCATCCCTATGGAACTTAATGAATCTGCGAATCTTGACGGAGCCGGTTTCTGCAGGACCTTTTTTTCCATCAACCTGCCTCTGGCCAAGACCGGAATAGTTACAGCGGGAGTCTTGATGTTTTTGACCAACTGGAATGAGTTCTATTATGCCAATTTGCTGATTTCATCATCAAATAACAGGACTCTTCCGGTAATAACCATATTGTTCAATTCCATGTTCAACTATAATTACACCAACACCTTCGCCGCTTTAGTGGTTGTAGTTATTCCCGGCATAATATTCTATGCAATAGCGCAGCGGCAAGTTCAAGAGAGTATGATAAGCTCTTCCATAAAAGGATAAGTTGGTAAGCACTTAATAAGAACAAAGAATGCATTTTATTATAAAGCATTTATTTAGGGAAAAGCATGAATTTTATATTATCAAAGCATGTAATTAAATGATTCAAAATAAAGACTATTGCAAATGGAGATTATTTGTATGGAAAGAATTTTGCTTAACGGGACATGGCAATGTAAATTGCCCCAAAATCAAATAATTGATGTAACAGTACCCGGCTGTTGGGATTCCTATACTCCACTTAAGAATATCGCAACAGCGGTTGTTTTTACAAAAAATATTCTGATTGAAAAGCAGCATGACAAGAGATACTTTTTATATTTCGGTGGGGTAAGTTATTATTGCGATGTTTTTGTTAACGGAAACAAGGCCGGTTCCCATGAGGGAATGTGGGACAGTTTCCGCTTTGATGTTACTGAAAGTATTGTTGACGGAAATAATGAAATTACTCTTGAAATTATAAAACCCGGGTATGAGAGCAATGACCGTTTTCCCGTAAGGGAGGTACTGTCCGGCTTTATTCCCGATGTGTTGTGCACTTTTGGAGGTATATGGGATGATGTATGGCTTGAAATATGCGACTCATGTCTTATTGTATCCCATTATGCCAAAGGGGATATGAAGGGACAGGGGCAGATAAAAATCACTGTTGACTTTTTTAGGGATTGCAATGCTGGTATTTTAGTTGACATTTATTCACCTGAAGGAAACAAGGTCGGAGGCCTGTCCTTTACGCCCACTGAAGCTAAAGCAGGACTGAAAACCTTTGCTTTGGACTTTTCCGTAAATGATGTTTTGCTGTGGGATATTAGGCATCCAAATTTATATAAATATGTTGCCACTATTGTCTGTGACGGGCTGAATGAATCAGTGGAAAGACAGTTTGGATTCAGGGAAATATCGTATGACGGGCCCAGGCTGTTTTTAAACGGAACACCCATATATGTCAGAGGGATTTTGCATTGGGGATATTATGACGAACTGATTATTCCCAATCCTTCCCGAGGTGTAATTCAGGACGAAATTAATAAATGCAGGAAGTTAGGATTTAACATGATTAAACACTGCCTGTATATCCCCAGGGAGGAATATTTTGAACTGGCAGACCAAAACGGTATCCTCTTGTGGGTTGAATTGCCCCTGTGGTTGCCCGATGTTACGCCTAAGCTCCCTGAAAGAATAAGAAGAGAATATCCTGCAATACTGGAGCAGATTTCGGGACATCCTTCAGTAGTGATTCTGAGCCTCGGATGTGAGCTTGATGCAAAGGTTGAGGGCGGCATTTTGGAAGAAATGTACCATCTGGCAAAAAACAATTGTGATGCGCTGGTCCGTGACAATTCCGGATCTGGAGAATGCTATGGAGGTTTGGCCGTTGATTATGCAGACTTTTTTGACTACCACTTTTATGGAGAATTGCAAAACATGGAAAACCTCATGGAGAACTTCACACCAACCTGGCGCAGCTACAGGCCGTGGTTGTACGGCGAATTCTGCGACAGCGATACTATGAGGGATTTGAAGCAGGTGAAGAATCAAAGAGGAGTTGAAAAGGTATTCTGGGAAGAGGGAGATGCCGGTAAAAATCCGATTTGCAGGCTAAAACCTGATTTTTACCTTGACAAACACGATGAGAGAATGGAGAAAAGCGGAATCAGGAGTGAATTTGAACTGATCCGCAATCTTTCCGTTAACCATTCTCTTGTACATAGGAAGACAACTTTAGAGTTTACCAGGGCATTTCCTGAAATCTGCGGCTATAATATTACGTCAATCCGCGATGTTCCTATTGCCACAAGCGGTATTTTTGACGACAACATGAACCCTAAATTTGATGAATCCGTATTTAAACAAATAAACAGTGAAATTGTATTGGCTCCTGCCTGGGATTTAACCAGGGTTTGGGTTAACGGCGACCGTGTAATGAACAAGGAACGCTACAATTTCTTTGGCGGAGATTATTACGGGCTTCATGTGCTTTTATCGAACTATTCGCAATATAAGCTGGTAAATCCGCAGCTCGAGTGGAAGCTTGTTTGCGGCAATACTGTTAAGATGAAGGGAAGCTATAATTCTCAAAAAGACTTTGAAATTGGAGATGTAAAGGAACTTGGATATATCAGTATAAATTTGCCGGTGGTTGAAAAACCTGAGACTTTTCTCTTGAATGCTGTTATGACCTGTAACGGACACAGGGTTGAAAACCTATGGCCCCTGTTCATATATCCAAGACCAGGACAATTTCCACAAAAAATTGGTGTATATGACCCGGTAAATATTTTTGCTGGACTTAATGAAATATTTGATACCATTCCATTTGAAAGTGAAAACGATATTGAAGGAGTTTCCTGTGTATTGGCCTCTTATCTGACCCCTTACATAAGGGAGTATGTGAAAAAGGGAGGAAGGGTATTTCTTGTCCAGCGGGGTAAGGGGCAGCTTCCTGTAGAAGACGTAGCATTCTGGCGTGAAGGGATGATTCGATGCTATGAACACCCTGTGACAGACAGCATTAAATACGAGCACTGGCTGGACGATTTGAGATTTTTCAGTCTTGCCACAGATACGGTTTTTGACACGGAAAATGTTTGTAATATGGGGTTTGATTCGGTCAGACCTGTTATGAGGCGCTATGATTGCAGGAAATGGACAGTTGGCGACTATATGCTCCAGATAAAGCTTGGAGAAGGTACAATAATAGCCTCAACTTTAAGGTTTGAGGGGAACATGGGAAAGCAGCCCTTAGGCATAAAAAACAATAATTTTGGATTGTGGCTGCTAAATTCAATATTGAGGTTCCTGGTATCAGAATAGGCAATACCGGGTCAGGTAATACCAGGTCAGACAATAACGTGTCAGACAATAACGTGTTAGGCAATAACAGTTTAGGCAGTACCGCATGAGGTAATACCAGGTGAGGTAATCTCAGGTTATGTAATATCAGGTGAGGGTGAAAATGGTTAAATTTGAGGTAACTTCAAGAGGGTTTTTAATAGACAATAGTGAGAAACCTTTATTATGTGGGGAAATTCATTACTTTAGAATTCCGAAAAAGTATTGGAGCGAAGTACTGGACCGCCTTGTAGAGAGCGGTTGCAATGCAGTAGCTTACTATGTGCCATGGTTTGTCCATGAATACGAAGAAGGTAAGTTCGATTTCCATGGTGAAATTCATGAAGATAATGATTTGCATACCTGGATTAAGCTTACGCAGGAAAAGGGACTCTTGGGCTTTTTCAGGCCAGGACCCTATGTATATGCCGAAACCGCGGATTTAGGCATACCAAGATGGTTTACCGACAAGTATCCAAATGCACATGTGAAATCCTACAAAGACGGTGATTACGTACCATATGGCTTTGAGAGGAATGCGGCCCACAACCATCCCGATTTTATCAGGGCGGTGACCAGATGGTATGAGGCTGTTTGTAATGAAATAAAGGATTATTTGGCACCTAAAGGTAATATAGTCATGTTCCAGCTTTGCAACGAAATTCCAAACGACGATACAGACGACCGTAACCCGGAAAATTTGGGCATAGGTGATAAAAACGGCATATTCCCGCGGTATTTGGCGCAAAAATATGGAACAATTGATAATATTAACAAGACTTATAATGCGCAGTTTACAAAGTTTGAGACTATCGAGCCCCACATGCTTGAAGAGATAAACAGGGATCGGGCGTTTAATGACCATCTGGAGTTCTATTACGGGCATTATTACCCGGAATATTTTAAAACCCTTGGGAGCATCGCAAGGGAAAACGGGATAAACGTAACTTTGGTGCATAATGCGTACAATCCTAGGGCAATATCTCTGCATTATCATAATAAAAAGAAAAACCCCTGGCTGAATGTGGGTGTGGACTGTTATTACTCACTTACGGGACGCATTGGTATCAAAGAGGTCACTTACTTCTGCGAATTTGGAGCAGAGTATTTAAAGAGCTTTCTTGGCAACCCACCATGGGTTATAGAGCAGGAATGCGGTTATTGGCACGATTTTCCTGCTGTTTATGGCTCGGAACTATATATATGGAATATCTGGACAATTGCTGCAGGCTATAAGGGATTTAATATGTATCTTTTTGCATCGGGCATAAACCGCCCGGGCATGGGTTTCTTCGGGACTGACCATAACTGGCAGGCTCCGGTAAACGAAAAGGGTGAAAAACAAAATAGTTTCGAAGATATTTGCAGGTCAATCTCAGATATTGAGAAGAATATCGATACATTTCTGGCAGATAACCTGCACGATATTTCAATGGGAATCAAAAATGATTACGGCCTTATATGGAGGAATGTGTCAAAGGTAAGCAACGAAGCATATTTCGCATTGAGGCGTACGGGATTTACACCTGAAATATGTGATTTTGAAGCTTTGTCTTTGGAAGAACTGCAACAAAAAAAGGTTCTATGGGTGGTTTCAGATGAAACAATGAATGAATGCGTCCAAAAGAAATTATGTGACTATGTTGCTGGCGGAGGCAAGCTTATCATTCAGGGCGCGATACCATACAAGGATGATTCGGGGCAAGCCTGCACATTGTTAAGTGAAAGGCTTGGAATCAAAGTATTCCCTCATGAAGACAGGGAATGCCACCAACAAAAAATTTTAGTTAACGGGAAAGAGTATTTTATCGGACGGACGATTCAAAAGTTTGAAGTATGTGAGGATTATATCGCGGCACGTGACGGATTGTACAACATGCCAGCTGTTGCAATCATCCCTGCATGCTCGGGTGTCGTTATGGTAATGCCTTTTAGAATTGACATGCATTTTTACAGCATGGCTGAGTGCCTTGAGTTTCTTTTGAGAGAAATTGGTGTTGTGCCCAATATAGGGGGTCATAAACTCCTTGGAGTAATTCCCAAGACAAATAAGAAAAACGTGGTTCTAAACCTGCACCCAATTACTGTAAGAGAAAATATTAAGATTTGTGAAAAATCTTATGATATAGAACTGGCACCGCACTCATTTGTCATTGTCTGATTCTGTTGTTATAAAATTTAAGTTTTATATTGTTATTGAGGTTTACGGTGTTATTAAGTTTATGTTGTAATATTTAAATTATAATTTTATTTATAAAATTTATTAAAAATTTAGGGGAAATGGGATTAAAAGATGAAACTTATGAAACCGTTTGATCCGTTGTATTGTATTTGTGAAAGCAACTTTAACCTTAAGACATCAAAACATTATGAAGGAATCTTTACACAGGGTTCCGGTTATCTTCATATCAGGGGTAGCTTTGAGGAAGGCCTTGAAGGCGCAAACCAGAATGAGGGATATATGCGCCTGCCGGCAAATGTCACCATTGAAAAACCCCGCCATCCCGTATCGAAATGGGGAACCTATGTACCGGGAATAACCGGAATACATCCGCTTTTAAAGGAAGAAATGGTTAATCTTCCATATGTGTTGTTCTTTAAATTATTTGCAAACGGTAAACCTCTGGATATGTCGTCTTCAAACATAAGCAACTACATGAGAGTATTGGATATGCGCGATGGACTTCTTTATCGCGAGTTTGACTGGGTAGTTGACGGCAATACCACTGTAAAATGTGAATTTACACGTTTTGTATCCCAAGCGCGTAAAAATTTGGTTGTACAAATGATGAACTTTAAGGTGTTGAAAGGCAAATGTGAATTAAATTTAATAAGCGGTATTGAAGAAAAAGTAAAAACCAATGGGTACAACCATTTTACATCCGTCACAAAAAAACTCACAGACAGGGATTGTCAGGTAGAACTGGTTACCGACAATAACGACATTGTTCTAATGGCTTCAAGAACCTTTTCAGATACAGTGGAATTTAAAGACAATGGAAGTAATGAAGCGGCAGCTTCTGTAATTTTGAATGAAAATGAAAGCATAAATGTAAATAAGCTTTCGGCTGTTGCAACGTCAAAGGATATAACAGCCCGGTCAAACGAAACCGGCTGTTTGTGTGAAACAGGCCGCATAAGTGGAAATATCAATACTGGCTGTATTAATGAAAATGTCCGTGTAAATCATTTGAATGGAAATGCTGAAGTAAGCAATTCAGATGAAAATGCCAACGTAAACCATCTAAATGAATGTACCAACGCATATCCCTTAAGTGATATTGCTAACTTAAGTTTTGACAGCTTAAGACAGCAGCTTGATGATGCAGAGGGAAAATTTGAGCAGCTCTACAGTGAACACGAATCATGCTGGAACGCAAAATGGGAGCGTTCAAAAGTCGAGATAGAGGGAGATGACAGGGCGCAGCTTGCAGTAAACTTTTCAATATATCATATGTTAAGGGCGGCAAACCCGGATAATAACAAAGTTGCGGTATGTGCGAAAGGCTTTGCGGGAGAAGCGTATTTTGGACACTTTTTCTGGGATACTGAAATTTACCTCATGCCGTTTTACATATATACCAATCCTGGCACTGCCAAAGCCCTGGCGGAATTCAGGATTAATACCCTGGACGGCGCAAAACGGAATGCTGAAAAGTATGGCTATAACGGCGCAAAGTATCCCTGGGAGTCCTCCATGACAGGGGATGAACAATGCCCCAACTGGTAGTATGCTGATCATGAGATACATATTAATGCAGATGTGGTCTTTGGATTATGGCATTATTATTCCGCAACAGAAGATGAGGACTTTCTCATAAAAGCGGCTCCGGTTTTTGTAGAAACCGCAAGATACTGGATTTCCAGGGTTGAATATAGGTCTGACGGATCTATCAATTTAAACGGGGTCATGGGCCCTGATGAATATACATGTTTTTCAAACAACAACGCCTATACCAATATGATGGCCAGTTGGTCATTAGAAAAAACTGTTGAGGTTCTGAAACATATCAAAAAAACCAATGAAAATGCATATTCTTTGCTTAAGATAACTGATGAGGAGATTGGACAGTTTCATGAAGTGGCACAAAAGCTGCCGGTTTTAACTCTGGACAATAATATAATTCTGCAATGTGAAGAATTTGACAAGTTTGAAGAATTGGATTTTAAAAAGATCTGGATTGACCGCAAAAAACCCTTGGGCCAGTTTGTTTCCCAGGAAAAATGCTACCGTTCTAAAGCTTTAAAACAAGCTGATGTATTAATGCTGCCATTTTTGTTCCCTAATTATTTAAACCAGGAAGAATTGGCTGCAAATTACGATTATTATTTTAAATACACCACTCATGATTCATCACTGTCATCTGTTGTACATTCTGTCCTCTGCTGCAGAATGGGCCACATACAGGATGCATATGATTTGTTTTTAAAATCACTGGATATTGACTTAAGCGAAGATAAAGCAGGAGCCGCTGAGGGAATCCATATTGCGAATTGCGGCGGTATATGGCAGGCAATTGTTTTTGGCTTTGCCGGAATGCTTCCCTGTTACGAAAGTAGGCAAGTTTCCTTTAATCCAAGACTGCCTGAGTCCTGGAAAAGCTTAAAATTCAATATGGTGTACCGGGGAGAGAACTACAGGGTACAGGTTCTTCCTAATAAGGTAACAGTTGAAAGGAGGTACTGAAATGCTTTCAGGCAGTAGTTTGGAGAGCCTTTTTCTACTTAAAAACTGTAAAAGCCGCCGCGTGTCAAGTTACGATAAAAGCGGAGGAAACCACGACTGGGTAGATATTGAGCCTAATGAAACAAAAGTAATTGCTGAAATAACAGGTTGTGGGATCATACGCCATATCTGGATGACTAACTGGACAGGTGATGAAAACTGGATTGAGGAACCATTTAACTTAAGAAAGCTGATTTTAAGGATGTACTGGGACGGTGAAGAAAAAGCAAGTGTGGAAGTCCCATTGGGAGATTTTTTTGGAATTGGTTTTGGACTGCGCAAAAATTTTACATCAGCCGCTTTTGCCATGAACCCCCAGGACGGAAGGGGATTGAGTTGCTATTTTCCTATGCCTTTTAGGGAAAAAGCTGTTTTTACTATAGAAAGCAATTGTGAAAACCATACCAACTTTTATTTTTACATTGATTATGAGGAATACTCTGAACTGCCAGGTGAGATTGGATATTTCCATGCACAATGGCGCAGGGAGGTAAATACCAGGGGATGGGCACCCATTGAGCCCGGCCTTCTTGACAGGGAAAAGGCCAACATTCCACAGGAACCTAAGTGGTATCCCAAAGCCTGGCTTACCAGGAACAGGGACGGAAAGGACAACTATGTGATTCTTGATGCAGTTGGAAAGGGTAAATTTGTAGGCTGCAATTTAAATATTGACGTGTTTGAGCCTCAGGCCAATGAGTGGTACGGAGAAGGGGACGACATGATATTTA
>Ga0134100_1000666_pt1 | contig 38619 bp, 29 predicted proteins | sample 11_taG_2_FD_94444 | JGI IMG/M metagenome (GOLD analysis project Ga0134100, IMG submission 94444) | Switchgrass degrading microbial communities from high solid loading bioreactors in New Hampshire, USA - 11_42_5_180_A3 metaG | ecosystem: Engineered > Bioreactor > Semi-continuous > Anaerobic >...
AACAAGCGACATATCATGTTCTATAAGAAGTATGGTCAAATTAAACTTTTCTCTGATCCAACTGATCAACTCGGTCAATTGAGCTGTCTCTGCCGGATTCATTCCCGCGGCAGGCTCATCCAGTAACAGGAGGGAGGGATTAGTAGCGAGAGCACGGGCTATTTCCAGGTGGCGCTGTTCACCGTAGGGAAGATTTTTCGCAAGCTCATCTTTTTTATGATCCAGCTTAAGGATTTCAAGCAATTTCATACTCTGTTGAACAAGTTCGTCTTCTTCTTTTTTGTAAGCGGGCAGATGAAGGAAACTTGAAATAAGGCCGTATTTGACATTCTTGTGCATGGCGATACGGACATTGTCAAGTACGGTTAAATCCTTAAACAATCGTATATTCTGGAATGTTCTGGCCACACCGTTTTTACAGACGTTGTAAGGCTTCATTCCTCCCAATGATTTGCTCGTTCCGTTGACATTGAGAGTGATTGTACCTGATGTGGGTACATAAACTCCGGTTAACAGATTGAACAATGTTGTTTTTCCTGCGCCGTTAGGGCCAATCAGACCTACTAGTTCACCTTCGTTAATTTCCATATTGACATTTGAAACTGCCGTTAAACCACCAAAGGATTTGGTCAGCTTTTTCACGCTCAAAATTGACATATTTTAAACCCTCCCTTTCTTTGGTTTAAAACCATTACCTAACTTGCTAAAGATTGAAAGGGACAGTTCTTTCGAACCCATTAAGCCCTGCGGCCGGAATATCATTATAATTATCAGCAACAGAGAGTACAGTATCATTTGGATATTAGCAAATGCCTGCAAATACGTAGTTATGATCCCAAGTAAAATCGCTGCTATAATGGAGCCGGATAAGCTGCCTAATCCGCCTAAAACTACGACTACCAATATATCAATGGATTTAGAAAAACCAAAGATTTTCGGATCAATGAAATTAAAGGTGGAGGCATATAACGCTCCTGCAATCCCGGCAAAGAATGCGCCTACGGTGAAGGCTATTACTTTGTATTTGGTAGAATTGATCCCCATAGCTTCAGCCGCTATTTCATCCTCACGAACGGAGATGCATGCCCTGCCGTGAGATGATTTTATAAAGTTCGAGATAATAAGGATTGTGCCTGCAGTATACAGAAACAGCCATCCCCAGTTTGTAAACTGCGGAATGTCCTGCAAACCGGCGGCTCCGTTTGTAATGCTGTCCAAATTCAGAAATATGATACGGATTATCTCTGCCATGCCCAAAGTGGCTATTGCCAGGTAATCGCCTCTCAAGCGAAGGGTAGGCAAACCTACAATAACTCCTATGATAGCTGCGGTAATGGCGCCGGCAAAGACACCTAAAATAAAGCCTGGAATGGTAGGAACTCTCAAAGTTATTAAGGCACACACATATGCGCCTATCGACATAAATCCGGCATGCCCCAGTGAAAATTGCCCGGTGAAACCGGTTATAAGGTTAAGGCTTACTGCCAGGATTATATTAATGCAAATGGTTGCCAGTGTAGATTGTAAGTAACTATTGATAATGTCAAGCGATATCAACAACTGAATAATAACGAAGGTTAATATAAGCGAAACAAGCGTTTTTATCCAATTGGTTCCAAGTAATTTTTTCAACTTAAATTACACCTTCTCTCTTGAATTTTTGCCTAATAATCCGGTTGGCTTTATAATCAAAACAAGGATCAAAATAGCAAATACAACACCGTCTCTATACAACGAATTGCTGTATCCTGATACCAAAACTTCTATTATACCTATAAAATAACCGCCAATCATGGCACCGGGAATTATTCCTATGCCACCAAAAACAGCGGCGACAAAAGCTTTAATGCCCGGCAGCATGCCCATAAGCGGGTTTATTGAATTATAGTATATCCCAACCAAAATACCCGCAGCTCCGGCTAAGGCTGAACCAAGAGCGAAGGTGAAGGAGATGGTTGTATTAACATTTATACCCATTAACTCGGCAGCATCACTGTCAAGGGACACCGCCCGCATTGCCTTGCCTATTCTCGTTTTCTTTACAATAAACTGAAGCAGGATCATAAGGATTATTGTAATCCCGAGAATTATTATCTGCTGCATGGAAATGTTTATATTCCCAATCATAAATGATTTTGTAAGCAGACCGGTTTGCGGGGGATAGGATCTAACATTTGCTCCCGCAATGGCCATTGTCGTATATTCAATAAATAAAGATACACCGATAGCAGTAATCAATACCGCTATTCTTGTGGCATGTCTCAAAGGTTTATAAGCCACTTTTTCTATGACAACGCCGACAATGGTGCAAAAAACCATGGACAATAACAGCGAAGGTATAAAACCAAGTTTAAGCGTTGTCATGGAAAAATAGCCTATAAAAGCTCCCAGCATATATATATCACTATGCGCAAAGTTAATCAGCTTAATAATACCGTATACCATTGTGTAACCAAGAGCAATCAGCGCATAAATGCTTCCGAGGGATATTCCGTTAATAATTTGCTGAAATAGCTGTTCCAATTGTTTCCCCTTCCTTTAACAAGTCAGTATTATTTTATCAAACCATTTATTAAACCACTATGTTAAACAATTTCGACTGCCTTGTTTTTCTGTTAATAAATATGTATAAGTGGGGGCAGTACTGACCCCACTTATAACATGCTAAAAAATATCCTGCTCTCTAATTGTACTATAAATTGATCCTATTGGGCAACCCTTTCACTGCTTGTATAAACTCCGTTTTGGATCTCCACAACCACGACGGCTTTAACAGGGTTATGATTTTCATCCATGCTGAAGGAACCGGTAATGCCTTTAAAGTCTTTAGTAGCAGCCAGCGCGTCCTTTACGGCTACTGTATCGGTGCTTCCGGCGCGTTTGATACCATCGGCTACAAAATAAACAAGATCATAGCCCAGAGCTGCGAATTGGTCAGGCTCTTTACCATATTTTGCATTAAAGTTCTCTATAAACTCAGCAACTGCAGGATCTTTATCAAGAGCTGAGAAATGGGCGGAGAAATAGATATCGTTTAAAGCATCAACACCGGCAAGTTCGACAAGCTCGGGTGCGCCAAAACCATCCGCCCCAAGTATAGGTGTTTTTATTCCCTGGGCGCGGGTCTGTTTAATGATAAGACCGGCTTCATTGTAATAGCCCGGAATAAAGATAACGTCGAATTCCTGTCCCTTAATCTTGGTAATAATTGCATTAAAGTCGGTATCTCCGGCTACAAATGCTTCGGTAGCAACAACTTTGCCGCCGCCTGCTTCAAAGGTTTTTGTGAAGTTTTCGGCAAGACCCTTTGCATAGTCGCTGGAGTTATCCATAATAACAGCGGCTTTTTTTGCATTCATATTTTTAAGAGCATAGTTTGCCATTGCGGTTCCCTGATATGAATCATTGAAGCAAATGCGGAAAGCATATTCTTTCACGCCGCTGGCATCAACAGTAACATCATCTGCGGTCGCTGATCCTGATGCCACAACGACTTTATTCTTTATAGCCTCAGGAATTGTGGCTTTAAATGCGCCGGAAGTAGCAGGACCAAGTACAGCGACAACCTTGTCCTGAGTCATAAGCTTTGTTGCGAGGGTAGTAGCCTGTGACTTATCGGATTTATTGTCATATTTAACAGGTTTGATCAGTTTTCCGTCGATTCCGCCTTTAGAGTTGATTTCATCAATAGCCAGCTCGATACCGTCTACTGAAGCTTTCCCATAAGAAGCAACTTCACCGCTGAGCTCGTAATTGATGCCTATCTTGATTTCGTTGGCGTTCGATGAGCCTCCGCAACCAGAGACTAGTGCCATTGTTAGTACGATGAGTAGTATAATGCTTATTATCTTTTTCATTTACTTTCTCCTCACTTTCATTATATTTATTGAATTTCCGGTTCCGGAAATATCTTTTACTTATATATTAAAAAAAGCCTCGCCTCTTTACAAAGAAAGAGACAAAACTTTTAGTTCTGCGGTACCACTCTTTTTGCTGTTTATTATGCAAACAGCCGCTCAGCGCATATTGGTAAACCCAATACGCAGATTTTTAACGGTAATCAACCGATCAGGCCTAATAAACAACTCTTTCAGACAAATAACCATTAATATGGCAACCAGCGAAATTATGTATATGAAAGAATTGGCTTTCAGCCTGACAGCTCCGGGGTGAGCATTCACACAATCCAAACCTTATCTCGCACCGAATGATAAGTTCTCTGAAGTTCTTCCCGTGCTGTTTTCCCCTTCATTGCCGTTTTCTATTTTTAGGATAGTGTATACTTTTGTAAAGCGTTTGTCAATAGAATTTTTAATGTTCCCTTTAATCCCATAAAATCGCATAAAAACTTAATGATTCCCTATCCAAAATAAGGCAGTTTACACAATGAAAAGACGCAATATATCACATTGTCGGGGTTATCACACAGTATCTAAATTAATCAATAAATTAAGGCTGTTATTGAAAAAACAAAGTAACAATGATATAAAAGTTATGAGGGTATGGTGAATAATAAAATTAAAAAGCTAAGGCTTACTGATTAACAGGCTTAGTATGAACCTTTCATAATTTCGGAAACTCAAGGGGGCATTTTTTTGGTTTTTTCCAGCTTGTTTTTTTTATGTACTTTTCTACCTGTTTGTCTGGGCTTATATTATATTATCAGGAACAGAACCTATAGAAATTGGCTGCTTATAATTGCATCCCTTATTTTCTATGCATGGGGAGAGCCGGTCTGGATTTCTATACTGTTATTATCAACCGGATTCACCTATTTAAGCGCACTGGCTGCAGAGAATCACAGGGGAAATATTAAAGGAAAGATAGCTCTTATAGCTTCAATTACCGGTAATCTTCTGATTCTTGGCTTTTTTAAGTATTCGGGCTTTCTGATTAACAATATAAACGGTTTAATGGGAACAGGCATTAAGGTGCCGGAGGTCGGCCTGCCCATAGGGATTTCTTTTTATACCTTTAAACTAATTTCTTATATAGTTGACGTATATAAAGGAGAAACAGAAGCACAAAAGTCACCGTTTAAATTGCTCCTCTATGTTTCCCTGTTCCACCAGTTGATGGCAGGACCTATTACGCGCTATAAGGATATTTCGGATGCTATTGAAAACAGGGTGGAAACCTTTCAGGATTTCAATTATGGGGTAAGCCGTTTCATAATGGGGCTTGGCAAAAAGGTTATTTTGGCCGGTACAGCCGGTAAAATAACCGAATTATTTATGGGTACCGATTATTCAAGACTTCCTTTGCTGGGGGCCTGGTTCGGCATACTGATGTATGCTCTTCAATTATATTTTGATTTTTCAGGTTATTCAGATATGGCTATAGGTCTTGGCAGCATGTTTGGATTTAAGTATAAGGAGAATTTTGATCATCCATATATCTCCAAATCGGCAAGTGAGTTCTGGCGAAGATGGCATATTTCCTTAGGCAGCTTTTTCAGGGATTATGTTTATATACCCCTGGGCGGAAACAGAAAGCACAGGATAAGAAATCTGTTTATAGTCTGGGCACTGACTGGACTATGGCATGGAGCGGACTGGAATTTCGTAATCTGGGGACTGTATTATTTTGTACTCCTTGTGATTGAAAAATCATTTTTGCTTAAGCTGTTTGAAAAACTTCCGACCATAATATCGAGACTGTATTTGTGGATCGTTACGCTTGTCGGTTGGGTATTCTTCTATCACAATGACATCGGACAGGCCTTCAGATTTTTAGGGATTATGTTCGGAGTCGGAGACAATGGAATCACCAGCCCGGAACTGAGTATACATTTTTGGAATAACGCTGTGTTCCTGATAATTGCGCTTATTGGTTGCACGCCTGTTTTCAGTGGAATTTTCAGGAGACTTAAGGAAGAAGAAACTAATAGTGAATTAGTTTGGTTTATTGAAACATACAGTAAGCCGATTTTCAATATAGCCGTGCTTATTTTATCGGTTATTTTCTTGGTAGGACAATCATACAGCCCGTTTATGTACTTTAAATTTTAGATTTACGTAAGCTATGAGCAGGCGGTTGAACGGACATTATCGATATATTCATTGGGATTTAGGGAGGCATAGTTTTGAAAAAGCTTAAAATTGATACGATATTTTTTATTATACTTATTACAATACTTGGTCTGGCAAATATATTGAACACCAATAAGCCTACAGTATCAAATCTTGAGAACCGGGCCCTTAAAACCATGCCTCAGCTATCGTTGACCAATATAGTGAATGGAAGTTTTCAAAGGGATTATGAGGAATATTACAGCGATACATTTATTCTCAGAGACAATTTGGTGAAACTAAGCAGAGATGTAAATGAACTTATGTCATTTCTGGGGCCTGATATAAGTATTGTTAAATCAGTTGAGGATGTGCAATTACCTCCTAATATGCAAGGAGATGAAAAAGAAACCGTGTCTCCGGAGCCGACGGGCAGTGAAACTCACGAAGCCGCAGAAAATCCTTCTTCAACAAACGAGAATACCGAAATGCCGACTCCCACACCAGAACCTGAAAAAGACTATGGAGACGGTCCGGATGTGGGATATTGGATGGTTGTGGACGGCAAGGCAGTTCAATTGTTTAAGTTTAATAAGGAAAGTTTTGATTACTATGCTCAAATCTTAAATAAATATAATGATAAACTGGGGAATGGAGTAAAAATATATTCCATGATTCCCCCGACAAACGGCGAGTTTATGCAGCTTAAAAAGTACAAAGGCATAACGGATTCCCAGAATGACGCGCTTGGATATTTAAAAAGCAAGCTGAATGACAGTATTGTATCTGTTGATGTCTTCGATGCTCTGAACAAGCACAAGGACGAATATATCTATTTCAGGACCGATCATCACTGGACAGCCCTCGGGGCATATTACGGTTATTGTGAATTTATGAGAACAAGGGGAGATACGCCCCTTTCCCTTAGTGAATTTGAAAAAATAGATTTGGGAGATTTTCTGGGCAGTTCCTATACCAAAACATTGGATAAAAGTCTTGAGAAAAACCCGGATAATATTGTTGCGTATAAACCGTTAAACAACCATGAATTCACCATATATAAAGGGAATGATGGTACCAGAGCCGATATAATCGATATGCAATATGCCGGCGATATAAGCAAAAAATATCTGGTATTCATTAGCTCAGGTGGTGCAACCTGGAGTAAAGTAAAGACAGATATTAATAACGGCAAAAAGATTTTGGTCATAAAAGACTCCTTTGGCAACATGCTGGTCCCATTCTTAGTTCCCCATTATGAAGAGATTTATGTGGTTGACTCGAGATTTTATAATATGAATTTAACTGGAAAGAATATTGTGGAATTTGTTAAAGACAACGGAATCAATGAAGTCGTATTCTGCATATACATGGAAGATGTAAACTGGCAAAAATTTATGAGTGGTGTAGAGAATATGCTGGGCAGCGAGAATTAGTGTAAACCATGGGACGGTTCTTCTGGTTAATCTAATTGTATCATTCTCAGCACAGTGACAGATCTTTTGTCGCCATATAAGACGAAAAGGAGTATTTACTGCAAAACAGCTACTTTGCAGTTTAGACCTTTTATTGTCACTCAGGATAAGACAGGTTATGCTGTTTTGTGCAATGTTGCCTTAGAAATCAAAGCCTTTCCATACAGGTTCACCGGTATATTGGTGCGCTTCTTCCTCTCCACGCAGAACTCGCAGAACGCTTCTTGCCATTTCCTCCTGTTCCATTTCTCCGGGGTAGACAGTGATTGGGGCAATCCAGCCACAGCGGCTGCGGATGCCCTCCACTATGCTCTCAAAACGGACAAGCCCGCCGGTTAATAATATGCCGTCCACTTTGCCGCAGAGTACGGTACTCATTGCACCGATTTCTTTGCAGATTTGATAAATCATTGAGTTCCACACTAAAACCGCTTTCCGGTCTCCAGCTTTCACCATTTGATGGACCTTATCAGCATCTGAGGTACCGAAGTGGCTGACAAAGCCGCCGGCACGGGAGCACATGAGCCGTACCTCCTCTATGGAATGCTGCTCAAGATAGTCCAGCAGACATAGTACCGGTATACTGCCTATACGTGTCGGGGTGTAGGGACCGTCTCCGCCGGAACCTACATTACCGTCTACCATTTTCCCGCAGTCATGGGCATTTATTGTAATGCCGCCGTCGATATGGGCAACCACAAAACGACAGTCCTCATAGCGCTTACCTATGGATTTTGCGTGGTAACGGGCTACTGCCTTTTGATTTAAAGCATGTGTCTGGGCATTCCGGTACAATCCGGCGATACCGGTCATACGGGCATAATCGCAAAGCTCGTCAATATTGGTGGGATTGACAGTGAACATTTTCCCACCGTACTCCATACAAAGTTCATATGCCAGCAGTACCCCCAGCTTTGCCGGATGCTCGCTGCCGCCCACCGCATCCAATGTATCACGGTAGAGCCGGTAATCAATTGGCATTACACCTGCACGCTGAGGGTAGGCGCTTCCGCCGCGCCCCACAAATATATCCACATTCTCAGGAACGTAACCATTACGTCGCAGTATGTTTAAAACCACCTGCTTACGGAAGGGGACCTGGTCATTCACTGAAGGGTACTGCAGCAGGACAGGGGCGTCATGAAACTCGCTTTCCTCAAAAAGTAAAGTTTCATCTTCAAACAGACTGAGTTTTGTGGAGGTGGAGCCGGGGTTGATTACCAGAATTTTCATCATCTTTACTTCCCTCATATGTATCATATTTTAAGGTGTTATATTTTAATAGAATAAAATAGATTATAGCAAACCTAATTTCTTTTTCAACTGAGACAACAACTATGATTGTGGTTCAATTGTGATAATGTCACCTTATGATTCACCTGAGAAAATGCTCCGAAACAAACCGGCTTATCTCGATGAGAAACCTTGAACCCGCCCTATTTATATTATCCTGAGAGAAGTGAAGGAATTATTCACCCGCTTTTTGATGTTAACAGTTGGGCGGGTGCAAGAATCTCATCTCGAACGCCTCAAAGCACCATTGTTCATAAAATTAATATCGCCGTTTAGTGACATTCCTCCGCTTACGCTCCGTCATGCCCCGGCCGAGAGGTCTTCCTCTAACGGGTCGCTCATTCATTTTTAATAAGGTCACCGTTCGGTGGTCTTTCCTCCGAAGCGAACCGGCTTATCTCGATGAGAAACCTTGCGCCCGCCCTATTTATATCATCCTGAGCGCTAACGAAGGATCTATAAAAGTGGCAGAAATAACAAGATTCATTGCCCAGAATGACATTAGGCAGGCCAGCGAATCCCCTTATGATACTCCTGCAGAGATTTTATCCTGTTATTTCCTGCCTCTGTCAAACAGGCCTTTATACCCTTGGCACTTGCTAAAGCAGCCTGAAGGGTTGTTATATAAGGAACCTTGTATTTAATTGCCGCCTTACGGATATAGGAGTCATCATTCTGGCTTCGTTTCCCAATGGGCGTATTTATAACCAACTGGATTTCCTTATTCATGATACCGTCAATTATATTTGGCCTGCCCTCATTGAGCTTCTTGATTATTTCAGCATCAATGCCGTTCTCACGCAGGAACCTGCAGGTTCCTGCCGTAGCTTTAATCTTAAAGCCTAAGTCGGCAAACTCCTTTGCTACTTCCAAAACGCCGGGACGATCTCTTTTGGCTACACTTATGAGAACAGTTCCGGAAGTGGGCAGTTCAACCTGTGTCGCTTCCTGAGATTTATAAAATGCAATTCCGAAAGTATCTGCCAATCCCAATACTTCGCCTGTGGATCTCATTTCCGGACCTAAGACAGGGTCTACTTCAGGGAACATATTAAAGGGGAAAACAGCTTCCTTTACACCATAATGAGGTATCCTTCCCGTTGGCATAACAGGCATTTCAGCAGTTTTACCGGTTTCTTTGGCCATAATCAGTTGGGTAGCGATCCTGGCCATGGATATATTGCAAACTTTTGAGACCAGAGGCACTGTGCGGGAAGCCCTGGGGTTTGCCTCCAAAACATATATCTTGTCGTTGTATATGGCATATTGCATATTCATGAGGCCTACGACGCCAAGTTCACGGGCAATCGTACCGGTATACTCGGTAATGGTTTTAATATGCTTTTCAGGAATACTTACAGGGGGGATGACACATGCCGAATCGCCTGAGTGTATGCCGGCAAATTCAATATGTTCCATAACAGCCGGAACCAGACAACTATTGCCGTCTGTTATCGCGTCAGCCTCACACTCTATTGCGTGATCCAGAAACTTATCTATCAATACAGGCCTATCCGGTGAAATGTTCTCGGAAGATGCTATATAGTTTTTCAAAGATTCCTCGTCATAAACAACCTCCATTCCGCGTCCTCCCAACACATAAGAAGGCCTTACCATCAACGGATATCCGATTTTCTCAGCTGCGGCCAGAGCCTCATCTATGTTGCATGCCATCGCGGATTTAGGCATGGGAATAGCAAGTTTATTCATTATTTCACGGAATCTGTCTCTGTCTTCGGCAAGATCGATAGTCTCGGGGGAAGTTCCGAGTATTTTTACACCTGCATTTCCCAGCTCTCTGGCTATATTGAGGGGAGTCTGGCCTCCAAACTGGGCTATCACTCCCAATGGCTTTTCTTTATTATATATGCTCAATACATCTTCTACCGTCAGAGGTTCGAAATAGAGTTTATCAGAGGTATCATAATCTGTGGAGACAGTTTCGGGATTACAGTTTACAATGATGGTTTCATACCCTGAATCTCTCAATGCGAAAGCCGCATGAACACAGCAATAGTCGAATTCTATACCCTGACCTATCCTGTTTGGCCCTCCGCCGAGGATCATTACTTTCCTGTTATTGTCTTCGTAAGGTACTTTATCTTCAATATTATATGAAGAATAATAATACGCCGCATTCTCGACACCGCTTACCGGAACGGCATCCCAGCCTTCAACGACATTAAGTTTGATTCGTCTTTCTCTTATATCGGATTCTTTCTTACCTAATAACTTTGCCAGATATCGGTCAGAAAAGCCGTCTTTTTTGGCGCGTACAAGGAGCTCGTCAGGAAGCATGCTGCCTTTGTATGAAAGAATTTCCTCCTCGAGATATACAAGTTCCTGCATCTGTTCAATGAACCATTTTTTTATATGGGTCAGGTTATGAAGTTCGTCTATGGAAGCGCCCTTGCGTAATGCTTCGTACATTATAAAGTGACGCTGGCTTGAAGGTTCAACAAGCAGCTCCATTAGTTTTTCAAGAGGCAAACTGTTATAATTTTTTGCAAAGCCAAGCCCGAATCTTCCGATTTCAAGGGAACGGACGGCTTTTTGCAGAGCTTCCTTGAAAGTTTTGCCTATGCTCATTACTTCTCCTACAGCGCGCATTTGAGTCCCCAGCTTATCCTGAGCATCTTTAAATTTTTCAAAAGTCCAGCGGGCAAATTTTACGACAACATAATCCCCGGTGGGTGTATATTTATCCAGAGTCCCTTCTTTCCAGTAGGGGATTTCGTCAAGGGTTATCCCTACTGCAAGCATCGCTGAAATGTATGCTATAGGAAAGCCGGTTGCTTTTGATGCCAGCGCAGAAGATCTGGATGTTCTGGGGTTAATCTCGATAACAACCACCCTGTCGGTTACAGGATCATGGGCGAACTGAACATTGGTTCCACCGATTACATCAACAGCTTCGACTATTTTATAAGCATATTTTTGCAGACGTTTTTGCAAATCTTTGCTTATTGTCAGCATGGGAGCTGTACAAAATGAATCACCGGTATGTACGCCCATGGGGTCAACATTCTCTATGAAACATACGGTTATCATCTGATTCTTGGAATCACGAACAACTTCAAGCTCCAACTCTTCCCAGCCGAGAACCGATTCCTCTATAAGGACCTGTCCGACAAGACTGGCGGTAATTCCGCGGTTTACAACATTTTGCAGCTCTTCAATATTGTAAACCAGTCCGCCGCCGGTTCCACCCAAGGTATAGGCAGGACGGACTACGACAGGAAATCCAAGCTCAAGAGCTATTTTCTGAGCTTCCTCCACACTGTAGGCAGGTTTGCTTCTGGGTATTTCAATACCCAACCGATTCATTGTCTCTTTAAAGGCTATACGGTCTTCGCCCCGCTCTATAACATCAGCTTTTATTCCGATTACTTCAATGCCATATTTCTCCAGCACTCCTGCTTTGGACAATTCAAGACACAGATTCAGACCCGTCTGTCCTCCAAAGTTGGGAAGCAGGGCATCAGGTCTTTCTTTTTCAATAATCTGTGTGAGCCGCTTCACATTGAGAGGCTCAATGTATATTGAGTCGGCAGTGGACGGATCTGTCATAATTGTTGCCGGATTTGAATTTACAAGTACTATCTTATAACCCAGTTTTTTAAGAGCCTTGCAAGCCTGCGTCCCTGAATAATCGAACTCGCTTGCCTGTCCAATGACTATAGGCCCTGAACCAATAATCATTATTTTGTTAATATCAGTACGCTTTGGCATAGTTTTAACTCCTTTACAGTAAATAGAATGATTAAATATACTTTTATTTTGTATTATTATACATCACATTTATGAATAAGAATACATTTTTTTTAATAAATATACACATATTTTAAGCCTGATTTGGACAAACTATCAGAAACAGCAAGGAGGTAAAGCAAAATGAAACCGAAACCGGATGATAGGCGTGATAACGCAAAAAAAATAAGTAAACACATTAAAAACACCATTGAAAACATTGAGCTGGCCGAAGATATGATCAGTGAAACCGATAACCCGAAAATCAGGGATGACCTGAAGGCTAAAAATGAAAGAAGAAGAGAAGCTGTAGAGAATATGCGTCAGGAACTTAAAGACGAGACCAGAAACCAATTCAAGTAATATCTTACAGCCCTGTATATCCGGAGAGGTTATTAACACCTCTCCGGATTTTTATTCATATTATTTGCATAAACTGTATAAGCTTTTATCCAAAAACAGATAGAAAACAGTAAGACAATAAAAAATAAAACAAAAAATTACGTTCTTAGTTGAAATGTGATGCTTTTAAATATATAATTACCCACATAGACCTCACTTTTTAGGTGAGGTAGAGGCGCAGCATTTAACAATTTATAGTGGAGTGTGAGGAAACGATGATCCTATGAAGAAGGAAATGCTGCCGAAGTCAATAGTAACCTCATTATTATTGGCTGGGTCTGCAGTGAATAACTGCAGAACTGTCTCAATAAACTTCCCGGTTTATTGAGTTGCGCTATCTCATTTGGGAAAAGCTGAGGAATTAGGGTAAAATTATGACCTGAATTCTCAGGTCGTTTTTTTATGTATTATAGGATTTGACTATTGGTAACTCTTATTAAATTAAATTTTGAAGGGGAGAAAAGGTCATGAGAAGAAGAGTATTATCAATGCTTTTAGTGTTACTGCTGGTTGTTTCACTGCTATCAGGATGTGGTGCGGCAAAAGACGATAAAGTATTGAAAGTCGGAATGGAATGCGGGTATGCGCCATTTAACTGGACTCAGAAAGATGATTCGAACGGCGCGGTTAAAATTGAAGGCGGCTCTGAATATGCCGGAGGTTATGATGTTGAAATCGCAAAGAGAATAGCAGAAGGTCTGGGAAGGGAGCTTGTCATAGTAAAAACCGAATGGCTTGGCCTTGTACCGGCGCTTACTTCGGGCAAAATCGATGTCATTATAGCAGGCATGTCACCTACTGCAGAGAGATTGGAACAGATCGATTTTTCAGATGTTTATTATACATCTGACTTGGTTATGGTCGTAAAAAAAGGCGGTCCTTATGATGGGGCTACATCCATTCAGGATTTTAAGGGAGCAAAAATTACTGCGCAGTTAAATACATTCCATTATACAGTTATTGACCAAATTGAAGGTGTTGATAAACAGGCTCCCATGGATGACTTCCCGGCTATGAGGGTTGCTTTGGAATCGGGAATAATTGACGGCTATGTATCTGAAAGACCGGAAGGTGTCAGCGCAGAGGCTGCCAACAGCAGTTTTAAAATGATAGAATTTAAAGACGGATTCGTAACTAATCCTGAAGATACGGCTATTGCGGTAGGAGTCAAAAAGAACAGTGATTTGACCGCAAAGATAAATGAAATTCTAAAAGGTATTCCCGAAGAGGAACGTATCAGATTAATGGACGAAGCAATCAAAAATCAACCTGCAGCTGAATGATAAAGAATATGCCGGGTGCATATACGCATTCGGCTTTTCCATACTGGGAGGGCAAAATGACCTTAAAATTAATATATAAGATTCTTGTGGAAAACTGGCCGATGTTTATTCGTGGAGCAGGGATGACTCTGTATATATCGTTAATTGCAACAACGATAGGCTGGATTATTGGCTTAATAGTGGGTGTGGTACGAACAATACCTATACCTGAGAGAGGTTTTAAAAAAGGCTTACTTAAAGTGATAAACGCCCTGCTTTCTGCATATATTGAATTTTTCCGGGGCACCCCTATGATGGTGCAGGCGATGGTAATATACTATGGATCTGCTGAAGCATTTGGCTTAAGCATGGATAAATACTTTGCCGCAATTCTGATCGTATCCATAAATACCGGTGCATATATGTCGGAAGTAGTAAGAGGCGGTATTATATCAATAGATAAGGGACAATTTGAGGCGGCACACGCATTGGGTATGAACCATTTCCAGACAATGACCAATGTAGTCATGCCCCAGGTGATCAGAAATATTCTGCCTGCCACCGGAAATGAATTTGTAATAAACATTAAAGATACGTCTGTATTAAATGTAATATCTGTTTCCGAGCTTTATTTTGTTACTAAATCAATAGCCGGGAATTCGTTCATTTTCTATCCGCCTTTCTTTATCGCATGTATTCTATATTTCGTTATGACATTTACTGTAACCAGGATACTTCGTTTATTTGAAAAAAAGATAGACGGTCCAGAAAATTTCATTTTGGCAGGAAACCAGATGCAGGTGGCAAAACCGGAAAGCATGATTCGTATGAAAAACAGGTAATGCTGCCAATGGTGGTAATAGGGGGAAGTTATGGAAAACATAATTGAGATACAACATCTAAGTAAGACTTTTGGTACGAATGAAGTACTTAAGGATATTGATTTTTCGGTAAAAAAGGGCGAGGTAGTTTGTATAATAGGTTCTTCGGGATCTGGCAAGTCTACTCTGCTTCGCTGTATCAACCTGCTGGAAAAGCCGAGCGGCGGTCAAATAATATATAAAGGCGAAAACATACTGGATGATAAGCATGATATATATGCATACCGTACAAAACTGGGAATGGTGTTCCAGCAATTTAACCTGTTTAATAATTTGAATGTATTAAAAAACTGTACTGTCGCTCAGATGAAGGTTTTGAAACGAACCAGGGAAGAGGCTGAAAAAGTCGCCATGAAATATTTGAAGGTCGTTGGGATGGACCAGTACATTAATGCCAAGCCCAAACAGCTGTCAGGTGGCCAAAAACAGCGTGTGGCAATAGCAAGGGCCCTTTCCATGGAGCCGGATGTTATGTTGTTTGACGAACCGACCTCGGCTCTTGATCCTGAGATGGTGGGCGAAGTCCTGAAAGTTATGAAGGAACTTGCTGAGTCAGGACTTACCATGCTGATTGTGACTCATGAAATGGGTTTTGCAAAAGATGTGGCAGACAGAGTCGTATTTATGGATCAGGGAGTTATTGTTGAAGAAGGCAGCCCGGAACATGTTCTGGTCAATCCTGTGCAGGAGCGTACAAGAGAATTTTTGAAACGTACATTGAATAAAATTTAAAAAATATATTTTCATTAAGGCTCCACCGGTTAAAAGTGGAGCCTTATTCTGTATTTTCTTCCTATATTTTTTATCTAAAGTAAATTTATAATATTTTATGTCTTTTTTTATCAAAAAAAGTATTTTTATTTTTTATAATATGATAAAATATCTAGTAATTAGTAGAACATATGAAAAATTTGGAGTTTTATAGTATGTCTGGTACTATTTATTATCCTTTAACATCACCTCAGTTATCTATTTGGTATACTGAACGTATGTATTCCGGAACAAGCATTTCAAATGTTGCAGGGACTCTGAGAATAAAAGATAAAGTTGATATCGAGAATTTGAAAAAGGCAATAAATTTATATATAAAAAATAATGATGGCGTACGTTTAAGAATTTGTCTTGATTATAATGGAAATCCGCAGCAATATGTAGCGGATTATGAATACAAAGATATTGAAGTCAAAGACTTTTCAGTTTTTGAAGACCCTGTAAAGGCTATGCAGGAGTGGGACAAGAAGGAAACCATTAAGCCTTTTGAATTATTGGACAGTGAATTATTCAGGTTTATAATTATTAAGCTTAATGATACAGATATAGGATTCTATGTTATAACACACCATATTATATCTGACGCATGGAATATGAGCCTTCTAGGCAGTTCTATCGTTGACTATTATTGCAGACTGAAAAAAGATCCGAGCGATGAGAACCTTAATGATCCAATGCCCTCATATACTGCGTTTATTGAGAACGAACAGCTCTATTTGAAATCTGAGAGATATAAAAAAGATAAGGACTATTGGGAGAAAACTTTTGAAACGGCTCCTGAAACGACATTTATAAAGGTCAGACAGACCAATGAGTTTTCTACTAAAACAAAAAGAAAAACATTTATTGCACCCAAAAAGTTTATAAATAAGCTCAGGGAATACTGCCATGAAAATAAAATAACTCCATATCCCCTGTTTCTTTCGGCTTTGGCCATGTATATAAACAGAATAACTGAAAAAGAAGATATTATTATAGGAACACCTATTTTAAACAGACTTAATCGCGCTGATAAAAATACTGCTGGTATGTTTGTCAGTACGGTACCATTACGGATTAGTGTAAACAGTAATGATTCTTTCTCGGATTTGTCTCAAAAAGTTCTGGATTTATGCGTTAGTTCCTACAGGCACCAAAGATACCCTTACGATCATATCTTGAAATACGTCAGAGAAAAACATAATATTAAGGAAAATCTGTATGACATAGTTCTTTCATACCAAAACTCAAAGTTTGACAAGTCATTTGATGTAGAATATATAACAAGGTGGCATTTTAACGAAAACCAATCAAATTCATTCACAATGCATATAAATGACAGGGATAATGAAGGTATCTTGATCATAGATTATGATTATCATTCCGATTTGTATTACGATAAAGAAATCGAATTCATTCATCAGCATGTATTGACCCTGTTGTGGCATGCATTGGATAATCCGAAAAAACAGATCTGTAAAATTGAAATGCTCACTGAAAATGAAAAAAAGAAAATACTATATGATTTTAATGATACCTATGTTGATTATCCAAGAGAAAACCATTCATCAATTGTTCGAAGAGCAGGTTGAAAGAACACCGGATAATGTTGCCTTAGTATTCGAAGACCGGCTGGTTACGTATAAAGAATTAAATCAAAGAGCAAATTCTTTAGCCAAGGTTTTAAGGGATAAAGGGGTTAAACCTGATGAGATAGTTGGCATTATGGTAAACAGATCTGTTGAGATGATTGCTGGCATACTGGCTATACTCAAAGCGGGAGGGGCATATCTACCAATTGAACCGGAATACCCGGAAGATAGAATCAGATTTATATTACAGGATTCCGGCATGGACATAATACTAACTGATAATAACAATATAAATAGAATTTCAGGTATCAATTCGATAAATGTAAATAACAAGATAATATATGATTATAGTATGGACAACCCAGTAAATCAAAACACTTCAAAAGATCTTGCTTATATTATTTATACATCAGGTTCGACAGGACGGCCCAAGGGCGTCATGATTGAGCATTCTTCAGTTATTAATTTTGTTGAAGCTGTGTCAAAAAGAATGAATTTTTCAACAAATGCAATAGTTTTGTCATCTACAACCTATTGTTTCGACATATTCGTTTTTGAGGTTATTACTTCATTATTGAAAGGAGCCAGAATTGTTCTGGCGAATGAAGCAGAACGAAGAACACCACGCTTAATTTGCGAATTAATTAGTAAGCATAATGTAAATATTTTACTTACAACTCCAAGTAAAATGAGATTGCTGGTTTCGGAAGATGAGAATTTGCCAATGTTGAATAGTATTGATGAAATAATGCTTGGTGGTGAACCCTTTCCACATGATTTGCTTAAAAAACTAAAAAAGAGCTTAAAAGCGAAGATTATTAATGGGTATGGTCCAACCGAAACAACAGTAGGCGTTTCTTTTAAAGAATTAATAAATGATAGAAGAATTTCTGTCGGTCGCCCAATAGACAATACAAAATTCTATTTACTGGATAAAAATCTAGAACTCTTACCGATTGGAATTCCTGGTGAATTATATATTGGGGGAGCAAGCTTAGCAAGAGGTTACCTTAATAGACCAGATTTAACGGCAAAATCCTTTATTGAAAGTCCTTTTAATCCAAATGAGAAACTATATAAAACCGGTGATGTAGCTAGATGGTATTCAAAAGGAGAAATTGATTTACTTGGACGAACCGATTCACAAGTAAAGATAAACGGATATAGGATTGAACTTGGGGAAATAGAAAATAGTATTTTAAAAATACCCGGTATACAAGGTGCTGTTGTTATTAATAAAAAAGTTTTGAATAATAAACAAGCATTATGCGCCTATCTGAAAACAGATGGTCAAGTTTCTTCGGGTTATGTGCGTGAATATCTTTCTAAAATCCTGCCAGATTATATGATTCCTTCATATATTACATTCATCGACGAAATACCTCTCAACAGCAACGGAAAAGTAGACAGAGAGAAGCTGCCGGACCCGTTGCTCGCAAAAAGTGAGGTTGCTTATTAGGCGCCTCATAACGATACTGAAATTGAAATACAAAAAATATGGGAAAAGGTATTGAATATCGAAGGAATTAGTGTAAACGATAATATATTTGAACTTGGCGGAGATTCCTTAGATATAATAGCAATTTCCACTGCAATATATAAAAGATACAATATAACTTTACCTGTAACAGATGTCAGGGAAGTTAATACAATATCAAAAATGGCATCTTACATCGATAACAAGAGCCTTTCGTTATCATCAAATAATGATAATCTATGTCTCTTAAAAAAGGGGAGAAAGAACCTGTTTTTTGTTCATGCCGGAAGTGGTGAGATAGGTAATTATATTAGTCTTTCCCAATACATTAATGAGGAGTACATCAGAATGGGGTTTAATAGATATTCACCATTTAATATATCAATACATGAATTGGCATTGAAATATGTTAATTATATAACTGAGATACAGCCTAAAGGACCGTATTATTTAGCCGGATGGTGTATTGGAGGAACAATAGCTTTCGAGATGGCCAATATTCTTGAAAAGCGGAATGAAAGCATTAATTATTTAGGGTTGTTTAATTCAATAGCTCCACAGCATTGGGATGATATTGAATTATTCACTCCGTACGGCGAAATAAATTTTATTAGAGAATACTTTGGGCTTGATTCATTTACAATTGAACCTGGCCAGGGATTCTCCATGGATGATGTTTGGGAAAGAGTTATGAATGAAGTAAACCACTTAAGTAGTGAGGATATAGAAAGAATAAAGAGCAAACTCCCGGAGGATATACGTTTAGCTATTCCCAGATTCGATGAAGCAAGTATTACAGAAATTATACGTTATGTTAATTGCATGAGGACCTTACATAATGCAAGAGCTTTATATTTTCCGACAACAAAGTTAAAGACCAGGGTTAATTTTTATAATACGCTTTATGATACAATTATTAAGGATAAGGAAAGTAATCTCAGTAAATGGAATGATTATTGCCAGCTTGAAGTGATAAAAGCTGATATAGAAGCCAATCACTTTTCCATGTTTCAAAGTCCGTGCGTAGAAAAATTGGGTGACTTGATAAATGATGAAATAATTTTAGAGAGGAAAAAATAAGAACAGTATATGAATAAAGTATGGTTTACTTTATTATGCTTATCTGTAATAATGGTATTATCTCTTATGATATATTTATTGGGGATAAGAAATAAAAAGCAAATACATTATGTATTTGTGGGTACATTATGCTCTTTGTTTATATGGAGCTTAGGTTATCTTGCAGAGATATTATATAGACGTATTTATGGGCAAACATTAATGGTTTTTGTGTACCTTTGGTTTATTGGTTTATTTCTTACTCCTGTATTTTTTTATTGACAGGTATCATTTTTTCAAGAACAAGAATCACCTTAAAATTAAAGTACTATTTGCTTTTTTTAGTGCCCATTATCTCTTTCATTATGTTGATTACAAATGAATATCACCATTTATTTTTTATCAGTTTTTCAACAAATAACGCCAATGTGATTTATGGAAAATACTTTTTATTTCATAGTATCTATTCATATTCCTGCATGATAATAGGAATGGGTTATTTATTATACTATTCAATAATAAATTCAGGTTTTTTTTCAAAGCAATCCTTATATGTAGCTTGTGGCTCTGCAATTCCTCTTATAACTAATATAATGATCGTTGCTAAGCTTATTGAGGTCCCCCTGTATACCACAGCGATAACTTTTTCTCTGGCAGCAGTCTTCTACACTATTGCTATATTTCGATTTGATTTTTTAAAAATAGCACCTATTGCTTTACAAACTGTCGTAGACAGGATTTCTGACGGCTTTATTGTATTGAATGAACAATATCAGATTGTAGATTTTAATATAACAATAGCAAATACATTCAAGAATATAGTAACAATCCGTAGGAATGAAAGTTTATCGCAAGTATTAAAAATAACAAGTCTTGCTAAAGATTACGATAAACTCATCGAACTGATTGAATCTGCAAAAGAGAGTCAAACAACAATTAACATAGAAAAGCATTTCAAAGAGAATGACTTTGACAAGTACTTCAAGATAGAGATTACACCGATAATATCAAATAAAAACTACTTGGGCACTATTTTACTGTTAAAAGATATTACAGAGAATATAAAACATATTGAGGCCATTGAAGAAAAACATGCCATTATGATGGAACAGGAGAGGCTGGCATCATTAGGCCAGCTGATCGGCGGAATAGCGCATAATCTGAAGACACCGATAATGGTGCGGTTGAAGGGTTGAGAGATTTAGTAGATGAATATGAGAAATCTATAGGCGATGAGAGTGTAACTATTGAAGATCATCACGAGATTGCCAATGAGATGCGGGGATGGCTTGATAAAATAAAACCATACACTGCCTATATGTCTGATGTTATCAGTGCCGTCAAAGGACAAGCCAGGAATTTTGATCAAACTGTTATGTTAAGCTTTACGATTGAGGAGCTGATTAAGAGAATTGAACTGTTGATGAAATACGAACTGATAAGGTTTAATTGTATACTAAAGACATCGTTAAATGTAGAAAAAAGTACGGAAATTTACGGAGATATTAATAGTTTGGTTCAAATATTCGATAATATTATTATAAATGCTATACAGGCATATGAAGGAAGAACAGGTGTAATAGAGTTTACAATAGAAAACGAAGAGGATGGCATATTATTTGCCATTAAAGATTATGCGAAGGGAATCCCGGAAAATATTAAAGGAAAGCTTCTTAAGGAGATGGTTACAACTAAAGGTAGAAACGGGACAGGTTTGGGATTGTATATGTCCTATTCTACAATAAGAGGGCGTTTTGGCGGCAAAATGTGGTTTGAGTCGGAAGAAGGGAAAGGAACAACTTTTTATATCCAATTGCCGGTTAATAATTAATAATGTATAAGGAGCGTTTTACAAATGAGAAAAAAGATGAGGGAAATAAACAGTAATATCAGAATACTAATTGTAGATGATGAACCAGGAATAATTGATTCCCTTTCGATAATGCTTAGAAGAAGCGGTTACTATTATGAAGGGTGTACAAATCCTTTAGAAGCTGTTGAAAAAGTAAAAAACGGTAATTTTGATTTAATGATATTGGATTATCTAATGACTCCGATTCATGGAGATATAGTAGTAGAAAGAATTCGGCAATTCAACAAAGAAATTTATATCTTATTGCTTACAGGTCATAAGGATTTAGCTCCGCCTCTGGAAACAATAAAATCGTTAGATATACAGGGATATTGTGAGAAAAGCGATCGTTTCGATCAATTGCAGCTTCTTATTGAATCCGGGGTAAAATCCATAACAATGATGAGAACTATAAAAAAGTTTCGAGATGGTCTCAACAGAATTCTTGAATCTGTTCCTAAAATATATCAGTTACAGCCGATTGGAAATATTTTGGAGGATATTTTAGTCGAGTTGCTTCCCCTGGTGAGCAGTGAGAATGCATTTATTTTAGTTGACAATATAATAGATTTGGAAGAAACGAAAAAGAGTATTTTCAGAGGAATAGGAAAATATAAGACTGGAATTAATGATTTTATGTCTATGCTTGATTCCAAACTGTTAGAAAGATTAGGTAAGGCAAGAATTACGAAAAGTACGATAATAACTCCCAATGAGATCATTTTACCTCTTATGAACGAAAATAATGATTCAATCGGAGTAATATATGTAGAAAGCAGCAACAATACTGAAACGGAGATTTCCGAGGGATATAAGCTTCTGGAGATATATGCTTCACAGGCAGCTTCTTCAGTTAATAATGCATTCCTGCATTCACTTGTCAATATAAAAAATGAAGAGCTTAACAAGACCTATGAACAGCTAAGGATACGTTATTTGGACACGATTGAGGCATTAAGACAGGTTGTCGATGCAAAGGATGAATATACCTGCGGACACTCTGACAGGGTATCTTATTATTGTGTTAAAATCGGAGAGGCATTTGGATTGTCAGAAAGAGATCTTGAAACCCTCAGAGTGGCAGGGCTGTTTCATGATGTAGGTAAAATGGGCATAACCGATGATATTCTTTTTAAAACAGAAAAACTAAGCAAAGAGGAATATGATGAGATTAAAAAGCATCCAACCAAAGGAGCCCGTATACTTTCGGTCATTTCCATGTTCAAAGATATAGTTCCCATAGTAAGATGGCATCATGAGCGTATTGACGGAACAGGTTACCCTGACGGTCTTAAAGGTGATCAGATTCCTTTCTTTGCTAGGATCGTTTCAGTTGCAGATGCATTTGATGCGATGATGTCGGATCGACACTATCGTTCGAAACTGGATTTGAATTCTGCAATTGAACAATTGCTGTTAGGTGCCGGTACACAATTTGATCCTATTGTTGTAGAAAAATTTGTAGGCATGCTTGGAAATTATGCGGAAATGGAAAAAGAAATAGAGTATACATACGATTTATGCAGTAAAAAAAGTTAAACAAAGCAGGAAGAAGGTTAAAAGGTGAAAAAGACTGACGCTGTACTATTGTTTATAGTGCTGATTATTTTATTAACAGCCTGCGGGACGGTTCAGACAAGAACCCCTGATATCCGGCCAACAGAGGATACGAATATTGAAGAAAAAAATGATGAGAAAAAAAGCGATCTTATAAATGAAACGGCCAGAGAAGCAATCAATGCGTTAAAAGATAAAGATATGGAAAAAATATCGAAGTTGGTACACCCGGAAAAAGGTGTACGTTTTAGCCCATATGCTTATGTGGACGTCAAAAATGACATGGTATTTGCTGCTGATGATGTAAAGGATCTTTTATCAGATAATACAATATATACCTGGGGAAGCTACGACGGTATCGGTGACCCAATAGAACTTACATTTGAAGATTATTACAATAGATTTATATATGATGTTGACTTTGCCAATGCAGAACAGATAGGATACAACGAAATTCTGGGAAAAGGAAACACGATTGAAAACAGCGCAGAGGTTTATAAAGATTCAATGGTTGTAGAATATTACTTTTCAGGTTTTGATCCACAGTACGATGGGATGGACTGGAGAAGTCTGAGGATTGTTTTTGAAAAATCTAAAGATATATGGTATATAGTAGGTATCATACATGACCAATGGACGATTTAGTTTTTTTCACACATCATATAATAGAATGCAAAATGATCATAAATGAGTCTTTCTAAATGATTTCAAGGATTACCGTAAAGTTTCTTATGCCAATCCCTGGTTTGAGTTGTTCTAAAATGCAGTTCTATTGTGGGTATACGACGCCAAAAACGCTTCTTTCTTAGCTGTTATTTGACCGGCTTGTGTACTTTGTGCTATTTTGAATATTGTTTTATTATGCGCTGCAAAATGTAAAAGAAAGCATAAATAACGGTTTAAACATAAAAAAGTGACGGAAATCATAGACTATGCAAATACAATAAGTTTATGAGCAATTGACCTGTTTAAATGGTTGTGTTATTGTGGTAACGGTAAATATGAAGAGCATAAATAATTAAATTATAGGAGCTTATCATGACAAAAATTGGATTCGACAACGATAAGTATATTGAACTTCAATCTAGAAAAATACTTGACAGGATATCACATTTCGGAGGCAAATTATATCTGGAATTCGGCGGAAAGCTATTTGACGATTATCATGCATCAAGGGTCCTTCCGGGATTCAAGCCCGACAGTAAAGTAAAGATGCTGATGCAGCTTAAGGATCAAGCTGAAATAGTAATTGCAATCAATGCCGATGATATTGAAAAGAGCAAGCGAAGAGGTGACTTGGGAATAACTTATGACCTTGATGTATTGCGGTTGATAGATGCCTTCCGTGAAATAGGATTGTACGTAGGAAGCGTAGTTATAACACATTATCGTGCACAGTATACGGCTGATCTGTTCAAAAAAAGGCTCTTGAGCTTAGGTATAAAAGTTTACTTACATTATCCTATTCCAGATTACCCTTCAAATATCTCACTTATAGTAAGTGACGATGGGTTCGGTAAAAATGAGTATATAGAAACGACACGTTCTCTGATTGTTGTTACGGCGCCCGGCCCGGGAAGCGGCAAAATGGCAGTTTGCCTCTCTCAGCTATACCATGATAACAAGCGCGGAATACAGGCCGGCTATGCAAAGTTTGAGACATTCCCAATATGGAATCTTCCGTTGAAGCATCCGGTTAATGTAGCATATGAAGCGGCAACAACAGATTTAAATGATGTTAATATGATAGATCCCTTTCATTTAGAGGCATATGGAATAACTGCGGTAAACTATAACAGGGATATTGAGATTTTCCCGGTATTAAACGCCATATTTGAAAAAATAGAAGGCAAGTCTCCATACAAGAGTCCGACTGATATGGGTGTTAATATGGCCGGATACTGCATTATCGATGACGATGTCGTTTGCGAAGCTGCCAAACAGGAAGTTATCCGCAGGTATTACAGCACATATTGTGCACAAAGGCAGGGACTTGCGGAGAAGTCAGAAGTGTACAGGTTGGAGCTCTTAATGAAGCAGCTTGGCGTGTCCAGTAAGGATCGTCCCGTAGTGGGCGCCGCTTTGGAGCGGGCAGAAACTACCGGTGGACCTGCCGTAGCGCTTCAACTTAATGACGGCCGGATCGTGACAGGAAAAACTTCGCCGTTACTTGGGGCTTCAGCTGCACTGTTGCTGAATGCACTTAAAGAATTGGGCGGAATACAGCATGATATTCACTTGATTTCACCTATTATTATAGAGCCGATTCAGGTTTTAAAGATTAAACACATGGGGAATCGAAATCCGCGGCTTCACACTGATGAGATCCTGATAGCCCTTTCCATATGTGCGGCTACCAACCCGACTGCTGCGCTGGCAATGGAACAGTTGCCAAAGCTTCGGGGATGTGAGGCGCATTCAACTGTAATACTATCTAGAGTAGATGAGAACATATTCCATAAACTGGGCATAAATATTACATGTGAACCCCAGTATCAGTCCAAGAAGCTATATCATAAATAGAAAAAGCTGATACTGTTATAGCTTATTATTGGTTTATGTCTATACAGCAGTATTCTTAATACTCGTTAAAATGGGTAAGAGAATTTTGTTCTTAGACCATGAGTATATTCAAACCCGGGAATAATATAATCAGCTTAAAAAGACATGTATGAGAGAATGTCTGTCTGAATTGTAATATCTATAGCGGAATGACATATGCGTGAAATAGGAGTGAGCAAAATTAAAAAGTACGATACTATAATATTTGATCTGGACGGAACACTGCTTAACACCCTTGAGGACATAACAGACGGTGTGAATTATGCGCTGGGACTATACGGATACCCAAAAAGGAGCATTGAGGAGATAAGGAGATTTGTAGGTAATGGTGTCGCAAAATTAATTGCGCTTGCTGTACCAGGCGGAGCAGATGATCCATTCTACGAAGAGTGCCTGGAGGCAAATAAAAAGTATTATGCAGAAAACATGAATAATAAAACGGCACCATACAGGGGTATAATTAATCTTTTACAACGATTGAAGGAAGATAACTATAAGCTTGCGGTTGTTTCCAATAAAATGGATAAGGCGGTAAAAGGATTGGTTGAGGAGTTCTTCGGAGAATATGTACAGGTAGCAATCGGCGAAACTGACAATGTATCAAGAAAGCCTGCGCCTGATACTGTGCTGAAGGCTATAGAAGAATTAAGATCATCCCGGGATAAGACTGTTTATGTAGGAGATTCAGAGGTAGATGTAAAAACCGCAAAGAATTCCGGAGTAAAGTGTGTGGGTGTAACCTGGGGTTACAGAGATAGGGACGTTTTAGAAAAAGAAGGGGCAGATTTTATTATTGACGAGCCAATGGAGCTGATTAAAGTAATTGATTCCATGTGATTTAGCAGGTATAAAAAACTAATATGAAACTAATATTATTGCAAATTCATGAATCTCAATATCCATTCGATGATGTAAACAGCCACGCATGACGACAATGCGACAGTCAGCAGGCTTTTTTCCCTAAAAGCAAGAAATACGGCGACAATCGTGCCGGCAATAGCAGAATACAGGGAAGAAGTCGATGAAAAAATAGCCGGAAAAGTCATTGAACCGAGAACCGCATAAGGAACATAGTATAGAAAGGACTTTATAAAGTTGCTTTCTATTTTTTTCTTAAATATTACCATTGGCAGCATTCGAACCAAATATGTTACTCCCGCCATAATTAAAATATGTATAAATATCATTCTGCCACTTCCTTTATCGGATAGAATAGCGCTCCAAAACCGGAGGCAGCAATTGCGCAAATAATAATAACAAAACCTTCAGATAATTTGTTCAGGTATGGGGTATAGCGAAGGACGAAGCTTATGGTTACCGAAAGGATGATCACCCAAAGTACAGGACGGGCTTTTTTTGCAGGTGGTATTATAATAGCCAGAAACATTCCGTAGATTGCAATATTCAATGCGGAAGATACTGATTCAGGCAGAATTGAACCTGCCGCCGCTCCGATCAATGTACCCAAAGCCCAGCCCCAATATGGAACAGTAATCAACCCATACATATATTTAGTGTCTATATCGTGCGGTTTTCCGCTGGCTACGGCAAAAATCTCGTCGGTGATCCCAAATGAGAGTATCAAGCGGTGTAATGTATTAAAAGATTTATCAGTTTTTTGTGTAAGAGACAGGGACATTAAGGAATAACGCATATTGATAACCAGTTGGGCAAGAGCCATTTCTATGTACGGGGCACCGGCGTTGATGAGATTTATTCCGGCAAACTGTCCTGCTGAGGTCAGGTTGGTCATAGAGATCAAAACTGCGATCCAAACAGGCAACCCTGAGTTTACCGCCATGATCCCAAAGGTAAAGGAAACCGATAGATAACCTAATCCTATGGGGATACCGTCTTTTAATCCAGAAAAGAAACTATTCGATAATTTGTCAGTAACCATCCTACGACCTCATTTCTACCGAAAGAAAGCCCCAGTACAGCGACCTTCATATAATTAAAGCTTCATCGAATTCTCGATGAAGCCAATTTGGTGCGGCCGACCGGACTTGAACCGGTACGCTCGCGCATACGCCCCTCAAACGTACGTGTCTGCCAATTCCACCACGGCCGCGTATATGATTGGACGAACAGCAAGATTTATTATACATACTGAAATTGGCCCTGTCAATACAAAATCAGCAAAAATAATAAAGCGTGGGCGTTCTTTTGATTACATCAGACTTTATATAATAGAAAAAGAAATAAAAACTGCCTTCATGGCTAAACCGATAAAAAATCATCGATCATTTAGTATCTTCATTATGAATACAATTATCAATGGCAATAGCAAGAGCGCAGAACAGGGGAACATCGTTATCATTGTGAATGATTAGTTCATAGCTGTCACCCCATGACAACCAGGCTTTATGAAGTTCTCCTACAGGAATGTTGTCCCGCAGGATGGAAAAGTCCATCCCGAATAAATTACCAACAAAAGTGTAGTCTCCGAACTCGCTCTGGATACTCAGCTTAGGAGTAAGAAAAGAAAACTCCTTTATTAAAACAGCAACCAGTTTGTTTCCGCAGAAAATGTGATATTCCGGTAAGAATCTGAATAGTTTTCGCTGAATATAATAAATTTCATTTCCAGCGGCATCGTACATGTGAATTTTTGCGCCGAATGTGAAGACTTCACCTTGAACAGTGAAGACTGGCTGCCCTTCTTCGTTATAAATATTATATTTGTCACCAAAGGAAAATACCTTTTGTTTGATATAAAGTTTAGTCATGGCTACCTCTCCGGAAGTAAATAATAGTATTATTAAGTTTCTTAATTCAGTTTATATAGCCAGAAGAAACATTCCTCTGGCTGAACCTGGTTATGAGAATATATCCTGCATTTTATAGAATCCGGGTGGCTTGCCGTAAAGGAAAGCCGCAGCCTTTACCGCACCTTCCGCAAACAGATCCCTCGATATGGCTGTGTGCTTGATTTCGATTACTTCATCATTTCCTGCAAAAATAATAGAATGCTCTCCGGGAATAGTACCGCCCCTGATAGAATGGATACCGATTTCATCAGTCGTTCTTTTTTGCCTTGCCGAGTGGCGGTCATAGACGTATTTCATTTCCTTACCTGGGATTGCAGAATTGATACTGTCTGCAATGGCAAGAGCAGTTCCGCTGGGGGCATCAATTTTTTGGTTATGATGCTTTTCAATTATTTCAATATCAAAAGTACCTTGAAGCATTTTTGCGGCACGTTTGGCCAAATCCAGAATAAGGTTTATTCCCAGTGACATATTGGCGGAAAGTAATACCGGTATTGATTTGGAAGCATTAATAATAAGGTCTTTTTGAGCGTCACTGTGACCTGTCGTAGCTATAACTATGGGCAATGACTTTTCTACCGCGTATTTTAGAATTCCCTCCAAAGCGCTGGGATGGGAAAAGTCTATTATAATATCCACCTTTTCTTTTACCTGACCGGGCTCCGTATATACAGGGTAGCCTGCGTCTTCTTTAACGGCAGTGTCCACTCCTGCAACTATCATCAACTTATCGTTATATTTACACGACCGTGTGACTGCCTGACCCATTCTGCCGTTACATCCGTTTAACAGTATGCGAATCATTGATAACCCCCGCTTTTTATGCTTTTTATGATAGTTAATTAGATTAATCCATACTCTTTAAGGGCTTTTTTAAGATGTGTCAACCCTGACTCTGAAATATCGACCAGCGGCAGGCGGCAATGTCCGACATTTATTCCCATTAAATTCATTGCTGTCTTAACCGGAATAGGGTTTGTTTCGCAAAACAGCGCCTTCACGATGGGAACTGTTTCTATCTGCAATTTGCGGCTCGTTTCAATATCCCCGTCAAGGAAGGATTTAACCATATTATGCGTATCTCTTGGCAATATATTTGACATAACCGAAATTACTCCTTTGCCTCCAAGGGCAAGTAAAGGGACAATATTACCATCCTCACCGGAATATAAATCTATCTTGTCCCCGCAAAGATACATTATTTCTGCTGCCTGCAGCAGATTACACTCCTTCACGGCAACTATATTATCAATTTCAGCAAGACGCTTAACGGTAGCAGGATTGATATTGAGGTTGGTTCTCGAAGGGACATTATAAAGCACGACCGGAATATTTATGCTCTCGGCAATAGCTTTAAAATGCTGATAAATACCTTCCTGCGTTGTTTTGTTGTAATAGGGAGTAACAGATAAAACAGAATCTGCACCTATGCTTTCGCAGTATTTAGAAAGCTCGATGGCATGTTTCGTATCGTTGCTCCCTGCACCTGCCATTACATGAACCCGTTTATTTATCTTTTCCACCGCGAAGCGGATAACTTCCTTATGTTCCTCATCCGGCATCGTACTGGCTTCTCCGGTGGTCCCGCAAATCAAGATTGCGTCAGTGCCTTCCTTTATATGCCATTCAATAAGTTCTTCTAGTTTTCCATAATTAACACCGTTCTCGTCAAAGGGGGTAATCAGGGCGACACATGAACCTGTAAACAACGTTTTTTTCATTTTGACCACTCCTCTCAATTAATAATAGACAGTTTTAATTGTATATATTACAAAGTCAGCCAACAAAAAAGCCGCCCAATATCTCTATCGGCAGCCTTATCCTGTTTACAATAGGCATTTTGCAAGTACATACCGATAGCTCTCCGCAACAGCGACAGTTGAAAGGTTATTCACCGGTCAACCAGGCAACGAATGAAGCGGCATCCACTGCCTTCGGCGTTTTCCCCTTTTACTTAAGATCATGGGACCCGTTATCCTTCCTTAAGTTACTCATGAAAAACGCGCCTCTATCTATAATTATATTCTGTTCTTTTTACCAGTACCCCCACAAAGGGGTATTAAATTACCGTAAATAATATCATGTATTACTTACGTTGTCAAAGGGCAAAACAATATGTTATAGTAAACTTGCATGATAATTATTGCTGATTATTGTGGAGGTATGTTTGTGGCTTCCGGGAAAGTACAAAAGAGGCCGGTATCCGGCAGGAAAAAAGTTCAAAAGAAAAAAGTCAGCAAAACCGGTGCTTCCAAACAGATAAAGACCGAAGCAAACGGATTGTTGATATTTTCGTTTGGTATATTAATGGCTCTGAGTATTTACTTTGATAATATAGTGGGACCTTTGGGCGAATTGTTCGGCAAAGTCATGGGAGGTATATTTGGCCTTTCGGCTTATGTTCTTCCTTTGATTGCAATGTTTCATGGTCTGGCAAAGATTTTTAGGCCAAGATTGATATATCAGGATAAAAGGCTGTCATTAGTGTTATTACTTCTTGCACTGTTATCTGCCATGCTTCAGGCAGGACTTTATGATTCCATGAAATATGAAAATATGACTTTGTTAAGGTACATAACAACTTTCTATAGAGAGGGCGTAAGCGCTGTCGGCAAAGGCAGTGAGTTTATGCCCAGCGGCGGTGTAATCGGCGGAGTCATAGGAGTACCTTTACTCTTTGTTTTTAAAAAATGGGGTACGATGATTATTCTAACGACTCTTTCAATTATCGTTGCAATGCTGATTACAAGGCTTTCTTTAGCAGAAGCTGCCAGAAGTGTTGCTAAAGGAACAAGTGAAGCTATCAGCGGAATTGTGGACGCTGCGCGGAAAAAACGCGAAATAAGGGAAATAAGAAAAAGCATAGAAAACATTGAAGCTCAGGCGCCCGCATCAACAAACAACATCAATCCTGCCAGGAAAAAACGGGCACAGATTCTTGATTTTCATATAGACAACACTGACACAAGTTCGGAAATCACTCATTCTCAGGCCAGCCTAAACGATCCTGTCCAACTATATATTGATGATGAACCGGTATCGCATAATAACCAGGTGAATGTTCCTGATATTAGCAGCGAAGCGGCAGAGCCCGACATCGGCGTGCAAATAAACCGTAACGCGGCACATGACAAAAATACAAATGCAGAACCAGGAAATACTTCGGCAATAAAACCATCTGTGACTGAGAAAGACGGCAGCTTAAATGAGCCTTCAGTCGATAAAGCTGATAATATTGATTATTCAACTGTGAAAAGACAGGAATATATTTTCCCGCCAATAGAGCTTCTCTCCAAATCAAAAGAGGGAGAGAACAATATGAAGAAAATAAGAACAACTTCGATAGAAAGTGCGAAAAAACTTGAGAGTACGCTGGAAAGCTTTGGTATAGATGCAAAAATAATTAACGTATCAGTTGGTCCGGCATTTACCAGATATGAACTCCAGCCGGGGCCGGGGGTAAAAGTAAGCCGGATCGTTAATTTAACTGATGATATAGCTTTGAACCTGGCAGCCACCGGTGTAAGAATTGAAGCCCCCATTCCCGGTAAAGCCGCAATAGGTATTGAGGTACCGAATAAAGAAGTAGCTCCCATCAGTCTAAGGAGCGTATTGGAGTCTAATGAATTCAGAAAGCAAGAATCGCGTCTGTCAGTGGCATTAGGCAAGGATATTTCGGGAGAAAATGTTGTTATCGACCTTGCAAAAATGCCCCATGTACTTATCGCGGGCGCCACAGGTTCCGGGAAGAGTGTCTGTATCAATTCAATAATCATTAGTTTGCTCTACAAGGCTACTCCGGACGATGTAAGGCTTTTGATGATTGATCCGAAAGTGGTGGAACTGGGTGTGTATAATGGTATTCCACATTTATTGATACCAGTTGTCACAGACCCTAATAAAGCCGCAGGAGCGCTGCGGTGGGCTGTAACTGAAATGACAACACGGTATAAACTTTTTGCTGACAAGGGCGTCAGGGATTTGCTTGGTTATAACGCATTGGTCGATGAAACAGGTGAAGGGGCAAAATTGCCGCAGATAGTTATTATTATTGATGAGCTGGCTGATCTCATGATGGTGGCCCCGCATGATGTTGAGGATTCTATTTGCCGTTTGGCACAAATGGCCCGTGCAGCCGGCATGCATTTGGTTATCGCTACTCAAAGACCGTCAGTTAATGTCATAACCGGTGTTATCAAAGCCAATATTCCTTCCCGTATAGCATTTGCGGTATCTTCACAGGTAGATTCCCGTACCATACTGGATATGGGCGGAGCCGAGAAACTTTTGGGGAAAGGAGATATGCTTTATTATCCGGTGGGTATTCCCAAACCTATTCGTGTCAAGGGAGCTTTTGTCACTGATAAGGAAGTCGAGTTGGTTGTTGATTTTGTTAAGAATCAGGTCAGAGCACATTATGATGAGGAAATAATAGAAAACATCAATGACACTGCTAAGAACGATGATGAAAGCAATAAAGAGGATCAATATGATGAACTGCTGAACGAAGCTATTGAGGCGGTTATAGATTGCGGTCAGGCTTCAGTTTCCTTTATTCAAAGGAAGTTTAAGGTAGGATATGCCAGGGCCGGCCGTATTATTGACCAGATGGCAGAGCGGAACATAATAAGCGGGTATGAAGGCAGTAAACCAAGACGTGTTCTGATATCCCGTGAGCGCTGGAATGAGATGAAGATGTCTGAGCCGGAGGATAAAACATGAATTTTCTCGAGAATATTCCTTCCAACTATAATGTTTCCCTGGCGTTTATCGTTTTTCTGATAATACTTATGACTGTTTATATGGCTGTACGAAGTGTTCGCAGACTTGATGCAGCATCAATTATAGTATTCGCCATTCAGCTTTGCGTGCTTACAATGGGAATCCTTACAATAATAGACCGAGTCCTTGCGATACCATTGTTTGAAATTATAATAATTGTTTTTGGATTGTTTCTGCCCGGAGCATTTTTAGTTTCAGACTATAATGGAATGAAAAAAAGGATTAAAAAGTCCATGGCGGATGCACCCCTCATAGAAAAATTAGAAAGGCAGAGCCATCAAGGCTGGAAATATAATGAGTTTACAGAAGAGCTGGATGAGTGGAAATCAGTAATTAGACCGGCCAATATTGCCGCGACTTTGGATTTAGACGATAAACAACTGAAAAATAATGTGAACAAACAACTGGTTGCTGTTCAGAAGCTTATAGACAACGGTGAAATCAAACAGGCTCTTGAGATTTATACTGTACTTTCTGAGATTTTAAGCAATAATTCTTATATTATTTACAATACCGCATGGCTCAGCTACAAAAACGGTCTATATGAAGAGGCTATACAAGACTGTAAAAAGGCTTTGCATTTAATAGGAAATAAACCGTTAACCGGTTCGAAGAACGGCAAAAAAGATGAGATAAGCAGGCTCATTCGTCCGATGATACATTTTTGCCATGGTTTATGTCTTTATAAAGTTAAAAAGTATCTGTCGGCCATAGATCAGTTTACAATGGTTCAAAAGGAAACACAGGGACGTAGAGAGGCTGATATTAATATTGCTAAATGCTTTCTGGCTATTGGTGAACTTGGCAAAGCGCAGGAACATATTCGTGCTGCTCTGAAACTTAAAGAGGATAACAGACTAAGATATTTTCTGGCACGCCTTTGTTTTGAGAAAAATGAAGAGATGGAATGCAAATACCAGTTGGAAACTATTGTGGAAAACGATCAGGATTTTACCGAAGCATGGTCTTTGCTTGGTATCCTGTATCGAAAGCGCGGTGACTGGAAAAATGCACTCATTGCATACAGAAAATTGACACAATTGTTGCCGCAGGATGCTGAAGTCTATTATCGGCTGGGCATAGCTCAGCGACACGAAGGTAAAACTGATGAAGCAATGTCAAACTTCAAGTTTGCTACTGAACTTAAACCGGATTTCAGCAGAGCTTTTTACAGTATGGCATCAATTTATGATGCCGATGGGAAAACTGATAAGGCAATTGAGTGCCTGGAAAAATCCCTGATGGGGGATGAACGTCTGGAGATGGCATATAATCTGCTTGCTGAGATTTATATATCGACAGATAGGATAATAGAGGCAATCAGAGTCTATGATGAAGCGATCAGAGTTCATCCGGAATCGTATCTTGTTCATTTTAATCTGGGTGTTTCATTAATGATGATGAAACGTTGCGAAGAGGCCGTCAGGGTGTTCAAGCGCGCCGAAAAGCTTGAGAATGATGACCCGGCCCTCTATTATAACTGGGCTTCTGCAGAGATTTCCCTTAAGAATTATTCTGAAGCTGTAAGATTGTATAAGGAAGGTTTAAAATTAAAATCGGATGACGATGAGATTTTGTACGGCCTTGCCCGGGTATCAGCTCTGGCGGGAAATGTGGATGCTACCATAGGATTCTTAACCAAAGCTATTGAGATTAATCCTGATTTAAGGCTGAGAGCCAAGGCATCAGCGGATTTTTCAGCTTTCCGTACACATCCTGAGTTTATGGAGATTACAAAATTGCCTATAAAAAGAAAATAATAAATCTTAAAATAAAGAGGCGGAGAGTAGAATATGACAGAAAAAATCAGAGTTGGAATTTTAGGATATGGAAACATAGGAAGAGGAGTAGAATTATCAGTATTACAAAACCCTGATATGGAACTTGCAGCTGTTTTTACAAGAAGATCACCGGAAAAAGTAAAAACTGTTTCTGAATCGGCCAGGGTGCTTAATATTGATAACATATACGAATATAAGGACCGAATAGATGTATTGATTCTCTGCGGCGGTTCGGCTACTGATTTACCTGAGCAGGGTCCCAAATATGCCGGCCTTTTTAATTGCGTCGATTCTTTTGATACTCATGCGAGAATACCCGAGTATTTTAAGAATGTTAATGAGGCAGCAAAATTTGCCGGAAAAACCTCAGCAATTTCGATCGGTTGGGATCCCGGCCTGTTTTCCATGAATCGTTTGATAATGGAGGCAATTCTTCCCCACGGAGAAAGTTACACCTTCTGGGGAAAGGGTGTCAGCCAGGGACATTCTGATGCCATCAGACGTGTTAAGGGCGTAAAAGACGGAATTCAATATACGATTCCTGTGGAAAGCGTAATTGAAAGAATAAGAAACGGTGAACGCCCCAATTTATCAACCGGCGATAAACATATCAGGGAATGCTTTGTCGTTGCTGAGGAGGGTGCAGATAAAACCAAAATAGAAGAAACAATAAAAAACATGCCAAATTACTTTGCTGATTACAAAACTATCGTTCATTTTATTTCAGAAGATGAACTAAAAAAGAACCATAGCAGAATGCCTCACGGTGGATTTGTCATCAGAAGCGGTGATACGGGCGAGCATTTCGAAAAGAGAAATATTGCCGAGTTTTCACTAAAGCTTGAAAGTAATCCGGAGTTTACGGCATGTATTCTTACAGCATATGCCCGTGCAGTGGTCAGGCTTAATCGGGAAGGGAAAACAGGAGCTTTGACGGTATTTGATATTCCTCTTGGTTACCTTTCACCAAAGTCTGCTGAAGAGCTTAGAAAAGAGCTTTTATAAAAATAAAAAGAGCGTGAACCGGAAGGTTTAAGACTATAAAGAAGATGTTATCAAAAATTAATGATATAATAAAAGAAGTAAGAAGTTTGAAGTAAGAGAAATAAATAAGGAATAAAAAATGAAGAAAAAATTCTACCTTCTCTTGACTTTAACTTCTCGCTTCCGGAATATGAGGTGTGTTGCGATGTCTTATATACTACTGAACGGCAAAGATTTAGCCGCAAGAATGAAAAAAGCCATGTCAAAAGAAGTTGAAAAACTTGCCTCAGATGGCATTGTTCCGGGACTGGCAGTTGTTATCGTAGGTAACGATCCTGCTTCCAGAATCTATGTTAACAACAAAAGAAAAGATTGTGAGGAAGTGGGTATTAAGTCCTTTGAATACGCTCTTCCTGAAGAAACAAGCGAAGAAGAGCTTTTAGGCCTGATAGACGCATTGAATCAGGATCCTTCAATTGACGGAATACTGGTTCAGCTTCCTCTTCCCGGGCATCTTGACGAGGCAAAAGTAATAAGGAGAATCAGCCCTGAAAAAGACGTGGATGCCTTCCACCCATTTAATGTAGGAGAACTGATGATTGGAAGGCCTGTTTTCGCCCCATGTACGCCGGCCGGTGTCATGGAACTTATTAAAGATGCCAACATAGATGTCGCGGGCAAAAACTGTGTTGTTGTGGGAAGAAGCAATATAGTAGGAAAGCCTATGGCAATGCTGATGCTTCACGATAATGCCACAGTCACCATTTGCCATTCCAGAACCAGGGACTTAAAGGCAGTGTGCAGCAAAGCTGATATCCTTATTTCAGCTGTAGGAAAAGCTAACTTTATAACTGCTGATTATGTCAAAGAGGGCGCTGTTGTTATCGATGTGGGCATAAATCGAAACGCGGAGGGTAAAGTAACCGGTGATGTTGATTTTCCTGAGGTAAGCAAAAAAGCCTCTGCCATAACACCGGTGCCCGGGGGCGTCGGCCCGATGACCAGAGCTATGCTGCTTAAAAACACAATAAGAGCATGCAAAATGCACAATAAGAGAACGCTTTCTTGACATGAATTTTAAAACTGTATACAATAATTTATAATGGCGTCTCGTATGCGTACGCATGATGCCATTTAATGTTGTGCTTTATTGATTATGGATGGATTAGAAAACAAAAAACCAAGGAGGTGAGTAGTATACTCGATTTTTTTTCAATTGTATTAGGGCTTATTGCAGGACTTGTGGTAGCTGTCATTAGTTCACTTATATTCTTCCGTAAGGGAGTTGAACATAGAAAACGAGTGGCTGAGAGCGAATTCGAAAGTGCTGAGAAGGAAAGCCAACGTATCATAAGTGAAGCTGAGAAAGTTGCTGAAAGAAAAAAACGCGATGCTTTGATGGAGGCACGTGAGGAAATTCATAAAAGCAGGGTCGAATTAGAACGAGAAGTCCGTGAACGCAGGAGTGAGATCCAAAGGACAGAAAGACGTTTACAGCAGAAGGATGAGACTCTTGAGAAAAAAATGGACACCCTGGAGAAGAAGGAAGAATCTCTGAACAAGCAGATTCAGGAAATCGAAGCAAGACAGGCTGAGATCGAAGATCTATACAAAAAACAACTGGAGAAACTTGAAAGCATATCCGGATTATCGGTGGAAGAAGCAAAACAGTATCTTTTAAGTAATATTGAAGGTGAAGTCAAGCACGAAGCGGCCATTATGGTTAAGGATATTTACGAGCGTGCAAAAGAGGAAGCTAACCGCAAAGCCAAGGAAGTTTTATCCACGGCAATTCAAAGGTGCGCTGCAGATCATGCGTCCGAAATCACCGTTTCTGTTGTACCTCTGCCAAATGACGAAATGAAGGGCAGAATAATAGGAAGGGAAGGCCGTAATATCAGAACCCTTGAAACACTTACAGGTATTGATCTTATAATCGACGATACACCGGAAGCGGTTGTTTTGTCAGGATTCGATCCTATCAGACGTGAAGTGGCAAGAATAACTCTCGAAAAGTTAATTATTGACGGAAGAATTCATCCTGCACGTATTGAAGAAATGGTGGAAAAAGCGAAGAAAGAAGTTGAAAACACTATCCGTGAGGAGGGTGACCGGGCGACGTTTGAGACAGGTGTACACGGTCTTAATCCGGAGATTATAAAACTTCTTGGTAAGCTTAAGTACAGAACGAGTTATGGTCAGAATGTCCTGTCCCACTCTATCGAAGTATCTCATTTAGCAGGTCTTATGGCAGCTGAATTGGGTGAGGATGTAACGCTGGCAAAACGTGCCGGACTGTTGCATGATATTGGTAAAGCAATTGACCACGAGGTCGAAGGCACTCATGTTTCCATAGGTGCCGAGATTTGCAGAAAATA
>Ga0134100_1000681_pt1 | contig 37905 bp, 27 predicted proteins | sample 11_taG_2_FD_94444 | JGI IMG/M metagenome (GOLD analysis project Ga0134100, IMG submission 94444) | Switchgrass degrading microbial communities from high solid loading bioreactors in New Hampshire, USA - 11_42_5_180_A3 metaG | ecosystem: Engineered > Bioreactor > Semi-continuous > Anaerobic >...
TCAACGATTCCGTAATTGTTCATAAGGCTGATAAAAGCTTCAATCTTAGATTCGTCGCCCGTCATTTCAACTGTTAGGGTTTCGTTGGAAACATCAACGATATTAGCCCTGAAGATGGATACTATCTCTATAATCGATGCCCTGGTCTCCATTGTCGTATTTACCTTGATCATGGCCAGCTCTCTGAACACTGATTGCTGCGGATCAAGTTCAACAATTTTGATTACGTCAATTAACTTGTTGAGCTGTTTCTTTATTTGCTCCAGGATGTAATCATCGCCGCGGACAACGATAGTCATTCGGGATACCTTTGGATCTTCTGTTTCTCCGACTGAAAGACTGTCAATGTTATAGCCCCTGCGGCTGAAAAGGCCCGATACCCTGCTTAGTACACCGGACTGGTTTTCAACCAATACCGAGAGAACATGTCTGTTCATACGTCTCACTCCCTGTTATATATCATATTTCAATTCTAAGCTTTAAATCTCCGAATATTTCCTCTTTATCACCTTTTAACGGTTTGTTCACAACATGGTACTTTCGTCAGGATCTACCACACATTCCAGCAAAAACGGGCCCTTGTGTCGTATGGCTTTTTCGAATGCATCTTCCAGTTCCGAATCCGATGTGATCCTTACACCTTTGATGCCGTATGCATCGCATAGCCTGATAAAATCAGGATTTTTGTCAAGGTCTACCGCATTGCTTTTTCCGTAGTATCTGTCCTGCAGTTCTCTGACCATTCCAAGCCTTGAGTTGTTGAAAAGAAGGATGATCATATTCAAATCGTTGTATGAAATGGTACCCAGTTCATAAAGGCTCATCTGGAAACCGCCGTCTCCCACGACCGCCACTACCTGGCGATCGGGAGCCGCTATTTTGGCGCCTACCGCTGCCGGTAAGCCATAGCCCATGGTTCCCAGTCCCCCTGATGTTAAGAAACGCCTTCCGATTTTATCCTCAAAATGCCTGGCCGCCCAGATTTGGTTCTGCCCCACGTCTGCAACGATAACGGCATCGTCGTCCAGCTTCCTGGAGATGGTTTCAATTACATATTTGGGGTTGACTGAACCGGTCTTTTTCCTCTTTATACCATCTTTTTTAAAGCTTTTGAGTTCATTCAGCCATTCATCGGTATCTACTCTGTCAACCCTGTCGATCATCTGGGTAAGAATTGTCCTGGCATCTCCCACCATAGGTATATGAGTGCCTACATTCTTTCCTATTTCGGCGGGATCGACATCTATGTGGATTATACGGGTATCTTCATTTGCCTGGTCTGAGATCCCGCCCCAGGCCCTGTCTGCGATCCTGGTCCCGATGATGATCAACAGGTCGGCCTTTGCCACGGCACGATTTGCCTCTGAAAACCCATGGCTGCCGATCATGCCTATATAATGCCTGTTGTTGCCGGGTAATGATCCTTTGCCCATCAGGGTGTGAACCAGTGGGATGCCCGTCTTTTCAACAAAGCTTAAAAGCTCGCCTTCGGCATGCGAGAGAAGTACTCCTCCTCCCGCTATTATTAGAGGGCGTTTGCTTTCGGATATGGCCTTAACAGCCCGTTTTATTTGCCCTACATGCCCTTTGATGGTCGGCTTGTAGCCTCTGATGCTGACAGTCTCAGGTATGACCAGTTTTTCCATTTCAGCGGCCTGGATATCACTGGGAATATCGATAAGGACAGGGCCGGGCCTTCCTGTTGACGCGATATAGAATGCTTCCTTAATGATCCTGGGTAAATCATTCGCATTCTTTACCAAGTAACTGTGTTTCGTAAAAGACGCAGTCGCACCTGTTATATCGGCTTCCTGGAACATGTCCCGTCCTATTTTAGTGGAATTGACCTGACCTGTTATGGCAACAAGAGGAATTGAATCCATGTACGCTGTCGCAATACCGGTAATCAAATTTGTCGCACCGGGTCCTGAGGTGGTTATGCATACTCCCACCTTGCCTGAAACTCTGGCATATCCGCTTGCGCTGTGAGCGGCAGCTTGTTCCTGGCGCACCAGGACGTGACGGATCTTCGATTTCCTGAGGGCTTCATATACTTCCAGTATGTGTCCTCCGGGATAACCAAAAACAGTATCCACATTTTCATTGATCAGGCATTTAACGATTGCCTCTGCTGCCTTCAAATTCCTCACCTCTTTATAGATTAACCTGCCGGTAGATTACTGTATAATTTTGGTTTTATCAATAAGATCAAATCGTATGTATACAAAAAACCCTCGCACTGTCGATATACAACAGGGACGAGGGATATACTCTTCGTGTTACCACCCTATTTTTATCTTTACCTCACGATAAAGACCTCACCAGGTTCAAACAAACCTTCGCCTGTAACGGGGCTTACCGTTACTTCTTACTGTAACTTTCGGAAGTACTGCTCGGGAGGGATTACTTTTCATAAATCCTGCCAATTCGCACCACCCATTGGCTCTCTTTATGGATTCTGCTATGAAAAGTGGGCTCCTTCATTGCATTTGATTAAGGGATTATTTAGTTATTGCCTTGTATTATATCAGCATTAATTGCTTTGTGTCAATCATGTGATATTTACTGAATTTTTATTGAAATTTAATATACTTTATATGCTTTTTGCATTAAATACCAATGTTATTTCGAAAATTAACGGTAAAATATTTTTTTGTCCGCTATACGGCAATATAGTTTTTTTTTCAATGCAGAATGGATTAATTTATAAAAATAGTTGCTAATATATAATATGTTATGATAAAATGGTGTTTGCTGTGAAGATTCGTTTAAAGATTCGTCCATTCGTATATGGATTGCAGGGAGGTGTAACAAATGGCAAAGTGCGATATATGTAATAAAGGTCAACATTTTGGTATACAGGTAAGTCACTCTCACAGAAGAAGCAATAAAGTATGGAAACCTAACGTTAGAAAGGTAAAAGTTGAGATTGACGGCGTTTCAAGAAGAATGCACATTTGTGCTAAATGCCTGCGTTCCAGTAAAATATCTAAAGCTGTATAATACGTCGGAATAATATTGAAATTTAAATAAAAAATGTGGCGTTTTAAATGCCACATTTTTTATTGTAAATCAAATAAATATGCGATATGCATATGCATATCAGTTTCTTATTCCATTCCTTGCCCAATCTAATGGATCTTAAGCAAACGTCTGAGTATTCCTCCCAGGAATCCGGGCATCTTAAGCACTATAATCTTCATGAGCATAACCTCCGTGCCAGCTCCTGTCATTAAAGTATATTCTCCGGGACACAAAATTGTTAACGATTGTAACCGCTTTTATAAAATATATTTATTTAGTTATTCCCGGACAAGAGCCTCAATCAGCGCGTGTCCGTCCGAATCCACCAACTGGACTTTTATTCCCAGTTTTTCTTCTAATTCGGCTTTGGTGACATCATCCAGCATTATCTCTGTACCGGCTTTGAACATGTTCCTGCACAAAAGCAGCCTCTCACCCAGATCTTTGCCTTTAAGTTCTCTTATAAGGTCGTAGCCTGTCAACAAGCCGGTTACAGTAACATTTGGGCCAAAAAAAGTGTTCTCGACAGGGTAAACATTAATATTTATGCCTTTTAATCTTCCCTCTATGTGTGAGGTTATTTCTTTAAAATGTTTAAAAACCGAAACTCCGGTTGCAATGCTTACAGTTTTCTCTCTCCATGAGAAAAACCTGTTTTCATCAAGATCTTTCAAGGCTTCCTTAACTTCGTAGGTAAATGCCGAAACCATTCCGACACCATTCTCTATCTGAGGAAAATCCTCGTATGCTTCATAATCGGGCAGCTCCTTTTCAGCCATAATATAAAGCTCATCGGCAATATATACTATTCGGCTGCCATATTCATCCAACAGTTTTTTCTGCCATCCCTCCACCTGATTAACAACTTCTGAGGCACTTTCTTTATTAAAAGGAATCAGTTTCGGCAAGTCATCCCTGAACCTCGTCAGACCCACCGGAACCACAGAAATACTGTGTAATTCCGGAGAAAGCGAAGTAAGGTCACTTATGGTTCTGTCAAGTTCCCTGCCGTCATTTATTCCAGGGCAGAGAACGATCTGGCAGTTTACTGTAATACCGTTTGAGGTAAAGCGCTTAATCTTTTCGAGAATATCGCCTGCAAACCGGTTATTCAGCATTCTGACCCTAAGCTCGGGATTCGTTGTATGAACGGATACGTTAACAGGGGACATACGGTAGCGGATAATCCTGTCAATTTCTTCATCCGAAAGATTAGTCATTGTAATATAGTTGCCGTACAGAAAAGATAGTCTTGCGTCATCATCTTTAAAGTACAAAGTATGACGCATTCCTTTAGGGAGCTGATCTATAAAACAGAAAATACATTTATTACGGCAGGATTTTTCCTCGTCTAAAAGAGGCATGGCGAATTCAATACCCAGATCCTCAGCCTCATCTTTTTCAATATCAAACTGCCAGCTCTCTCCGTTTTTTTTCTCAATTTCCATGGTCAAATGCGAATCAGCGCATTGGAATCTATAATCAAATACATCTTGTATTACCTGTTCATTTATAGATACCAGAAAATCACCCGGCTCTATTCCTAGTTCATCCGCTATACTGTTTTTCTGAACACCCGATATTTCGATTCTATGCATAATAAATACCTCAATAAAAACAATAGCAGCTTTAAAAGCTGCTACTACTTTTTAGTCGTTGGAATGTTCCGGAGATAATTACTCTTCGTCAACCTTCACTACTTCCTTGTCATCATATGTTCCGCATTCTTTACAAACTACGTGCGGAAGCTTGAGAGCGTGACATTTTTTACATGCAACCAGATTCGGCGCTGAAAGCTTGTAGTGGGTTCTTCTTTTATTTTTCCTTTGCTTCGACACTTTTCTTTTTGGTACCGCCATTTGTAACACCTCCGTTCAGTGTTGGTCTATAAGGATTCCTGATGCTATTGATGTAGTTTTAATCAAAAAAACCTTTTAGTACTTCAAATCGTGAATCCGTTGAATCGTAGTTCTCACAGTTACAACCTTTTTCACTGATTTTTGCTCCGCATATGGGGCATAATCCCGGACAATCTTCACGACATATTTGCGTCATAGGAATACTTGTTAAAATACAGTCTGCCAATATTCTGTCCAAATCAAGCGAATTACCGCTATATGTGAACCTGTCATCCTCAGTATACTCGGTAGTCTTTTCCTGTTCAATAATCTCCTCATCTATATCGACAACATGCTCGCGCTCAAAACTATCTGCACACCTGTCACACATTGCCGAATAGATAACTTTGGCGTGGCCCGTAAGCTTCAGCATACCGTTATTATTAGTTATACTTCCGATAAAACTAACTGGACCGGTAAAAGAAACTGTGCCAAGACTCGTTTTTAAGTCTTCCAATGCTTCTTCAAGCTTAATGCTGATGGTACCGCCATTATTTTTAAGTATTGAGGTTATGTCAAGTTTCAATTTATATCCCTCCTAAAAAGCACGAATCAGAGCTCCCGGAAGGTCAACATGAAATATTATACTCACTTGATCCCGCTTTGTCAATCATTGCTTTTTCGTTCTATTGATGTTCTGACTGGCTATTTGTACAGTGGGAAACGAGCTGTAAGCTGACCTACTCTATCTATTATCTCCTGTTTCTTGCTTTCAAAATCGCCGCTTAAAGTTAAACTTATCAATTCAGCAATTTCAAGCATTTCTTTTTCCTTCATGCCGCGCGAAGTAACAGCCGGTGTTCCAATCCTTATACCGCTTGATATGGCAGGACTTAATTTGTCAAAAGGAATCCCGTTCTTATTTACTGTTATCATTACTTCATCAAGCATCAACTGGGCATCTTTACCCGTTAAACCCTTATTGGTCACATCAACCAGCATAAGGTGGTTATCGGTGCCTCCGGATATTATTTTGAAACCTTTTTCAATAAGAGCTTCAGATAAGACTTTTGCGTTTTTGACAATCTGTTTCTGGTATTCTTTGAATTCCGGTGTGAGAGCTTCCTTGAGGCAAACAGCCTTACCTGCTATAACATGCATCAAGGGACCTCCCTGTATACCGGGAAATACAGCACGATCAATTTCTTTTGCATATTTTTCTTTACATAAAATCATGCCGCCTCTTGGTCCTCTTAAAGTCTTATGGGTTGTAGTCGTAACAAAGTCGGCATATGGTACAGGGCTCGGATGTACGCCGGCAGCAACAAGTCCTGCTATATGAGCCATATCCACCATCAGGTAACAGCCCACTTCATCACAAATTTCTCTGAATGCCTTGAAATCAATAATTCTTGAATATGCACTGGCCCCTGCAATAATCATTTTAGGCTTCACTTCCAGTGCTGTTTTACGCAATTCATCATAATCTATCAATCCGTCGGATTCTCTTACACCGTATGGAACAGGCTTAAAATATTTTCCTGACATATTCAAAGCCATACCATGGCTTAAATGTCCGCCGTGGGCAAGGTTCATGCCCATAAAAACATCGCCGGGTTTAAGAACGGCATAGAAAACAGCCATATTGGCCTGAGCACCGGAATGAGGCTGGACATTCACATGCTCTGCTCCAAAAAGCTCTTTTGCCCTGCTGATTGCAAGAGACTCGATCACATCAACATGTTCGCATCCACCATAATAACGTTTTCCCGGATAGCCTTCGGCATATTTATTTGTTAAAGGAGTTCCAACGGCTTCCAGAACAGCCTTGCTGACAAAATTTTCAGAAGCAATAAGCTCGATTTTGTTGGACTGTCTTTGAATTTCCTTATAAACAGCTTCCGCAACCTCAGGATCAATTCTTTCAATTTCTCCGTACTTAAGCATTTAAAATTCCTCCACATATTAATAAATCCCCGCGCTCCGGTCCGGGGAACACTATTTTTCACAACAAAAAAAATTATATTGTTTTTGTTATATTGTGTCAACCGAATTAAAAAAAATCGAAAAATTCTTTGCTCAATATTTTATATCTTTTCAAGCATTTTATCCTTTCTTTCAACAGAAGCAGCATCAATAAACATCAGAGCGGTTAATCTCTGGAATATCAAAAGTATCATTGCCTCAAAAAATGCAACTATAAACAGGGCAAGAACAGGATGCTGCACATCGATCGCCAAAGTCTCAAGTATAAGGCCAAGAAAATGTAACCACAGGCCGTTAAAGATAACTCTCTTCTTACATTCCCTGGTTATATCCAGCGACACTTTGAAGTTTTTGAAAATGCCTGTGTCAAATTCTATAATCAGCAGGTTTTTAAATATAAACAGCGTATCAATAGCCAGTATAAGTATTGGTAAAAGCGGCAGAATCAAAATGATTACAGGTATAAATAAGGAAATCAATAGTGTCAAAACAAATATTAAGGAAACACCAAGTGCAAAGATTCCGTAAAACAAAATGTTAAAGATTATAATTTTAATCAGCTTTTTTAAAAACAATACCGTCCTTTGGTTCCATGTAGTATCCGGCCTGGTTAAACTATAATAGTAAAATGCTCCGTAATATGTCGCAAAAATATATGACACAGCTTTTATAGCAGCGTATATTGCTATCACATACAACATGGATTCAAGAAATTTTCTGGCAGTTTCAATATTGATTGCCGAAAAATCAAAGTTTTTTGATTCTAACTGTTCGAGAAGACTTACATTTATTTGCTCATAATATAGAAAAGCATTTTCTATATAAGGTCTTGCGAATAAATAACCGCCAAAAATGACCGCAAGTATTAAAACAAATATGATTTTGTCAATAACCGGGTTATCTAAATCAAAGAACCTCCATGACTCTCTCATGTAAGAAAACACAGATTTTACTCTGCACTCTTGTCTTTGTTGTTTATCCATTTTGCTTCCCCCTGATCAGATTAACTTCCTTAAAGGATAAATACCTCCACTCACCGGGTTTTAAATCTCCTAATGTAAGTTTTCCGATAGCTGTTCGTTTAAGCTTCAATACAGGATGCCCTACAGTCTCGCACATACGCCTGACTTGCCTGTTTCTGCCTTCATGTATAACAATTTTAAGAACAGAGCTTTCGGATTTAACATCCACAATTTCTACCCTGGCAGGAGCAGTTTTTTTACCGTCAAGCATAATTCCTTTTCTTAAAGCTTCCACTGCCTTATCGGAAGGTATGCCTGAAACTTCGGCGATATATGTTTTTTTAACTTCGTGCCCCGGATGAGTATTTTCAAAAGCAAAATTCCCATCGTTGGTAAGGATCAGTAATCCAGTGGTATCATAATCAAGACGTCCTACAGGATAAATACGCTCATTTACCCCATCAATAAGATCTAAAACAGTTTTTCTGCCCTCAGGATCCGAAACGGTTGAAACATAACCTGACGGTTTATTCAGCATAATATAAATAAGTTTTTCTTCTTTTTTTATAAGTTTCCCGTCAACTTCCACTCTATCCTGTTCCGACACCTGAAAGCCCATTTGAGTGACTGTTTCTCCGTTAACTTTTACCCTGCCGGCCAGTATCAGCTCTTCCGAATGTCTCCTGGACGCAATGCCGCATTGAGCCATATACTTCTGCAATCTTATTTTTTTATCCATTGTTTTATCTTCCTTTTAAAAAATTATTATATCATATACTAGGCCCTTCCATGAAGTACATATTTCTGTTGCCTTCTGATTCTACAATTTAAAGGAAAAGGCCACATCAGCTTTAATTGTGTGACCCATTAAAATTTATATCCATTATCCAGGAGCCATTGCCCCGCCAGTCAGATATCCTTGTGTAGGACCATATATATCAATGCAAGCCTAATCGGCAAACTATGTCAGCCAGATGGACTATAATGATCGATTGCCTTTTTAACCGGCCTCTTAATTTTTATTCATCACTATCAAAAAAAGTATTTGTCTTACCGCTCCACCCTCACATTCATAAACCGATGTCCAAAATGATTTCATTTTTTCGCCATTTTGGTCGGTTCAATAAGATTTTCTTCACCATCATAACTGATTATTTTATATTCACTTTCCATCCACTCTATTGAAAACTCTTTTTCTTGCAGTGCTTCCTTTTTCCCGTCAATATACACATTCCCACAATCGATAAAAGGCATAATATCTACGCTATTATTTTTTTCGTCAATTAAATTCAATATTTTTTTTACATCTCCAGTCTCTTCATCCCATGTTGATAAAAAATAAATCTTGTCTATACTGCTTGCATTTATACCATACTTGTATCTGTCGGAATTTATTTTATATGTTTTATCATTTATCCTATCATAAGCAATAACACTTTCCAGTATATCATTACCTTGCGAATCCCCAACGACTATAATTCTTCCTTCACCATCACTGTATATTGTCTTAATGTAACCTTTCATTGGAAGCTCTTCAAGGTTGAAACTGCATAATGTTTTATTGTTGACGATATCATATTGTCTTACGATATTTCCATTTTCGTTAATCTGATAAAGCACATATCCCCTTCGTGCTTCACCATCATTGTTAAAAATTAATTCATTATATCCTTTTATGGTTTTCCATTCACCCATGTCACATTTTTTTATTAGTTCAAATGTTTCCGCATTTATTATATATACGCAATTATCTGATTTCCTGTTTAATACAATTTTATAAACTGATTCATCTTCAAAACCAAGAAATACTTCATAATCAGATAAGTCAAAAATATCTAAAAACTTAGCCGCATTTTTTATGGTAAAAGATTTTTCGTCTATTACAAATAAAACCAGTATATTTTTTTCATCATCTATTAATATTCCTCTGCTGCTTTCTGGCAAACTAATCTCAAAAAAATCTAACCATGTTGGATACCCATTGTTAGTAATTTTCATCCAATCTTCCGCATTGAATATTCTAAGACAATCGCTTAATTCATCCGGTAAATAATAGATATATGTATATCCTTTTGTTAAGCCTTTCCCATTAAATAATTTAATGTCTATGTTTATTCCCCGGTTTTCTCCACACCATAACTCTGCGCTTCCAATTACACCTTCTCTTAGAGTTTCTAATTCTTTTTGCCTTTCCTCAAAATCATCAGGTAAATCTATAACCTCAACATCGGTTTTATATCCCACAAGACTATCAAGAGTATTAAATGAGTGTTCAGTAAAAATCTCCGGTGTGACAGTTATTACTTCATTATCTTTATCCGTGTTTTCCATATATGAACTTTTGGGTGATACATTTGAATTTGGGTTATTTGTACTATTTGTGTCAGTTTCATTATTTCTACATGATATAATCATTATTGAGATTAATATTATTATTACTGCGGTCAGACATTTTTTCATTTTTAACCTCCATAGTTGGATTGGAAACATGATAAAATAATATATTATATTATTTCAATAAGCAGTTTACAGTCCCAGGCTCCGCACGGTTTCTCCGGCTTCAACTGATTTTATCAGCTCAATTATCAATTCCTTATTATGGTATATATCTTTGTCATCTATTGAATCTACGTTTTGCATATTACTTATATCCAGATTACTTTTGCACCTTATATATGAAGCCAATGCTTCTTTTGTTTTGGGACCATAACTACCATCAATACCGTCACCACATGATGTTCCTAAATCAAATCCAATATGCTTTAAACATGCTTGAATCAGGATTAAATCGGGTTCTATCTTTACCCCTTTTGACTTTGCTGTTTCAACTTTTTCTTTTATTTTTCTTATTATTATTTCAGGTACCGGCCTAAAACTATATGCATAATAGTTTTCAACCATTTCCTTTACGTCTATACAATATCCTGAAGGTTCTATTTCATCCTTATTTGGATTTTTCTTGTTAGGATCCCATGTCTCAACAGGTTCAATATGCCACTCCTCTGGTGTCGTACCAATTCCACTAGTCTGAGGCTTATATAATCCATAAGCTCTTAATTCCTTCTGTTGATTAAAATGCCATTTATCACCGCCACACAAATTCTTCAACCATTCTGTTTTTGTATCCACTGCCATACCCCAGTTATGCCTGCTAAGCCCCGGATAACTTGCACCTTTTATGCTCCCGGCATTTTTTTCATTCCAGAAATATAATTGTCTTTCATAACTTCTTAAACCTTCTCCAAATCTCAAATATTGCTGATTATCCCTGGCTAATGCTGCCAACCTGGATTTCAGAATCGGGTCAATTTCATCAAAATAATCTGAGTCTCCTTCTTCTTTAACAAACTCAGTATAGAAATATGGATTAGCCATAGGGTAGGCTCTACTAAGGAGAGATTTTGTTTCTTTAAGCTCTTTTTGCCAAGCCTTATCAACCTCAATTACTGCCTGTCTCAGCGCATTTATTGTGCTGGCGCCATAACTTCCTGAGTATTTACCATCATTTTTAATTATTGTTTTCTCAACATTTGGGTGTGATTGCTGAAAATTGTATAATGCTTTCAAGGTTTTCTGGCCAATACTTCCATCTACTCCATTTTGGAATAATCCTGTTTGGCCAATGTCATATCTATCTGAATTTCCATCATGAAAATCAGCATAATTCTCAAGTATCCTTAAATAGAATTGGATATATAATATTTCTTTAATACTCTCATCTTGACAGCCTAAACTTTCGTATATCTTATCAATTAAATCATCAATTCCTTTTTCGCCTATACTGTAAGGATTGGATCCCGTATATTTGTTTTCAGTATCAGGAATAGGTACTTTCGCTCTCTCCAAAGCTTTCTCAATATTCTCAACACTTGCATAATTAGTATGGCCTGTCAGTACTATACCTTCAATATCAAGTGAATAATCATTGTTTATACAGACCTTGCCATCCTTATATGTAATCTGTTTATCGTCAAATCCCTTCTGGTCTCTTAAGTATTCTCTTACACCTACATACCCAAGAGACTTCAAGTATTCTCCCGTCGATTTTACATCTTTGTATTTTCCCTTGTCCGAGGCTATCTTTGCGTCTCTCTCATCCACATATTTTTGCAGATTCTTGTAATCTTTCTCTTTTATTGCCTTTGCAATCAGCGCCGCATAGTCTTTTTCCGGATCAAAGGGCTGAGTTAATGATATCTTATACTCCAGCCCCGTTTTCACTATCCGGTACACACCTTTTAAAGCCTTCATTAAAGGCATGTTAAGTATGAAAGTTACTGTGCTTTGCATTATCGTCTGGGCTTGCTTCTGCGCATTATACCGGTATTCCGATGCGGCGTTTTCCGCCTCTCTTGCAATTTCGTTCAGTAAGCCTGTCGCTTCTGCAGCCAATTGGCGGGCTTCATTCAGATCCCTGTTTATTTCCCTTGTAACTTCCCGAACATAGCTTTCATTATATTCAGTATTTACTTCTGCTATCAGGTTCGAAACCATCCGATAAACACGTGTTTCCATCTCTTCTGTGTCTCTGCTGAATTTCCTTAACTCATGAGCCAATTCTTCGATTTTATCAGGATCAATATATATGGACATAAGATTACTCTCCTGTTTACCAGTCTACATCGTCATATAATGAACCTTTTACTGTAACGTCTATCTCATCCAGTCTGGATATGCCTTTTAATACTCCAAGTGTGTTATACAAATTCCCGGTCTCTGACAGGTCTATATCTTCTACCCATACCCTGACATAATAATCTCCGTCGGGCATATGGACATGAGTATACACATTTCTGTTGTTGAGATTGATAGTGATGGTAACTCTCGTTTTCTCGGTTATTTTGTATATGTGCTGTCCATCTTTTATGTATTCTTTGTATTTGTAATTGGTATCACTTGCGCTTGTTCCGGATTCCCGATATCCTTCCATTATTTCTTTCAGATATTTGTGTGTATTCCCTGATGGATCCTCACTATGATAAAGTTCTTCTACCGTCTTAGTATACCTGGAACCATCCCTGTCCCTGTCAAACACCTCCAATAACACAATATCATCTACTCCAGTAGGATCCTCTGCTGTCAGTGCCGCCGGCTGCCTTTCATAACTGTTCCCGTTCCTGCTCCTTGGTAATGCCTCGTTCTGGATATTTACAGCTATTTTATCACTGTTTATATACATAAGATCTGTTTCATACCTGAATGCTTTAATTAATGCATCTACAAGATCCTTATGCTCTTTCGTATCTGCAGGGCTTGTCTTGTATGTAACAGTTTCCACTGTAAATTCGTACGATCCGCATGGATTAAAATAGTAGCCTGATTTTATCGGATAGTCTACATACTTGAATTCTATATCCGACGCAAACACCGCCTTATCCGATTCCGATTTCCTGTAATCTCTGTTTAGAGCTGCTCTCCTGCTGCGTGCATAGTTCTGCTCCATTGAACTTCCTATATACCAATCAATCCCGGCACTGCATTGCTGGGTAAAGGTCCTTTGATATTGGCCATCCACACGCGTTGGATTAATTAGATTACCATTCTCATCCATATGGTACATCCATCTTATTACATCCAGCTTGTATAGCTCGCTCTTCCAATATATATTCTTGCTTTCAGAATATATGGAGTTATTTGATATCTTATTTTCAAATTGTTTGGAGGGTATATCAGGCATACCGTTATATATAAACGCCCTCACTGTTTTTGTATTAGTCCCTGAATCAAATTGAGCATCGGCAGTTCCTGATCCCGTATGACCGGGGCAGTAATATTCAGCCTTTTTCCCTTCTACTCCTGTACCTGGCTTAAGTTGGCAACCGTTAGAATGATCATATGTATATTCATAATTTCTATATACCGTGCCACCATAGGATACTTCCCCGGTCTCCGTCTCTGGAATAAGCGGATTAGGAAGATTAATCCAACCTTTATTTTCAGGATCGTCTCCGAAACTTCTTCTATGTATGGTTGCATTTATCTCGGGATTTCGGCTAATTTCAGAACTGTCTGCATTAACAGGTGGATTATTGGTAACTGTAAAGTTTTGCAGCAGATTCGGAGATTCATTTGTTACATTTAGATTTCCCCATGCGTTTCCATCCCAGTTACCTCTCGGTAAAATCAACTTTGCTGTTATAGCTGTATCCGACAGCGGATATCTTATCTTCCTTGATAATATATTATAGTCCAGGTCGTATGCGTTCGGCTGAGGCGGTAGTTTTTCACCGATATATATGCTTGTCATTGCCTCTGCCGCATATTCGTATCCAAGCGTTTTAAGTTCATCGCTGTATACTTTGCTCCATATCGTTATTGTCGTTCCGGGCGATACATTCCCTATTGTAAATGTATATACGCCTTCTGTATTCTCAACTATTTCGTTTTCTTTCACATCACCAATTCCTACCCAATACTCCCGCTTTGTAAACTCATGATATTTTTCTCCATACAATGTCCAGAAACTTTCGCCGGTATCTACCCTGATTTTTATATCCCTGGTCTCACCTGAAGGTATGCTTGTTATATCAGAATCTGCCGTCATTATGCACTCTACACCGGGAATAGGCTTGATAATTAGTGTATTATAATGCAATTTAGAACTGTTAGACTTTTTATAATAGCATAGTATATGGCCGTTACTTTCCTCTGAAGGTGGATTAATTACTATTGCGTAATTCTGATATTCCTCACCGAACAGATCATAAATACTCTTGCCGGTATTGGTTTTTCCTGCTGTCGGATGGTCTGAATCATAGAATAACGCTGTTTTCATGTATTCAATTAGATCTGGTTTGTCTATTTTTTCCCAAGATTGTAATGCATCCGGATTAGCATTTTGCCACATTACACCCGTGTAATTTTCATCAAAAAGACTTCCTACATAGCTTTGTTTCCTAAACCATTTGTCATTGGGATACTTTTTTTCATAAAAGTTGTACCCCAGGTACTGATGTTCTCCCCACTGACCGTCATAGTACATGCCTCCGTTTTCTATCACGAAAAAACCTTCTTCTGAAAATGGATCACCATATACTTCTGCATTATATTGTTCTGATATATTAGGGTTATATTTATAATTCCCCTTTTCAGACAACTTCAGTTCGTTTTCGTTAGTAGAAGCCATACATGTTATACTGTTAAAAATTAAAATAAATATGACTAGTATACTTGATCTCCACAGCTTCATTTCCTGACCTCCGGAACTGTTGTCCAATATGAGTTCATTTTTTCCTCGTTTTTATCTGAATAATAATAAGCAAGCTCTACTCCAGTATTGGGAACAATCCCAAAATAGGAATCCTCCCATTCATATGCATGATATACTTCCATATACTCTCCCATAACAAAATCAAAGAAAGCTTTGCCTTGTGTAGGACCATATATATCCATGCATGCCTGCTTGAAAATTACTTCGTATTTTTCCTGTGTCCATTTAAACTTTGTCCTGTCCATCCCGGCTCCTGGTTCCCAGCCTTGTTCGGTTAAATATGAGGGATCTCTCAATACACCCAAAACCCACTCATATTTTGAAGGTGTTTTCTGCTTTCCCGGTACATGTCTCTGTGCTGCAGAGTTGTAATATGGCTCCTTAAATATAAATAAATCTATGTCACCATATACTCTGGACATTTCCAGTATTTCATAACTTAATGCCACATAGTTATTTGATCTATATGAAGCAAAAAACTTATTTGAATTCTTTTTAGCATAGTAGACCATATGTTTTACATACTCGTAAATCATTTCATTAATATTGGGAATGCCAAAACCATCAACAAGGGTGGGACCGGAGTTAGGGTTATCCCGGTCTTTCCAATAAATCTTTCGATTCTCAATCTTAAAAATATAGGGATAATCATTCGCATGTGCCTTCATGTATTGTTCAAATTCCTCATCCGACCAGAAGTTTTCTGTTAAATAGTCTTCTATCGGCGGCTCTTCTTCAGGTTCTTCTATTTTTGCACGCCTTTCGGGGTTCAGCATGGCATTTACTACCGCTGCCGCTGAGGCCCTTGACAAGGTTTCTTTAGGATTGAATCTTCCGTCGCTTCCGCCTACCAATATACCTAATCGATATGCCTGGCATACATATTCCTTAAACTCTTGCCCTACCTTATTGTAGTCAGTCATTCTCTTGCTGATATCATCTTCATCATACCTTATATCCTTCTCTCCCGTTATGGACGGTAATGCACGGATTATTATCCTCGCCATCTCTTCACGGGTTATGGCCCGTTTGTAATTGCTGAATTCACCTGCACGTACATAGCCCAAGTCAAGACCTTTCTGTATATATACATTGGCCCAGTATTCGCCTGCACGGGGCGTTACCTTTTCATCCGCCGCATGTACCACTATTTTTATAAACTGTTCTACCGTCAGATTTTCAAGTGGATTAAATATCCCATTATATCCCACCATTATTTCGTTGGGATGGTTTGCCACAAACTGTACATGTTCATAATACCAGCTGTCCTTAGGCACATCTTTGAATTCCATTGTACTTGCTGCTGAAATATTATTATTTGACGGAAATACTCCGAATGATAAAGATATAACCAGTATCAGCAATACCAATATTACCTTTTTCATATCAAATACCCCACAACTTCTTAATAAAAAAACATCCGGCGTCTTTATGCATCGATACAGGATGTCTAAATTTATGGTATATTATACTATTTTATTTGTCAATATTTGTCTCATTTATCTAAAGCTACAAATAATTTTATTATCTGTTCTAATGCCATCTGGGTTGAAATGCTCCATCATATGACTTTTCATATTCCTGCCAATATGCACCCGTCTCGGCCTTTTTTTGTTCCTCATTTATTAATTACTTCTTTTTTATTTCTTCAATTTGTTGAAACAAAACTCTCAATTCTTCTTTATTAAACAACTTTTGGTTTTCTGGTACTTTTATCAATAATTCAGGGAAACGTCTGATAAGTTCTTTCTTTTTTTCGATCTGTTCGTCATTCTTTAAAGGCCAATTTCCTGTCTCTGCATAAACCATTACTTCATAAGCATCACGATCTGACTTTAGCGCTTTTTCCATATTTCCCCTTGAAATTTCGTAAAAAACAGGTTTGCCATATGGGCCTTGTGGCCATGTGATTTGGATTTTATCATCGTTCTCAATAATTGCAAAACCATTTCCCCGGTATATTTTCTCCATAAATTATTTCCTCCACTCAAATTTACTTGTTTGGATTAACTCTAATTCGATTTCTGTCAATTCTAAAAAATGTTTGCTCCCATCCTCCGGAATGCTCATTTTAACTCTTTCTAATGCCTGTATTATTGTCTTTTCCTGTTCGTATCCGGGTATATCTTCTGGGACGCCTATGTCTTCCTGATATGTATTATCTACATTTTCTTTATTCCCTTTATTAAACCCGCTTAGAAATTCTCCAACACCATTGATTGCTTCAACAAGTTTCCTACTTTAATATACCTTTTACTTCTGATGACATGCTGCTTACTTGCTTCTTTAATGCTTGTGCCTTATCATAATCATATTTAATTATACTCATTAATTCACCTCCTGAAATTTTTGAAATAATTATATGAAAACCTTATTATATTACCTAATATCATATTTTAAAGTAATTTTTATATAAATATCAATTTTATAATTTAAATTGTATATTATGGCACAATAATTGTCAATGTTTGTTGCTGTTGGTAAAACATTGCAAATCTTAACCCTATATATTTATTCCGGTTAATCAAATATCCATCACCAAAAGAGAACTCCTTTTCCATGGTTCCATATGCAATTCTGACATTATATAAGGCTTGATCTTTTAAACTTCCTAACAATATGCCGGTTTGCTCATCTTTAAATACCTTACATAAGTCACTCCAATTGTTTGAAAATTCTGATATCGTATCAGCAGCAATTACAGATATTTTTAATCCTCGCTCTTTCTTAACAATTCTTTCAATTAATTCGATCAAAGAGTATTTATCACTATTTGTAAATTCACTTAAACGATCAATGAAAATGACCACATGCTGCCATGAATCTATTAGTTCTTCCACATTGCCATCTTTCAATTGGCAATCAATAAGTTGTTGCCGCCTGGTTTGAATGATATTGCTTATTTTTTCTATAGATTCATTTTCATATTTTTTCATGTCGGTGACATACGGTAGATTCAGAACTTTAAATAGGCTCATGCTACTTGAATCAATTACATAAACATCAGCATCACTTAACATTTTTATCCATGACATAAGGATTGTACTTTTCCCTGACATAGATTCTCCTGCCACCATAAACACAGGGTATAAAAACAGATCCAGATATACAGGCTGCAAATCAGTATCATTTAAACCTATGGCTAATTTTCCCTTACACTTTTTAAGTTTGCTGATTTCAATCTTTTCCGGCATTACAGGAATTGGTTCGGCTCTTTGAGTTTCATTAATTCTGAACATTTCTATTATTTGCGCTGTATTATACTCTTTAAACTCACAGAAGGCTGCCTGAAACTCAAGGGGCGGATTGCCTCGTATCAAGCCTCTTCCTGGATTATTCGAAGGTTCCAATCCGTCGGTTCTTCCTACAATACTGCTGTACTCACTTTTTTCAATCATTTGAAAACATACCGCCATTTTGAAGTTTATAGTAAATTTATATTTTGTCATTGAGGAACCCGTTGTGGTCACAACCAGGTAAATGCCGTATTTTGGTGCCTCTCTGGCGAGAATTGTCATCTTTTCATCCAATAATTCATATGTTTCCGATAAGGCAATATAATTATCAATAATCAGAATTATTGCAGGAATGCTCTTACCGTTTTCAATACAGGACTCAAAACTGTCAAAACCTGATTCTTCAAAAATTTGCTTTCTTTCTCTTATAATTCTGTCTAAATAAAGCATAAACTGATTTATTCTGCCTTCCTGCTCCAACGTCATTACTCCTCCGCAATGAGGAAGATTTTCAAATATTTTCAGTGAGGTTCCGCTGAAATCCATAATATAAATATTGACTTGTTCTGGAGTAAAACTATGGGCTAATGAAAGGCATATAGTTTTGAGCAAATTAGTTTTTCCTGTACCGGCAGCTCCATATATTATCAGATTCTTATCTGTAGTAAAGTTAAAAATAAAGGGCTTCTGTATCTGATTTTTGGGATCATCGACTATACCCAGAGGTATTCTAAGTGTTTTATTATGATTAATTGATAACCCCGGAGAAGAATAGAATTCATTCAGGTATATCATCTCGGGGAGCGGAGGCATCCAGGGGCCTTCAAGCTTTTTTATACCTTCGTTTTCTGCGGTCTTGTACAAATATTCAACCATGGCTTCAAGCTGGGATGGTAATTCGAATTTTGAGATTTTCTCTTCAAATACAGGATATATCTGTTCGGCTTTACCGTCTAAAGCTATCTTATAGATTCTTTTTGTTCTGTTTTCATTTTTAACCATCTCTCCCTCGGGATCATAATCAGCGCCTGAATATGCAGACTGGAAAATATCAAATACTTCATCATTTCCAACCTGTATATATGCCCTTCCCGGTTCCTTAATCATTGCCGCATCTGGTCTTTTTATTACATCCTTACTATCATTTTCATCCTGCACCTTAAGACAAATTTTAAATTTTGAATTGCTCCAAATCTGATCATCAACAATTCCTGCAGGTTTTTGAGTGGCCAGTATAAGGTGAACCCCCAAGCTTCTTCCTACCCTTGCTGTGCTTATAAGTTCTTTCATAAACTCAGGCTGATCCTGTTTTAGCTCCGCAAATTCATCTGCAATCATAATAAGATGCGGTATAGCCGTCATGTCTGAGGGGGCTGTTGTTTCCCGCTCTTTTCTTGAATAGTATAGTTTCTGGTATTTATCTATGTTATTGACACCGTATTTCGAAAAGATACGCTGTCTTCTCATAAGCTCGCTTTTTATTGATAATAAGGCTCTGTTAGTTTGGTTCCCACCTAAATTTGTTATCGTTCCTACCAGATGCGGCAGTTTTTCGAAAACATCGGCCATACCTCCCCCTTTATAATCAATAAGCACAAATACGATATCATGGGGATGAAAATTTATAGCCAGTGAGATAATAATACTCTGTAAAAGTTCACTCTTGCCTGAACCGGTAGTACCTGCAACGAGTCCATGGGGACCATATCCAGTTTCATGAATATCCAAATAAAAAGGCTCTCCTCCGGCCTTCGCACCTATAGGTACTTTCATGCCCATAAATGTCTTATTTCTTTTCCATAATGATAATGCGTCAACTTCTGTAACATTTTTTACTTTATACATCTCCAGAAGTGTTATTGATTCAGGTAAAGAAAACTCGTCACATGAGTTTTTCAATCTAAGAGCAGCCATTTTTCTTGCAGCAATATTCAGATTATTATGTACTGTCAAATCAGGTATAAATACAGCTTTTTCGCCTGAAAACCTATCTGCTATTTCTGCGTTCTTACCGTCAATTGTAATAATCTTTGTGCAGTTCATCGGTAGATATGCCTTATTGGGGGCTATAAATATAGCAGAGATGCCCAAACTTGACGAATTATTATATAAGTACCTGCTGATCGGTTCATTTTCAAGGAGAGTTATATCCTCAACGATAAATATATAATGGGGCAAAGCGTTTATCTCAGCTTTTTTTAGCTCCCTTTCCTTTATAGTCGAATAAAGATTTGAAAGAGCTCTATGAGCCATCGCTTTTCCGCATAATAAGTATCTTGTAGTATATTTATCATCCCAAACATGAGGTATAAATCCCAGCCACTTCCAGTTTTCAATTTCTTCTCCAGATGCAAGTATTACTATTCTGATATCATCGTAGCCATGATGTGTAATGCATTGTATCAATATATTCCTTACCAGGCAGTCTGTCCTGGTTTTTTCGCCGGCTATGCCACATATTCCTGATTGAACTAAATTCAGAGTCACAGAAACATCATTTATATTTTGAAATTCTAAAGCAAGTCTGTGGGGTTCCATCATTAGTGGATCAGTTTCCATAATAATGGCCTGTTTTGTATAATTTATTTTAATACAATGGGATACACTGCCAATTCCTATCCTGATTAAAAGAAAATCATTGTGAGAAGGCATCCTTTCCCATAGTTTATTGTCTATTCTGCAAATCCGCTGAATACATTCTGCCGGATCCGGATTCATTTCATACATTGATTTAATCTGCTGTTCTTTTGCAATTGCCAATTCACTCCGGATATCGGCAATGAAGTGAAGATATTTTTCTTCACGTTCTTTTTTACTTTTTTTATATTTTTTTATTTGCGAGGCAGCGCTGGTTAAAGATACAAATCTTTTTGCTCTGCTTAAAATCGTAATAAGCATGGACTTTGCGCTAATGTTTTGGTATTTTGCATAATTCGTCATTTGTTCCGGTGTCCCTGCAAGAAGCAACGCTCGTGGTTGTATGCTCTTTAAAAAATCATCGCTTTTCATTATTTCCTGCCTTTTATCTTCATCCAGTCTCATTACTTCCTTATATAATTCATATATTGAATGGCTGTTTGAATTCAGCATATCTTTAATGACAATACTATCAAACAGGATATCTGTTACTAATTTTTTTGCCGGTGCCTTCTTATTCAACAAATTGGGATTTGAGTCAAATGGATCTACGGAGACGGTATCGTTATCTTCAATCTCATAGGTGATACGAATCCTTATCCGGTCACCCGGCATAAGAATATCTCCCCCGCACTCTAAATAGTTGTACGGTATTGTAATTACCTCAAGGTCTTCATCCAAAGAGTATAGCCATTCGTTTCTTAAAGGTTTTTCATCTGCAATCTGATCTTTGTAAAGGATTGAGTTTTTCCGTATGTAATACTTCGAGTATTTATTTAAAACATCTGGCATTTCTTCAGCCAGTATCATATCTTCAGTGTATTCTTTACGAATAAGGTTATATTTTTCTATATTTTTCTCAGTAAGTAACTCATATGCCTGTAACCCGTTTTTTGACTTTACTCTTATAACTTCAACCGTATCACTTGCATCTTTATTAGCATTGGATATTACGATAAAAGAACCTACCATTACAATTATGCTTATCGCTAATGATATTATTTTTTTAATAAGTTACGGTTGGGTGAAACATTTTTAATATTGCTCAAATCCATTGTATTACCCTCCCATCAGTCTAATAAGGGTCTTTGTGTAGTTTTCTTTTAAATCAGTATTAGTATCTGAAATGAGAATATCTGATTCTATCTGTTTATCAAACTCATCACAGTAAGGAATACTTCCTGCTATTTTCATATCTCCAACAAAGTTGTTGCTTAGTCCGGACGTAAGAATTTCATTTACTTTATCAGGTGTAAAAAAATTATTATTGAATTTTGATTTAAGATTATATTTCGATATTATTAATAAAGATTTGGATTTAAGAAACGACATTTTTTCACTGTCCAGTACACATTCCAATTTCCTGATCGTATTCAGTATTGAATATAGATTATTGGCAACACAAAGGCCAAAAATATCTATATGAAGTATCACTTCAGATAGTGTACTCAACATATCCAGAGGCATATCAAGAATTACAAGGTTGAAATTGTTTTTTAAGACAGATAACATTCCAATTAATCTTGTACTGTTATAAAACTGCTTAATAAGTTTAATGTCTGAAAAATTGTATCCTAATGAAATCGCCCACAGGTTATCATTTAAACAGAATGAGGTCGTCTTATAATCCTGTGGTTTCGCTAAAGTCCTTATTAATGATGAATTAATAATTTCGTCTCTAAGGGTTGTTTCATGGTACTTATTGAAATACATATTTATGCTTCTGTATTCCACATCTAAATCAACGATTATTGTTTTTAATCCTCGTTTGCTCGCCTGGTATGCAAGATTGACCGTTGTGCTGGTAACTCCCGAGCTTCTATGACCTGTTATTGCAATTACTCTGCTTATAGCCCGGCCAATGTTTTCAAATTCGCGGGTCAAGTCATCTCTTGGTTTTATAAGTTTTGTTTGTTGCGAATTCTTTATAAACCCAAGGAATGATTTTTTCTTTTTTATTTTTCCTTTTTCCTCATTTAAACTATTAGTTTTCTTACTGTTTCTATTTGCTCTCAATACATTTATAGCTTCTTTTATTACTTTCTCTGTCAGACGAAGCCAATCATACGTTACATAGCTAACGAAGCTATAATGATCAAATATATCCCTGTATTGAATCATCCTCATATGGTCATTGGTGATAATTACTACTTGACAAGATTTTTCCTTCAACCATTGTATTAATATTAATAGTTGTTCCTTATCCTTTTCAATCGAACCTGAAAAAGCTTGATCAGTAAGCAATACACAGTCAACGCTACTATCAATTTCCTGTATGAAATCATTAATATTCTCGAGTTCCAGGCATCTATCATTAATGAGATCATATTCTTCTTTCAAATATGGCGCAATAATTTCATGATAACCACCAGAAATTAGGATTAATCTCATCAATATCACCTAAATGCAATTTATGTTGATACTTCTATTTTGAATAGTGTTTTATATAATAATAACATATTCGATAAAATTGTAAATATATATTATAAAATTTGGTTTTATACCAATTTATGAGTAAAATATTTTATTTCTTCTGTCACTAATTGAATTGAAATTATTTTATAAAAAATACTTTTGCATTTCTTACTAATCGAGTTTTACATTTTTTTGCTGTTAGTCGTCAATTTTGCTCGTCCACTCCATTGAATTAGCTAATATCAGTATTATAGCGTTTCGGCTTTTAAATCCTTACTCACATGTGCTATAATGTTTTAGACAAAAATATGATTTTTGCATTTACTGAAATTATTTGGAGGAATAATAGATGAAACTTGGTATTGTTGGGCTCCCCAACGTAGGTAAAAGTACACTTTTTAATGCAATTACAAAAGCGGGGGCAGAAAGTGCCAACTACCCGTTCTGTACAATAGATCCTAATGTCGGAATAGTAACTGTTCCCGATGAAAGGCTTGATGTTCTGGCAAAAATGTATAACCCAAAAAAAGTTACCCCGACTACTATAGAATTTTTGGATATTGCAGGATTGGTAAGAGGCGCCAGCAAAGGTGAAGGTCTGGGAAATAAGTTTTTATCACATATCCGGGAAGTGGATGCAATAGTCCATGTTGTAAGATGCTTTGATGATAACGATATAGTTCATGTTGAAGGCTCGGTAGACCCCGCAAGAGATATAGAAACAATAAATCTCGAGTTGATATTCTCTGATATTGAAGCCATTGAAAAGCGGATTGAAAGAACTCGTAAACAGATGAAATCAGGCGATAAGAAATATCAGATTGAATTAAACCTGCTGGAAAGAATCAAGGAAACACTGGAAAGCGGAAAGCCTGTAAGGTCAATGAACTTTGAGACTGATGAGGCCGAATATGTCGATCAGCTGTTTTTATTAACATCAAAGCCTGTCCTGTACTGTGCCAATGTCTCTGAGGACGGGATCTCAACTATCGACCAAAATCCCTATGTCGCAAAAGTAAGGGAAATAGCTGACGCAGAAAATTCTGAGGTTATAACCATCTGCGCTAAAATTGAGGAAGAAATCGCCCAGCTTGATGACGATGAAAAACAAATGTTTTTGGAAGAGCTGGGATTAAAGGAATCCGGTCTTGATAAGCTTATCAAGGCAAGCTATAAACTTCTTGGTCTTATTAGTTTCCTGACTGCTGGCGAAACCGAGGTACGTGCCTGGACAATAGTTAAAGGAACAAAAGCCCCTCAGGCTGCCGGCAAAATTCATTCAGACTTTGAGAGAGGTTTTATCAGGGCTGAAATCGTAGCATATGACGACCTTATCCGCTGCGGATCCATTGCCGCTGCAAAAGAACAGGGCTTAGTCCGTTCTGAGGGAAAAGAATATGTTATGAAAGACGGAGATGTTACACTTTTCAGGTTTAATGTATAAACCAGCAACATGATATTTTCCTTAGTAAAGCAAAGGATCTTCCCTAAACTCCCCGGAAGATCCTTTTTCTGCGTAACTTCATTATTTAATCACTTTATACGAGAGATGACAGCACGGCCGCTTTTGATACGATACCCTTAAGATGATTGTCCTCATCAACAACAGCTATAGGATACTTTGCCGATGCTGCAGTAGATATCAAGTCAGAAACAAGGGTATCCTCATTTGTTGTTAAAATATCCCTTATAACCGCATCCTGAATGCTTATTTCACCAGTTCTTACCCTCATGGCATCATCAATAGTCAGTATCCCTATAAGCTCCAGGTTCTCTCCCACTACGTACGCACTGGAGACACTATGGTCGCGCATTTGCTTAAGGGCATTGTTTGCGCCGTCCTTAATTCTTATCATGCATGAAGGTGTTTGCATAATGTGTTTTACAGAGTATATCTGTCCTTTGTCCACACTGTTTATAAAACTCTCGACATACTCATTTGCAGGATTGGCAGCCATATTTTCAGGAGTATCCATCTGTATTATTTTTCCATCCTTCATTATAGCTACCATATCACCTAGTTTAAACGCTTCGTTAATATCGTGAGTAATGAATACTACGGTTTTATTCAGTTTCTTTTGTAAAGACAAAAGTTCAAATTGCATATCGCTTCTTACGAGGGGATCAAGTGCTGAAAACGGTTCATCCATTAAAAGTATTTCCGGATCATTGGCAAGGGCTCTGGCAATTCCCACACGCTGACGCATTCCGCCGCTTAATTGCGAGATACTTTTATTTTCCCATCCCTCTAATCCAACCAGTTTTATTATTTCTCGTGCCCGGTTCTCTCTCTCTTCTTTTTTTGTTCCTCTAACCTCAAGCCCATAGGCTACATTTTCTAATACATCCCTATGGGACATAAGCCCGAAACTTTGAAACACCATCGAAACTTTATATCTTCTATATTCTAATAGTTCTTTTTTATCAAAACTTAGAATACTCTTTCCTTCAAAGAGAATATCGCCCGATGTCGGTTTTTGAAGCAAATTCAAACAACGTACCACAGTAGATTTACCAGACCCGGACAAGCCTATAAGAACAAATATTTTTCCTCTCTCAACCTGGAATGATACATCATTGACAGCTACTGTAACACCTAGTTTTTTAGCTACTTCCCTCTTATCGCTTCCGTTTTTTATCATCTCAAAAGCAGGAACCTTGTTTTTCCCAAACAGCTTGGAGAGGTTTTTTACTTCCAATACTACATTTTTATTATTCATCAATAAAGGCCTCTCCTTTCTTTATGATTCCCTGTGTTAACCTGTCCATGACTATAGCCATTATTACGATCGCTATACCCGCTGTGAAGCCTCTGCCGGCCTGGAGTCTGTTTATACTAATCAAAACTTCCTGGCCGAGCCCTGTAACACCTATCATCGAACCTGTTACTACCATAGATATAGCCATCATTATGGTTTGATTAACACCGGTCATTATGGTTGGCATTGCCTGAGGAATTTTCACCTTGATCAAAGATTGCCATTTGGTAGAGCCAAATGCTGTCGCAGCTTCAATAACCTCTCTGTCAACCTGGCGTATACCATGGCTTGTTAACCTGATCAACGGCGGAACAGCGTAAATTGTTGTTGCTAAAACTGCCGGTACATTACCGAGCCCTAATAGCATAGCCGCAGGTATGAGGTACACAAAACTGGGCATCGTTTGCATTGTATCAAGTATTGGCCTCACAATGGAATCAAGTCTGTCACTGGAAGATACCAGTACTCCTGTAGGGAATCCTATGATAATTGAAATAATTACCGATGCAATGATTATGGCAAGGGTAGTATTCATCAGATCCCAAAGTCCCATGGCTCCTATCGAGAATACCAACAAAGAATATAATATTGCTCTTCCGATTTTTTTACTCATTCTCCATGTAAGAACAAAGATTATTGTAATCAGCAGCCACCATGGAATCCTTTCAACTACATATCCTATACTGTTTAAAAAGACCCTCAACCCATTTGTTATGGAACTAAAGAATGCATCCCACTCTGTTATAAGATAGTCTATAAATCGATCAATGGGATCGCTGATATTAAGCTTGATACCTGACGGAAAATCAATTAACCAATCCGGCATAGATCCACCTCTATTACTGACTAAGCTTGTTTCTAACAAGCTCAGCTTTATCTTCTGGCAACCACTGGTCTATGAGTTCATCATGCTCCTTTAAAAACCATTTCGCGGCCTCTTCCATTGATGCGTCATTATCTTCAATATATGCGAGAGCTTCGGCAGTAAGAGCACTGCTTGTTCGGTACTTTCTTAAGAATTCAACAAAATCAGGTGCCTTTTCATAGAATTCATTGCTTACACAAATCGTAATATTCATTGAAGGACATTCAGTCTGACCTAAGGGATATAATTCCGGATCATATGGAGCATCCTCCAGAAGAACCAGGTCTAATTTACCTGTCAGCCATGTAGGATCCCAGTGATATGCCACAATAGGCTCACCTTTATTGTATGCGGCTGAAATTGCCGCAACAGAAGCAGCTTCAGATCCGGGATCAAAATAATTGTAGTTCTCATCTAATCCATAAAACTTATATTTATTACGCATTACGTTATCAATTTCCCATCCTGATATTGCACCGTATATACGGCCTTTGGCATTATCATCAGGGTCTTTAAAAACATGACTGTATTTTTTCAAATCTTCTACAGTTCTTAAGTCCGGAGCCATTGGCTCAATGCCTCTTTCCGGGTCTCCTTCAATTACGTATCTGGGAACGTAAAGGCCTTGCTTGTTATCATCAAAATTAACACCAAGTTCCCTGAACTTACCGGCTCTTACGTCATCGTAGTAGGTGGGAAGATTATCGACCCACACTTCCATATAAACATCCACATCACCTGAAATCAGCCCATTATAAGTTATAGGCGTGGTCCCCGGGATATCTTCGCCGGCAATGTTATAAGCAGCACCGCCGATATATGACGCAACGGCATTATGAAAACGTATACTATCCCATCCTGCATCGGCGAATACAGCTTTAATCTGTTTAGCATCACCCGAATCAGTGCCTCCACAAGCACTGAATAACAGCGCTATACTTAAACAGGCTATAAATAATAATGTTTTATTCTTCATTTCTTTCCTCCCAGAAAAATGATTTATTAATATATAACAATTCATAAAATCAGCTTATGTATTTGAAAATAGACTTCGCTGCACTGCAATCCGCCATATCTATTCTATTTTATAAGTTGGCGGTTTGTCAAGAAAAACACTTTGCTAAATAAAGACAAGAAAGGTGTAGATATAACATACCTACACCTTTCCTATACAAGAAAAAATAAAATATTAATGATTCTTAGGGATTTACAAACATTGTGACAGCATTTACTGCCGACTGGTCTCCAATAAAAATTATTCTGTCGTTTTCAGCCAGAACAGCATATGGACCGGGAGATAAAATCAGTTCTTTATTTCGTCGAATAGCTATAATGGTAGCGCCTGTCGCATGCCAGAAATTTAATTCACTGATACTTTTACCAATAACCGGTGAACCTTCGCCAACTTCGACTTCAAAATTTTTAAGAGGTTCAGTATTGGACCATTTCACTGATTTTCTTGTTATCATATTGGAGATACTGATTATCTCCTTACTAAGTCTGTTTTGCTCTTCAACAAGATCCTTAAGTTTCTGATGAAGGGATTGCGTACTCTCCCTGCCTTTAAAACGATTGATATATTCCTGGGCATTTTTTCTGGACAGAACAATAGCTCCGCTGCTTTGCTTTACTTCCACGACATTCATATCTGAAAGCAGTTTAAGCGATCTTCTGATCGTTTCCGGAGATACCCCATACTCGGAGGACATAATTGATCTGCCATAGATCTTACTATTCTCCTTAAATTCTCCCCGGGCAATCCTTGATGCAATATCAAGCGCAATTCTTAAATAAACCGGTGTCGCAACCTTTTCGCTCAATCAAAACTCACCCACAAAATTATTGTCAGCACTTTTATTGTACATAATGATGGGCTAAACAGTCAATGAATTCAAAGAGTACTTGAGCTCTCGAACCCTTTGTATCACAACTCCTTCTATATCACATGAAAGAATTGCTGATACACAAAAACAATATTAACGGCCAATTTTATATCGTTTATTTTTTACGCGGCTCTTTATTCTGAATTTTTTTATTCTTAAACTAAGCAAAACAGATTTTAGCCGCACCTTTTTAGGATCTTCCTGCTGTTTATATGGGCTGTTCAATTCCTTTACTATAAACCTGGCTATATTCGGGGCAGCATCCGGCAGTGTTTTAACATATTCATTATTATCGATATTTTGTTTATACTGCTCTAAAATGTTTGTATTTAAAACTTCATTTATGATTGCGTTAAATTCATTTTTATTCCTGGCAAACCAACCCATTTTATTATTAACACAAAAATCGATATTTCCTTTTTCATGAAGAGCGGCGCAATGGGTGAATATCGTCGGCACTTTTTTGACAAGCACTTCGAAGGTCGTGGAGGCTCCTCCCTTTGCCATGGCAATATCAGAAACCTCCAGAAGCTCATGCATATTGTCTACGAATCCTAAAACCGCTAAGTGAGTTTCGGAATCAACAACAGATTTCAAATTGTTCAATTCATTGCACAAATCTTTGTTTTTCCCGCAGACAGCAATAATATTGAAGGGGAAATTACTTTCATACAATTCCTTAATATACTCCGAAGTATCCCCTATGCCCTGACCGCCCGACGTTGCCAGAAGGGTTTTTCGCGAGGGATCAAGGCCAAGTTCATTCAGTATTTCTTCCCTTGTCCTCGTTATTTTTGCAAAAAATTTCTTATTAAGGGGAAACGGCAATACTATCACTTTGTTTCTTGGTTCTCCCTGCTTAATCAGGAATTCTTTTGCTTCCTCGGTAGATACGATGACAGCCTCAATTCTTGGATTTACCCAAAGATTATGTCCCCTGACAGGATCAGTCATATAGCTGAAAATCTTATAAGGCAAATTGTATTTGTCTCTTGCGAACAAAGCTACTGTACTGCAAAAAAAATGCGTAGAAAACACAATATCCGGCTTGTAATTTAAAATGTACTTCATTCCCTTATGCACAAATTGTTGAAAAAATACCCTCATCACAGTATTTGAACGTGTAAAATAGTTTAAGGAATCCAGAAGTACATTTAAATTTGTTGTGATCTCCGGTCTGGCTAAAGCCCAATCCCAGAAACCCTTTATTATTTTATCATCCCACTTGGCTCCGGCTTCTCTTGCAAAATCAATTACATCAATCTGATACCTGCCGGGATACAGTTCTTCTATTGCATCCTTTATAGCAAGGGCGGGCATTTTATGCCCACCTCCTGCTTCAACCATAGGTATTAATATCTTTTTCAAAAAATCAGCTCCAATTATGCTATTCTCTATTTTCGTTAAAGATGATATTCACAGTTTTCATTGGTGAAACTGTAGAAATCGCGTGTTTATAAACCAACTGCTGCTTTCCCTCACTGTCCAGAACCACGGTAAAATTATCGAATCCTTTAACCATACCCCTTAACTGAAAACCATTTGTAAGATAAACGGTAACCGGTACGTGTTCCTTTCTTACCTGATTCAGAAAAACATCCTGGAGATTAATATTTTTATTCATCTCTTTATCCTCCTATTTAAGAACAAAATAATATGAACTGAACTCATCGTCTCGTTCCTAATTTTACTAAATTACTATTCATTATTCAAGTTATCCGCCAAAAATTTTAAAATTGCCCAAGTATTAGCATCACTGTATTCAATCCACATTAAGCCTTCTGTCTTCTTAAACCATGTTATTTGGCGCTTTGCCAGGTGCCGGGTATTTTTCTTTATTATGTCGGTTGCCTCGCTTAAACTGCACTTGCCTTTAATTGCATCTATGATTTCTTTATAACCTATCCCCTGTAAGGATACAAGATCCGGAGAATACCCGCGATCGAGCAATCCCTTTACCTCATCATATAACCCCTTTTCCATCATTATATCTACTCTTTGGTCTATTCGCTGATATAGTTTTTTTCGTTCAATCTGTAATCCGTATACTAAAAATCTATATAGCGGAGGATCATTCCTTGAAGCTTCCTTGTGTTCTGAAATCGGTATTCCTGTAGTTTCATAGACCTCCAAAGCCCTGATAACTCTCTTTACATTATTGGGATGGATCATTTCAGCGCTTTTTGGATCCACTTTTTTAAGATACTCGTATAAAACTAACGGCCCTTGCTCTTCAGCCAGCTTTTTCAGCTTTTCCCGGTATTCCCAGTCTGAAACAGTTTCCGAAAAAGTTATATTATATATCAATGAGTTGATATATAGACCTGTTCCCCCTGCTACTATTGGTGTTTTGCCTCTTTTTACAATATCACTTATACAGGCAAGCGCATCTTCTTTGAATTGGGCTACGCTGTATTCCTCATCAGGATCAACAATATCAATCAGATGATGGGGTATTCCCCGCCTCTCCTCCAGTGTTGGCTTGGCTGTCCCTATATCCATACCGCGATAAATCTGCATGGAATCAGCCGATATTATTTCTCCGTCTATCATAAGTGCCAATTCGACGGCTAAGTCGGTTTTACCTGAAGCCGTCGGCCCGGCAATAACCATCACTTTATCCATAAAAACCTTTCCCGTACTATACTATCCTTTTAAACCTTTTCTCAAATTCTTTCTTTTCCATTGTTAATATTACCGGTCTTCCGTGAACGCAAGTATACGGGTTTTCCAAGGCGCATAAACTTTCGATCAGGCTTCGGATTTCTTCCTTTGAAAGTGCTCTGTTGGCTTTTAACGCCCCTTTGCAGGAAATCATATAAAGCGCTTCATCACTTATATCGCTTTGGTCTGATCCAGTTTGAATCCAACGATCCAATATTTCATGGAAATCGCCTGAATTAAAACCGCTCTCATAAAAATCAGGTACACTCCTGATAATAACCGTATTCGAGCCAAAAGCTTCTATTTCAAACCCCACACTTTGAAATGCGGATTGTTTTTCCATGACAAAATCATACTCAGCGGCGGTAAGCTTTATAATAATGGGTTCCAGCAAAACTTGAGAGAAATTTTCATTTTTGGCGCGTCTTTGTTTAATCGTCTCAAACCTTATTCTCTCGTGAGCCGCATGCTGATCGATTATATACAGATTGTTACCGCTCTGCAAAAGTATATACGTATCAAAAACCTGCCCGATAATTGTTGCGTCAAGCAGCTCCTTCACTGATGCATTTTCTGTTGTATGCCCGTTTTTTTCGAAAGGCTCGGTTTCTTCAACTGCCCTGACTTCTTCGATGATCTTACTTTTTTCGATGTACTGGGGCTTATTCACATACTGTTCCCTTGTTTCATCCGGCAAAATTTGATTCTGAGTTTCTATTCGGATGACTTTTTCAGGCATGTCAAACAGTGTTGGTTGTTTTTGGATTGTTGCGAAAGCATCAGGCTGAATTTTTATATAGACAGCAGACTCCATCGGCGGAATATTGATCGGTATGTCAGGTTTTTCTTCCATCTTATAGGTTTTCGGTTCAAACTCCCTTATTCCCGATTCTTTAAGGAGGGTACTTTTTACCCCGTGATAAACAGTGCTGTACACCGCGCTCTCGTTTGCAAAACGCACTTCCAGTTTTTGCGGATGTACGTTAACATCATAGCTCTCAGTCGGACATTTCAACAGGAGAACGCAAAAGGGAAACTTGTTTTGCATGAGCATGGTTTTGTAGGCATCTTCCAGCGCTTTTGTTATAACCTTACACTTAATATATCTTCCGTTAAGAAATATCGATTGATTGTTTCTGTTTCCTCTGGCAATTTCAGGCTTTCCTACATAACCCTCAAGCAGAAGTCCTTCGTTTTTATAGCTGACCGGAAGAACCGATTTGGCTGTATCTTTGCCGAAAATACTGTATATAACGCTTAATAAATCATGATTTCCGGGGGTATGTAATTGCGTCTGATTATTTTGAATAAATTTAAAGGATATTCCGGGGTTGGCAAGGGCAAGGCGTTGTATTATATCGTATACATAACCTGCTTCGGTGCTGTCCTTTTTAAGAAATTTGTATCTGGCCGGGGTATTATAAAAAAGATTTCTGACTATAAATGTTGTTCCCTTGGGACTTCCGGCCTGGTTAACGGATATGACCCGGCCGCCTTCCATTTTTAAGGTCGTGCCGGTTATGGCATCCTCGGTTTTTGTTGTTACTTCCAATTGGGATACCGAGGCTATTGAAGCAAGCGCTTCTCCGCGAAACCCCAAAGTTGAAAGCCCATCCAAATCTTCAATACGCCTCAATTTACTGGTGGCATGCCGCTCAAAAGCCAATTCCAGATCGTCTTTGTCTATGCCGCTGCCGTTGTCGGTAACACGAATATATGATATACCGCCGTTTCTGATTTCTACTGTAATCTGAGTAGCACCCGCATCTATGGAGTTTTCCACCATTTCCTTGACTACCGAAGAAGGGCGTTCAATAACTTCGCCCGCCGCTATTTGATTGGCTGTTTTTTCATCCAGAATAACGATTTTACTCATAATGGTCTCCTATGGTTCGTTTAATAGATCCTTAATTGACACTCAGGATAACAGTAACTATCATCATGATCTCACATCGGCTTCTCACTTCTAAATTGTAATAATGAGCGGTTCGTAGCGGAGCCGAAGGATCTTTCATGTCAACACAAAGGCTCTTCGCTTCGTTAAGAATGAAAAAGAGTACGCTCCTATGGATGCAGGAACAAAGCTTCATTTCAGCTTTTGCTGTAGGTTATAGAGCTTGTTCAGCGCATCCAGTGGGGTCAATAATGACGGATCCAACATCCTGAGCTCATCTATAACCTCTCTCTCCGCCTTTGTCAGTGTACTTGACGTAAACAGGTCCAGTTGGCCGTCAACGGGCTTTTGCTTGTGTTTTCTTGATGTCTGGTTTATATCAGCCTCATCCAGCTCTTCTAAAATCATTTTTGCCCGTTCAATTACATTAGCCGGTATTCCGGCAAGCCCTGCCACCTCAACGCCATAGCTCTTATCAGCGCCTCCCCGCATTAACTTTCTCAAGAAAATAATATCGTTTCCTTTTTTTCGTACTGAAACACAATAATTCTTTATTCCGTGAAGCTTTTCCTCCAGTTCGGTAAGCTCGTGATAATGCGTGGCAAAAAGCGTCCTGCAACCCAGTTTTCCTTTGTCATTTATATATTCTATGACAGCCCATGCTATACTGAGCCCGTCATGAGTACTGGTTCCGCGCCCTATCTCATCCAGGATCAACAGGCTTTTAGGTGTGGCATTTTCAAGAATATTGGCTACTTCCGTCATTTCAACCATAAAGGTACTTTGACCTGATGCTAAATCATCGGATGCCCCTATCCTGGTAAAAATTCTGTCCACTAACCCTATTCTTGCATATTCAGCAGGTACAAAGCACCCGGCCTGCGCCATTAATGTAATCAGCGCAACCTGTCTCATGTATGTTGACTTTCCCGCCATATTTGGACCTGTTATTATACTGATCCTGTTCTCATCGTTATCCAGCCAGGTATCGTTAGGTACAAACTGAGCGTCTTCAAGCATCTTCTCTACCACCGGATGCCGTCCGTTTCTTATCTCGATAATTCCTTCGTCATCAACAACCGGTCGTACATATTGATTACGGTCCGCAACATCTGCATAGGAGCATAGAGCATCCAGAACTGAAATGCAGTCAGCTGTGGTTTTGAGCCTTTTGACATGCTGTGAAACAGTATCTCTGATCTGACAAAAAAGCTCGTATTCCCTTTGGACAACTTTTGACTCTGCCCCCAGAATTTTACCCTCCAGGTCCTTAAGCTTGTCCATAGTATAACGCTCGCAATTGACTAATGTCTGTTTTCTCACATAATCATCCGGTACCTGTGCAATATTTGCCTTGGTTACCTCTATGTAATAGCCAAAATTATCATTATATCGTATTTTCAGACTTTTGATCCCTGTTCTTTCCCGCTCCTCGGCTTCGAGTTCGGAAATCCACGTCTTTCCTTTTGTAGAAGCGCGCCTGTACTCATCTACCAATTGGTCGAACCCGTCCTTAATTATTCCGCCTTCCTTAACCGAAAGAGGAGCTTCCTCATTAATGGAAGCATCAATCAGCGCATATATATCCTCCAATAAATCCAGTCTCTCATATAACTGACGGTTATAATCTGCCTTAAGATCTTTTATCAGCTCTTTTATGTACGGCAGTTTCGATAATGAGGAATTTATGGCTAAAAGGTCTCTGGCATTTATCGTTCCAAAAACCAGTTTTGAAGTAAGCCTCTCAATGTCATAGACGCCTCTTAAAAGCTCCATCAGTTCACTTCTGATCATAAAGCTTTCTTTTAACTCAGCGACTGCATCCAGCCTTAGGTTTATCTCATCAACATCCAATAATGGCTGTTCGATCCATTGTCTTAACTTTCTGCCTCCCATTGAGGTGGAGGTTTTATCCAATACCCATAAAAGAGATCCTTTTTTTCTGGCATCCCTCATGGTTTCAGTGAGCTCAAGGCTTCTTCTGGATGCGCTGTCAAGCATCATGTATTGCTCGATTTTATATATTCGGACCTTCTCAATATGCTTCAAATCGACCTTCTGCGTAGCTTCAAGGTACGATATTAGGGCTCCCGATGCACACTGTGCCAAATCAAGGTTGTTAAACGGATTTTCGTTGAAAACTTCAATAAGCTTATCCTGGCTGTTTTTCATCGAAAACAGCTTATCGTCAATTATTGAGGGTTCGATTTTAAGATATTCCCTAAAGTATGACTTGTATTCCGGTTTTGTGGTAAGCGCCTCATTTGCTATAATTTCCGATGGCTTGTACTTGGAAATTTCGTCTATGAGCTTTCTCATAGAGCTGCCCCAGGTAATCTGGGTCGCGTAAAACTCACCGGTTGAAACATCGACAACAGCAATACCATAATATATTTGCTGGCAATATACTGCCATTAAATAATTGTTTTTCTTTTCTTCCAGTATTGCAGGGTCAATGACGGTACCGGGTGTTATTACCCTGGACACATCTCTTTTAACAATTCCTTTTGCTGTCGCCGGATCTTCAAGTTGATCGCAAATGGCGACCTTGTAGCCTTTCGCTATAAGGCGGGATATGTAAGTGTGAGCTGCGTGATATGGAACTCCGCACATTGGAGCCCGCTCTTCCAGCCCGCAGTCCCTCCCGGTCAGAGTGATTTCAAGTTCCCTGGACGCAAGTTCGGCATCGGAAAAGAACATTTCATAAAAGTCTCCCAGCCGGAAAAACAGGATGCAATCCTTGTACCGTTCTTTTATCTCCATATACTGCTGCATCATAGGAGTAAATTTAGCCAAGCTTTTTTCCTCCCCTTCCTTCGAGCCAGAAAGCACCGGCACGAATAATGTCTACATAAACAGTATCGCCCTTTTCTACATTTTCGGCCTTGAAATTAACCAGGCGATTTGAACGGGTACGCCCGCTTAGCATTTCCGGATTATTCTTGCTGGGTCCGTCCACTAATACTTCCACAGTTTTCCCTTCAAATTTTTTAGCCAGTTTTGTGGCAATCTCAGTTTGAAGGTCCACCAGCTTTTTGAACCGTGCGCTGATGACCTCCGAAGGAGTATCCTGCTCAAGTTTTGCCGCAGGTGTGCCTTTTCTGGGTGAATAAATAAACATATACGCCGCGTCAAAACCTACTTTTTTTACTACATCCAAAGTATCTTCAAAGTCCTCCTCGGTCTCTCCGGGAAAGCCAACGATGATGTCAGTCGTAAGGGCTATGTCGGGAACAGCGGCTTTAATTCTTGACACCAGGTCCAAATAGTACTCCTTGGTATATTTTCTGTTCATTTTTTCCAGTATGCGGGTACTTCCGGATTGGAACGGCAGATGCAAATGATTACATACTTTTTTGCAGGTTTTCATTGCCTCAATGAGACTATCGGAAAGATCCTTCGGGTGAGATGTCATAAACCTGACTCTCTCAATTCCTTCGATATCTTCAATAGCGTAAAGAAGCCTTGCAAATAAATCTTTTTCCCCGAGATCATTACCATAAGAATTAACGTTCTGCCCAAGGAGAGTAACCTCCTTGCAGCCGTCCTTTGCCAGGGCTTTGATCTCTGCCAGAACATCGTTAAAATCCCGGCTTCTTTCCCTTCCTCTTACATAGGGCACGATGCAATAGGAGCAGAAATTATTGCAGCCGAGAATGATGTTGACCCAAGCCTTATGCTTATCAGCGCGTTTTACCGGCAGTTCTTCAATAACTCCGTCTTCCTTTTCCCAAATTTCAAATACCCTTTTCCTTTTCGTCATATAACGATAAAGAAGTTCAGGAAATGTATGTATATTATGAGTTCCGAACACAATTTTTACATTATGGTATGATTTTTTTATTTTCTCTACAACATGAGGCTGCTGCATCATACATCCGCAGGTAACTATAATGGATCCGTTTTCTTCGCATTCTCCTGAAAGTGCGCCTATATGCCCGTATATGCGTTCTTCGGCATTTTCCCTTACACAACAGGTAACAAAAACAATTATATCTGCCGGCTTGTCTTTCTGGACTTCTTCAAATCCCATATTGGTGAGCATTCCGGCGATAGTCTCTGAATCCCGCTCATTCATTTGGCACCCGAAAACATCAATTTTAAATTTTCTGGTTTTTCCTGTTTCCAGGGTATAAGCGGTATTCATATTTCTTACATGCTCCACCCAGTCGGAGAACTCGGGAGCATTTTCTACCCCCATTCCAACCTGCGGTTTCTTAACTCTTGATTTATCTCCTGCAATTTTATTTATATCCAAATTAATTATCCTTTCTAAAACTGTCAGTTTAAACTGTTTAAAAGAAGCCTGCCTTCTTTAATCCGTATGAATATCATAACAAAAACACCAAAAAAGATAAAGCCGCATTGCGGACATCATATAAGATGAATTCTCAAAAAAAGGCACTGCTTTTAGCCGCGGTGACATAAGAAAACATGAAGAAACCCAGTAAAATCAATGTTTTTATGGCAGCGGGCAAGCGGGAACGGTACTAAAAACTGAATATCGAACGAAAAAGGGATACTATGTGGAA
>Ga0134100_1000693_pt1 | contig 37615 bp, 30 predicted proteins | sample 11_taG_2_FD_94444 | JGI IMG/M metagenome (GOLD analysis project Ga0134100, IMG submission 94444) | Switchgrass degrading microbial communities from high solid loading bioreactors in New Hampshire, USA - 11_42_5_180_A3 metaG | ecosystem: Engineered > Bioreactor > Semi-continuous > Anaerobic >...
GTATTTTTCAAAGTTTAAAGACCGACATAATGTTAAGTATGTAGTTATTGATATGAGCGGTCCATATCGCAGCCTGGTCAGAAATTATTTCCGCAGTATGGAGGCGCCGAGTTCTCAGGGCTTGTCGCACTTTTTGCTTCACCGGTGGCGGTCAGCAGTTCCGTAATGGCAGCCGAAATGGGCGGGGATAAAGATCTGGCAAGTCAATATGTCGTTTGGACCACATTTTTTTCGGCATTTACAATCTTTATGTTTGTGCTTGTTTTCAAGGCTATTGGAATATTCCAATAAACTATCCTAGTCCGCTCCCAGGATTAAATCAATCCCCATCTGCAGCATGTCCGGTGTAAGCATACCGGGCTGGTACGCAATGATATATCCGTCTGCGTCAATGAAAACGGATGTGGGCAGCGAATAGGCCTGGTATGTGTAAACTGCGCTTCCGTCGGTATCAAAATATACGGGGAAGGTGAATCCGCCTTCCTCGATAAATTTTTCGCCTTTTTCCCGGGTTTCGGTATTTCCGTCAACAGCGTCAATCATAACGAAATTAACTTTTTCCCCGTATTCCCTGTATTTTTCTTCGAATAAAGGCATTTCTTCGACGCAGTACGGACACCACGTTGCCCAGAAGTTAATGATAACCGGTTTACCGAAAAAATCGGATAACTTTACGCTGTTGCCCTCCCTGTCATAAACGGTGAAATCCGGCGCTTTCAGCTTATTATCCTGCCCGGTTTCGTCTTCGGAATCAGTTGCCGCACCGCTGCCATTACCGGCTTCTGGCTGCGCGTCGCTGTCCTGCGGTAACGTTTCCGGTGGAGGTATGCTGCCCGTATCCGGCAGGTTTTTATTTGCCAAACCCGTGTACAGAAAATATGCGCCGGCCAGGAATAACAGAAATACAACAAGAGATAGGATTGTTTTTGTTTTTGAATTCATAATTTTCCTCCCGTCAGCCTGAAAGTATTGACAGATACCGCGACATTAAACCGGTTGCCATCAATATTCCGGTAATGATAAGCAGCCCGCCCGATACGAAACTTATTATGCGGTAATTTTTCTTAATAAAGTCGAAAGCCGATTTCAGCCTTCCGATTAATACGGCGCTTGCCAAAAAAGGGATTCCCAAACCAAGCGAATAACATAGAAGCATCAGAACGCCTTTAAGGCTGTCACCGCCATAGGCGGCAAGCATAATGGCCGAGCCCAGAAAGACCCCGACACACGGCGTCCAACCGACAGAAAATACGATACCGAACAGGATCGAAGAAAAAAATCCTGTCTTGGCGGTATCCATTTTCATTTGACGGATCGTATTGATAAACGGCAGTTTAATAACTCCGATAAAGTTTAATCCGAAGAGGATTACTATTACGCCCGTAACCGTATTGACAAGCGGACGGTATTCCCTTAAAAATCTCCCGATGGTGCCGGCAAAAGCTCCGAGGATCGTAAAGACGATGGTAAACCCCATGACAAAACCGATTGCGTTGATAAGTGCGCTGTTTTTGCTGCTGCCGTCGTCCTGAGCGGCAAAATATGAAACATATACCGGCAGCATAGGCAGCAGGCAAGGCGATATAAAAGTAACAATTCCCTCAAGGAACGTGATGAAATAGTCCATCGATGATTTCCTTTCTTTTATCCCTGTCCCGGGTTGTAAAATAATTGTACGGCGCCGCCTTTTTATAGATATCATAATCCTGTCCGGATAATTCCGTCCGGGAAATGACGGAGAAAAAATCCGGAAGCGTATGATTATTTTTACCCTGATAAACCTGCTTAAAACGGGTCAAATATTGATTACCTTACAGGTAAAAGGTTCCTTCCCTTTACTATGGCAGTTTAAAGGGCTATAATGGTTATCGGGACAGATAAAGTACCCGGAGCTGCGGTCTTGCCGTTTACAGCGGAAAGACCTTTTTATTGATACGGAGTGACATATATGGTTTTTTCCAGCTTGATATTCCTGTGCGTATTTTTGCCGCTTACGGCGCTGCTTTATTACATAACCGGGAACAGGCGGTGGCGAAACGGTCTTTTAATTGCGGCATCCCTTGTTTTTTACGCGTGGGGGGAACCGGGATATGTCATTCTTCTTCTCGTTTGCGGTCTGTTCAATTATTTCAGCGGGTTATCGATTGAAAAAACGAAGGATCGGAATAAGAAAAAAGCAAAGCTTGTTCTGGCGGTCAGCCTGAATATTTTAATTCTTGTTTTCTTTAAATATACGGGATTTCTTCTTGAAAACCTGAACCGCCTTCTGGGATTGACGGTTAACGCACCGGATATTTATCTGCCTGTTGGTATTTCCTTTTATACCTTTAAGGCAATCTCTTATGTTTCGGATATATACAAAGGCAAAATAACTGCGCAGAAATCTTATTGGAAATTCATGCTGTACATCTCGCTTTTCCACCATCTCGTCGCCGGACCTATTATCCGATATCCGGATATTGCTGACGAAATTGATCACCGCGAAGAAACGCCGGAGGGGGTAAGGGACGGCGTGCGCCGGTTCATTGCCGGGCTTGCGAAAAAGGTTATTTTAAGCAATACGGCGGCGGAGATTGCGGGAACGTTCCTGGACGGCGATTTATCCCGTCTTTCTGTTGCGGGAGCCTGGCTTGGGATTCTGCTTTTCGCTTTCCGGATATATTTTGACTTTTCGGGCTATTCGGATATGGCTATCGGGCTTGGAAAAATTTTCGGCTTTAATTACGGCGAGAATTTCAATTACCCGTATATTTCAAAATCGCTGACGGAATTCTGGAGGCGGTGGCATATTTCCCTCGGGACTTTCTTCAGGGATTACGTATACATACCTCTTGGGGGGAACAGGCGGCACATTATCCGCAACCTGCTCGTGGTTTGGTTATTAACAGGACTCTGGCATGGAGCAAGCTGGAATTTTATCCTCTGGGGACTGTTTAATTTTGTGTTCATTGTAATTGAAAAGAAATTGCTGAAAGGGTTTCTGGAACGCATACCGGGTTTGTTTTCAAGAATATACTTTGTCATCGTCACTTTGATCGGATGGGCATTTTTCTATTTCACAGATACGGCACGGCTGCTCGTTTTCGTCGGCGCTTTTTTCGGAACGTCGGGGAGAAGCTTTATTGATCCGGATGCGAGAATCATTTTCGAGAATAATTGTGTTTTCATTATGATTTGCATTCTGGCGTGTACGCCTATACTGAAATATCTGGCAGGTATTACCGAGAGGAAAATCGAAGAGCGGTCAAAACTTGCGGCGGGGATCCAAAATATAGGTCAGCCTTTTGCTTACACCGTAGTTTTTATTGTGTCCCTCGTATTTCTGGTTTCGCAGACCTATAACCCGTTTTTGTACTTCCAGTTTTAGCGGGGAGGAGCAGGCAATGAAAAAAATTTATGCGGAAACGTTGATATTTTTTATGGTGCTGGCCGTTTTAGGAACAGCCAATTTAATAAATACTCACAAGCCGGAAATATCCGAAGTGGAAAACCGTGCACTTGCCGGAAAGCCCGTTTTTTCCGCCGCAGATTTTTTCAATGGGAAATATTTCGAAGACTATAACAATTATTATAACGATACCTTTATCATGCGCGACGAAATGATACTTATGTGCAGGGATATAAAAGACGCTTTTACGGTTAATTCGGGCTATGTATTGGTGGTTGCGGAAAGGGATAAACTGCCGCAGTCTCCAGGCGATGATGCGGATTTTTCCGGCGAAGAAGCCGGAAACGATCCCGAAAACCGTGAAGAAACTACTCCGGACGGAAGCGAAAACAAAGAACAGGATCCGCAGGAGCGAACTGAAACCGAGGGAGAGAAAAGGGAAAATGCTGCGGAACCGGGGCTTGAACTTGAAGATGACGGAAACATGGGATATTGGCTTCTTGCAGACGGGAAAGCCGTAGAACTGTTCCGCTTCAACAAAGAGGCGATCGATTATTATGTCGAGACAATAAACATGTATCACGAGAAACTCGGAGATAAGGTAAAACTTTATTCGATGATTGCGCCGACGGCGGGGGAATTCACGCTCATGAAACGCTACCGGGACATGACCGACTCGCAGAATGAAGCGATGATTTACATTAACAGCAAGCTGCATCCGGATATTACAGCCGTTGATGTTTTCGACGCCTTAAGCAGGCATAAGGATGAATATATCTATTTCAGGACCGATCATCATTGGACGGCTCTCGGAGCGTATTACGCATATGAAGCTTTTATGAAGGCCCGCGGCGAAGAGGCCGTTCCTCTTGAGCGGTATGAAACGGTAACCGTGGATAATTTCCTCGGCAGCGCGTATACAAAAACGCTTTCGAAAGAACTGGAGAATAATCCCGATACGATCCAGGTTTACCTGCCGTTTACGAAAAACCGGTTTACCAGGTATTCGGGTAGCACTCCCAGGGAAGTCGACGTAATTGACCTAAGTTATGCGGAAGGAAAGGATAAGTATTTAATCTTTATCAGTTCCGGCGGCGGCACGTGGTCGGTTATTCAGACGGATGTGAAAAACGGCAGGAAGCTGCTGATTATGAAAGATTCGTTCGGAAACGCCATTGCTCCGTTCTTTCTGCCCCATTACGAAGAAATATACATAATAGATTCGCGCTTTTACAGTACTGCCGTTACCGGGATGAATATTCCGCAGTTTATAGAACATCATGGAATACAGGAAGTTGTCTTTGTGCACTATATGGAGGACGTTAACTGGGCCGAGTTCATGCAGACCGTCCGCAATCTGCTTTTTGAAGACGAAAATACCCAATGAAAAAAACCTGCGCTGCCCGCTTTTATGTGCCGGATTAAACCGGGAATAATGATCAAATGCCGGATTCCGTTGACAATGTTTTGAAACACCCATATAATATAGATGTTATTGCGTACTGCAACATATCGAATATATTGAAGGAGTATTATAAGCAATGAAGAGGTTTGTACCGGCATTTCGTTAATTGAATATCGGCACAGGTACACAGAAATTCCTTGTTACGGGATTAATTGCGTCGCCTGTGCGGATTATTTCGGGCAACCATGCGGCATGAAAGGCAGTCGGCAATAAAGTCTGCCAGCTCTCAATGCATATAGAAAAAGCTGTTAACACGCATCGGTAGCGTGTTTTTTTATTGCTTCTAATCCTGTTATTTTTAGAAGTAAATCCGCAGGCGATCGTTGTCTGCGGATTTTTTAATTAACTAAAGTATATTGTGGAGTGTGATATATATGAAAAAAATGAAAAGCACTTACGATTATATGAAGAAAATCCGCAGCAGTTGGGTGATAAACCCCCGGACCAGGGTACAGGAAAATAAACTGAAAAACAAAAAGAAGCGCAGGCAGGAAGAAAAGAAACTGATAAAAGGTGAAGTCGAGTAATCCGTCTTTTAGATTAATTTCGATTCTGCTGTTTTTTACTTGTTGAAAGTGAGGGATAAAGTTATGTCGCTTATAAACGTTTCAAACCTGACTTTCGCCTATGAAGGCAGTTACGATAACATTTTCGAAAATGTAAGCTTTCAGATAGATACGGATTGGAAACTGGGGTTTATAGGAAGAAACGGAAGGGGAAAAACTACCTTTTTGAATCTGCTTCTTGGTAAATACAAATACAGCGGAAATATTACGGCTTCCGTAAAATTCGAGTATTTTCCGTATATAGTTGAAGATGAAAGCATAAACACTATTGATGTCGTTGAAAGAATAAGTGCAGATCATAAGCATTGGGAGCTTTTACGCGAGCTGTCGCTTCTTGAAGTTGATGAAGATGTATTGTACCGCCCGTTTGCAACACTTTCGAATGGTGAAAAGACGAAGGTATTGCTTGCTGCGCTTTTTTTGAAGGAAAACAATTTCCTGCTTATTGACGAACCGACTAACCACCTGGATATGCGCGGCAGAGAAATAGTAAGCAATTACCTGAACAGTAAAAAGGGCTTCATAGTGGTATCTCACGACAGGGCGTTTCTTGACGGCTGTGTAGACCATATTCTGTCACTTAACAAAATGAATATTGAAATTCAGCAGGGTAATTTCTCATCATGGCTGCTTAATAAAGAGCGGCAGGATAGTTTTGAGCTTGCGGAAAATGAAAAACTTAAAAAAGAGATCAGCCGTCTTATGAAAAGCGCGAGAGAAAAATCAGGTTGGGCTGATGCTGCAGAGAAAAGTAAAATCGGTTTTGATCCTGATAAAACTGAAAAAAGCATAGGCCGTCGTCCGTATGAAGGAGTGAAATCAAAGAAGCTGATGAAAAGAGCGAAGGTAATCGAAGCAAGGCAGAACGCAGCAATAGCGGAAAAGTCAAAGCTGCTGAAAAACATTGAAATTTCTCAGCCCCTTAAGCTCAGCCAGTTGGTATATCACAAAAACACTCTTTTGTCGTTAAAGGATGTATCGATATTTTATGGAGAAAAAGCTGTCTGCCGGAATATAAGTTTTACCGTTAACCAAGGCGATCGTATTGCTCTCTGCGGCAAGAACGGATCGGGGAAGTCAAGCATTATAAAGCTCATCTGCGGGGAAGAAATATCATATACCGGATGTTTTGAAAAAGGGAGCCGTTTGCTTATATCTTATGTATCCCAGGACACATCATACCTGAGCGGAAACTTAACCGATTACGCGCTGCGGCATGGGATAGATGAAAGCCTTTTCAAGGCTATTCTTCGAAAACTCGATTTTTCCAGGATTCAGTTTGAAAAGGATATCGAAAACTTCAGCGAAGGGCAAAAGAAAAAAGTGCTTATCGCAAAAAGTCTTTGCGAAAAAGCACATCTTCATATATGGGATGAACCGCTCAATTTTATTGATGTAATATCCCGTATGCAGATCGAGAATTTACTGCTCGAGTTTAAGCCCACAATTATTTTTGTTGAGCATGACAGCATATTCTGCAATAATATAGCCACCGAAAAAATTTACTTATAACATGGTTACTTATTGTTTTCAGGGGGGTTATAGCCATTTACAATCTGCTGCAGCCTGTTTACATATTCAATAAACTCATTCCTTCCCTTTTGCGTCAATTCGTATTCGGTCCGGGGTTTATTGTTGAAAAAATCTTTACGGATAACGATATATCCTGCTTTCTGGAGTTTTGTAAGATGAACGCTTAGGTTTCCGTCCGTTGCCCCGGTGACTTCCTTCAGTTCCCTGAAGCTTTTTGCTCCCGTGATCAGGCAGGATACCAACGCTATCCGAAGTTTTGATTGAAATATGTCCGGTATATGATTAATATCCAATTTATTCACTCCTTGCCTGCCTGGATTTCAGGAAAAGCCCGGTATAAATAAAGGTAAAGGGAAGCGCTAAAATATACGGAAGCTGAAGCAAAGTGATTGCATTCGCAGACGCCGGTATTACATATGCATATAAAAGGCTGATAAATATATATACGGCACCGGTATATTTCAACTGCCTGTATCCTGTGAACAATGACGTCGCTATCAGAGCGACGGCCAGGCTGAAAAACAACGTCGGGGTAAGATCGGTATGTATTGTAACAACCTGTGCGGCCGGTTCCATAACGCTTACGCTGATTTTGGGAGGAATAACGTTCATAATCAGTATAAGCAGCCAAATCTTCATTAATTGTTTCTCCAGCCCGACCAGGGGCATTTTTTTCGATACTTGCCTGTAAATCAGTATCGCGATGATTGCAGTCAGCGCTACGGGAAATATAAAATTCAGTACCGGATAACTGTATAAAGTGCTGAAAAACTCAAATTTCCCGCTGTACCCCATAGTATTTATTATGGAGTTAAAAATAAAGAGTATGCCCCAGTATATGAATATTTTGCTGAATGATACGAAGGACTTTCCTGTGCGCTCTATAACTCCTTTTATAACCGAAATGTCGTCTACCGCCTGCTGTAGAACCTTTTCATCCATTATAACCAACCCTTTCTATTTAAATTATAAAGTACTTTGTATTTTAAAGCATAAAACAAACAACTCATTTTGTCAACGTTATTTTTATATTATGTTATAATTAATTGTGATAATTGATGTTTTCCGCCGCAGGCGGCCTGTGCGGCATTCTGCTCGCAGCATAATCCTTTATGAAAGGAAAAAGAAAAATGAATTACCAAAACAAACCAGAGTTGAAGCTGTGGTACAAAAAACCCGCCGATTTATATACCGGCTGGAACGAAGCTTTGCCCATTGGAAACGGCCGGCTTGGAGCAATGGTGTTCGGAGGGGTACAAAGAGAGCTGATTCAGTTAAATGAGGACAGTGTCTGGTACGGAGGGCCGAGAGACAGGAATAATCCCGATGCGCTTAAGAACCTGCCGAAAATCAGGGAACTTATTAAAAACGGGAAAATCCGTGAAGCCGAGAGGCTCGCGGCAATGGCTCTTTCGGGTGTCCCTGAAGGACAGAGGCACTACGAGCCGTTGGGCGATGTATATATTGAATTTGACGGGCATGATCATTACCGTGATTACAAAAGGGAACTGGATATAGAACAGGCGGTGTCAAGAGTCGAATATACCGTCGGAGATACGTCATATTCCCGCGAGATTTTTTCGAGTGCGCCTCATCAGGTTATCGTAATGAGGATAAAATGCGGCGGACCTGAAAGGATTTCTTTCAGATGCATACTACGAAGGGCCAGGTATTTTGAAAAAGTGACCCCGGTTTCAGACAATACTCTTGTTATAAGTGAAAAATGCGGAGGGGAAGGCGGTGTAAGATTTGCGTTTTGCATCAGAGCCGCCGCGGAGCAGGGAAATGTCCGTATAATCGGCGAACACCTCGTTGTTGAAGATGCGGTAAATGTTACATTGTTTATATCCGCTGCGACATCTTTCAGATACGAAGATCCGTTAAAGACATCACTGGATTTTATCAATAACGCCCAGAAGCATTCCTATGACGAATTACTCGCGGAACATATCAACGATTACCGGAAGCTCTTCAGGAGAGTCGAGTTTAATATAAATGATGCGGATTCAGACGAATCAAGACATATGCTTCCAACTGATGAGAGGCTGGAGAATATCAGAAAAGGCGTAAAGGATAATGAGCTTATCGGCCTTTATTTCCAGTTCGGGCGCTATTTATTGATATCCTGCAGCAGGCCCGGGACTTTGCCGGCAAACTTGCAGGGGATTTGGAATAAAGACTATCTGCCGCCGTGGGACAGTAAATATACGATTAATATTAATGCTCAAATGAATTATTGGCCGGCGGAAAACTGTAATCTTGCCGAATGTCATAAGCCGCTTTTTGACCTTATCGAAAGGATGCGCGAGCCCGGAAGAAGAACCGCAAGGGTAATGTACGGATGCAGGGGATTTACTGCCCATCATAATACGGATATATGGGGAGATACGGCGCCGCAGGACATATATATACCTGCGACTTACTGGCCCATGGGCGCGGCATGGCTTTGCCTCCATTTATGGGAACACTATGATTTCGGCAGGGATGCAGAATTTTTAAAACAGGCATATCCTGTAATGAAGGAAGCGGCGGAATTTATCCTCGATTACCTTATAGAAGATGATAAAGGAAGGCTTGTCACATGCCCTTCCGTATCCCCGGAAAATACATATATTCTTCCAAGCGGAGAGAGCGGCTGCCTGTGCATGGGACCATCGATGGACAGCCAGATTATTTACGAACTGTTTACGAATTGCATAAACGCTGCTTCAATATTAGGCGTTGATGATGAATTTACTAAATCACTTAAGGATGTTCGGGAGCGTATTCCAAGGATTGAAACAGGAAAATACGGTCAGATAATGGAATGGTCGGAAGATTACGAAGAGGCCGAACCGGGTCACAGGCATATATCCCATCTCTTTGCGCTGACTCCGGGAAGGCAGATTACCGTCAATGGAACACCCGAACTCGCCAAAGCGGCAAGAATTACGCTCGAAAGGAGGCTCGCCCACGGAGGAGGCCATACCGGCTGGAGCAGGGCATGGATTATCAATATGTGGGCAAGGCTTCAGGATGGCGACAATGCTTACGAAAATATAATCGAATTGTTGAAAAAGTCCACGCTTCCGAACCTGTTTGATAATCATCCTCCTTTTCAGATTGACGGCAATTTCGGCGCGACTGCGGGTATTGCGGAAATGCTGCTTCAAAGCCATGATGGTACGATTCACATACTGCCCGCACTTCCGAAGGCATGGCCTGACGGTTATGTTAAGGGCCTGAGGGCGAGGGGCGGATTTGAAGTGGATATTTATTGGGAAAACGGTAAACTTGTCAGAGCGAAATTGTTGTCGCTGGCGGGAAACAAATGCGCTGTAAGGGTGCAGAACGGAGAAACAGTCGAATATCAAACTGAACCGGGACAGTGCATATACCTGGGCAATAAATAGCTTTTCCGGGATTAACCGGGCTTTGTAAAAAAATTAATTCAGGATAAAAGGAGCGGATTAGTCCGCTCCTATTTTACATATCTTCGTTCCTTTTTTCCGAAACGGCCTCACTGACTTTTACATACATTGCTTTTACTCCATCGCAGGTCGCCTCAAAGTTAAACGCGCTGCAAGGGTTAATGCCGATATGATCCGCTTCCGCGGCCGCATCGATGTTTGCGCCGAAAAACAGAAAATCCCAGTTGTGTTTGTGCTGATAATGGTGAATCAACTGCTTTATTTTATTGTGTGTAAATTCCCTACTGGAGTTTTCCATCCCGTCGGTAATAATAACGAAAATAACCTTTTCCGGCCGTTCACTTTCCGTCGTATAATCGATCCGGCTGCTTATGTCAAGGATTGTTTTGCCCACGGCGTCATAAAGAGCGGTGCTTCCCCTGACGAAATACTCTTTTTCGGTAAGCTTTGCCTCTTCCGCTCTGACAGCGTTCCATAGAAGTTCATAGTAATTATCGAACAGAACCGCGGTAATCCTCACTTCGCCCTCTTGTTCCATCTGTTTTTCCACAAAAGCGTTAAAACCTCCTATTGTATCTTTTTCAAGACCCGCCATAGAACCGCTTCTGTCAAGTATGAAAATTATTTCGGTCAAACCTTTCTTCATGCCGCACATCCCTTTCTAATACGATTATGGTATAATAATATCCTGAATAAATATCAAAATGGTCGCCTGAAAGGCGACATTTTCAAAAGTGGTGCCTGTTTATGGATATAAAAGGAATCCTGGAACAACTGGAAAAATATCTTGAGGAAAACCTGGCAGCGAAATCGCTTCCGATTTTCGAAGATATTGTATTAAGGGAAGCGGAAGCTTACCCCGGAACACTTGAAAGCGAAATGGACGATTTCATTTTCAGCAAGAAGAAGCCTTCTTTTAAGTCACTGCTTTTCCGTTACATAGATGAAAGAAATTTAATCGATTCCGAAGTTTATAAAAAAGCCGGTATTGACCGGAGGCATTTTTCAAAGATCCGTTCAAATAAGGATTACCGTCCCGGTAAAAATACGGTTATTGCTCTTTGCCTTGCTCTGGAGCTGACGCGGGACGAAGCGGATGCTTTATTGGAATCATGCGGATTCAGCTTATCTTGCAGCGAAATCTTTGACTTGATTATCGCGTTCTGCCTTGAGCGGAAAATTTATGACATTGATACCGTAAACCTAATACTCGATCGTTATAAACTGAAACCCCTGCAGCAGTTTGCCTGAATTGCTTCAATTTGCTTTAAACCGGCAACTGCGCATCCTTGTGACTCCCGCGGGTCCTGGTTCGGATGTTTCGTTTCCTTGGGCGACAAAGCACATACCGATAACACGCTTCGGGTTTTTTTTATTTTCGCATGGAGGTCTCCATATCCCGGGTCGCTCAATAACCCGCTCCACAGTTGCCTGTAAGCAGCAGGGCGTTGGAGCGTGTCGCCCGTCGTCACCGAAAACATCCGAACCACCCGCTATGTTTCGGCGTTATTCCCGCGGGTCTTGAGTTATCTGATCAAATATACACTATTCCGGAATATGTTGTATAATGACAGTAAACGGAGAAAGGGAGGGAAAAGGAATGGAACGCATTGAAATAGTTCAGGGTGATATTACAAAGGTTAAAGCCGATGCTATTGTGAACGCGGCAAATAAAACACTTCTTGGCGGCGGCGGAGTTGACGGCGCCATTCACAGGGCCGCCGGTCCGGAACTGTTGGAAGAATGCCGCAGGCTGAACGGCTGCGAAACGGGAGAAGCAAAGATTACAAAAGGCTATAAACTGCCCGCGAAGCATGTAATACATACCGTAGGTCCAATATGGCAAGGCGGGGCAAATGACGAGGATCGCCTGCTGGCTTCGTGCTACAGGAACTCTCTGAAACTTGCTGTTAGCAACGGGCTAAAGACAATCGCGTTTCCGTCAATCAGCACCGGCGCTTACCGGTTCCCGCTGAAACGCGCGGCGGAAATCGCTATGCGTGAAATTTACGGGTTTCTCAAAGAGGACAACAGTATTGAAAAGGTTATCATCGTATGCTTCGATGAACGGACAAAGCAGGCATATGATGAAGCTAAACTGCTTGTTGAAGCAGATAAATGAAACATTTCGCTGACCGGCACAGCGCCGGTATTTTAAGCTGCTATCCTGACCGGAAAGAGGAGATTTGAAATGAAAATCGGAGTATTCAGCGTGAGCATGCCCGATTACGGCATTGAGGAAACAGTTAAGATTCTTCATGAATTAGGTTATGACGGCGTTGAATGGAGAGTCGGTGAACCCGCTCCGGAACGTAAGCCTTATAATTACACATATGAGAACAGGTATTGGACATATAACAAGAGCACGCTGGATATAGCGAGAATTACCGAAATAGCCGGGGATGTGAAGAAGATCTGCGACGGTTACGGCATCGAGATATATTCCCTTACGACATATCTATCACCGTGGGATACGGACAGAATTGAAAGAGTAATGAAGGCTGCCGTGATAATCGGATGCGGAAACATTCGCGTATTCACGCCGAATTACGACGGAACGGAAAACTACAGGGTGCTTTTCGACAGGGTTGCAGAGCAGACAAAAGTAATAGAAAAAATGGCCGGGGACTATAATGTTAAGGTATGCTATGAAATTCATATGAGAAACATTATACCGAGTGCGAGCGCCGCTTACCGCCTCGTATCGGATTTTGACCCGAAGTATATCGGGGTTATATTTGATCCTGGCAATATGGTGCATGAAGGTTTTGAAAACTACAGGCTCGGAATTGAACTGCTCGGTGATTACCTTGCATATGTTCATATTAAAAATGCGAAATGGGAAATGACGGGAAAGGACGGGCATGGCTCGGATATATGGGAACCCCGCTGGACACCGTTAAAAAAAGGTTATGCCGATTTGAAAAAATTGTGCGGCGACTTAAGAGCTGCCGGATATAACGGTTTTTTATCGGTTGAGGACTTTTCAAACGAACAGGAAACGTATGAAAAATTAAAAAGCAATCTTGAATACCTCAGAGCAATAAGCATGTAGACGTATTATCATTGATTAAGCGCAGCCGGTGACGGCTTTAGATTAAAAAAAGCCCCGAAGGGCTTTTGCAGGAAAGCGGCGTTTTATGATGATGAGGTTAAAGCCGCTTTTACACTGATTTTTTTGATCGCCTCAATCTTTATTCAAGATTTAGCTTCCGTTTCAGAATAATATTCGTTACTATATAGCATGCTGCTGAGAGTATGGCAAAACTTAGCGCGGATACGAGGAACAATACATTAAGCTGGTCCGGGTACAAAGAGGGCGCAGGTCTTAAAACTAAATTATTTTGGAAAAAAGGAATAATCAGCATATAGACAATCTGGGCTACGGTATTTATACCGATATACATTCCGAAAGACGCCAGAAGCTTATGTTTCCTGAAAAGATGCCCAAGAGCAATCGCCGTGTACATTTCAATTACGCCAAATACAAGTGATGTGAATAAAAGCAGAGAAATCGAGAAATACCCCATTGTTCCCAAATACTCTTTAATATTCATAAACAATAAACCGAGTTCTTTCAATTCCTGAGCGGGTACGAGCAGCATAATCGAACATAGGCCGATAACGGCGCTTAACAGGTTCCACAGCATTGCAATCAGCAGTTTGCTCACAATATGCTTCCATGTCTGTACGGGCAGCGTAAACATCAGGTATCCTTCATCACCGAGGAGGTTTTTGTAAAATCTTTGGATTTCGACAACAAGCGTCACAACCAGTATTCCAATAAAGAGAAACACATATATAAACATTGACAGAAAAACAGCTATTCTCCAAAAACTTGCAGATTCTTGCAGCACAGACGTGTCATTATGGAGCAAAACCCGGCTTATCAATGTGAACATAACAAGCGCGGCATATAAAGGAATAAACCAGCGCGCGGTGGCTTTAAGTTCGTATTTCAGAAGTTTGGCTAACATTTGAATACCTCCCTGAACAATGCGTCTACCGACTTTCCGTATTCATCGCGGATTTCGTCGACTGTTTTGTTTAGGACTACCTGACCTTCCTTAAGGAAAACAATATCGTCAAGTACCTTCTCAATATCGGAAATCAGGTGTGTTGACAGGATAACGGCAGCGTTCTCGTTGTAGTTCGTTATAATCGTATCGAGGATATAATCACGCGCGGCAGGGTCAACACCCCCGATGGGTTCATCAAGTAGATACAGCTCTGCGGCGCGGCTCATAACAAGGATTAACTGGACTTTTTCCTTAGTTCCCTTGGATAGGGTTTTTAACCTGCTGTTCGGATCGATGTTAAGCCTTTTCAGCATGTCATATGCTTTTTCCGGACTGAAGTCCGCATAAAAGTCCTGAAAGAACCGGATTATCTGCGAAACTTTCATCCAGTCGTTTAAATAATTCTTTTCAGGCAGATATGATACTATTTTTTTAGTTTCGACGCCGGGGATAAAACCGTTTATTCGTATTTCGCCGGATGTCGGAGTCAGAAGCCCGTTGCATATTTTTATAAACGTGGTCTTTCCGCTTCCGTTTGGCCCAAGAAGGCCGATGATCCTGCCCCGTTCTATCGTAAGGTTAACGCCGTCAAGGGCTTTTGTCGTCCCGAAACTTTTTGAAAGGTTTTTACACTCGAGAATGGTATTCATTATTTCACCTCTTCCAGCATTGTTTTCAGCATGTTTAATATTTCCTTGTTGTCAAATCCGAGCTGTTTCATTTTTTTCAAAAAATCCTGTATCTGTTCCTGTGCCAGTTTGCTTTTTACCTGATTAATCACACTATCATCCTCCGTTACGAATCTGCCGCTTGTGCGGGTTGAATACAGCAGCCCGTCTTCTTCAAGTTTCGCAAGAGCTCTCTGCATCGTATTAGGATTAACCGAAGCCTCCCGTGCAAGGTCACGGACAGAGGGAAGCCTTGAACCCGGAGCATATATTCCTGAACATATTTTCAGCTCGATCTGTTCAATAAGCTGTGTGTAGATAGGGCGATCGGCGTTCAGTTCCCAAGGCATTTAATCACTCCTTTGTATTATTGTATTAATCGCTTAATACAATAATACAAGAAAAAAATTAACCTGTCAACTACCGGCAATAAAAAATTTTTATAAAAATGAATTACATGTCCGGGTAAGTAATTCGCATGCTGATGCAAAAAAGGCCGGTGACTTTGCGGGTTAAATATCCGGAAATTGTTTGCGATTCTGGATGTGTTGATATTGCTAAGGTGATTTTTTTCGCTGGTTCAACAGTTCGAATTTATTCTTATGGAAATTTATTATACCTTCTTTTCTCAGCTTGCTCAGCACGGCCGACATTGCGCTCCGGTCGACGGCCAGGTAATCGGCAAGACCCTGGCGGTCGAAAGGAATGCGAAAGCTGCTTTTCCCCGCTTTCTTCGCTTCATAGGACAGATAAGCCAGGAGTTTTTCGCGCGTGGTCCTTTTGGAAACCAATTCAATTTTCTGCGTAAGCGTTATATTTTTCAATGCGAGGATATTCAGCATGTTTTGAATAAGCTGCCTGTGGTAAATGCACGAATTTGCACATGGAGAAACAATCCTGCGGCAGTCGATAAAAAGCAGTTCGCTTTCCGCCGCTGCGATTATAGATACCGGCAGGGATTTATATTCGGCGAATGCAAAGGCTTCACCGAATAAGTTGCCTTTGCCTATTTGGGCAAGAATGTTTCTGTTCCCGTAGAAATCCTCCAAAACAACATGAACCTGCCCCGATAAAACAATGCCAAAACTGTTAATGCTGTTGCCGCTCATGAAAACGATATCGTTTTTTTCGTACCTGGCGAGTTTTGGCGCAAGGCATGCCAAAAGAGGCTGCAGCTCATGCTCTTTAATATCTTTAAATAATGGAACCGTTCTTAAAATTTCCGTATAATTTTTCATAAAAATCTCTTTTTGTTGTATTTACAACAGACTTGTTATTTCCAGTATATTAAACTTAAACCGTAGAATCAATAGCAAAATGCAAGAAAGAGGTGTAAAAAATGATTAGGAAAATAATAAAGATTGACGAGGATAAGTGCAATGGCTGCGGGCTGTGTGCGGAGGCCTGCCATGAAGGAGCCATAGGTATTGTGGATGGGAAAGCGAAACTATTGCGCGATGATTACTGCGACGGTTTGGGAGCCTGCCTCCCGGTTTGCCCGACCGGCGCGATAAGTTTTGAGATGCGTGAAGCTGCGGAGTATAACGAAGAGGCGGTCCGGGAAAATATGCTGAAAAAACAGGCTGCGGCAACCATTCCTTCAGGATGTCCGGGAAGAAACATTAAAACTATCCGCAGGGAAAGACAGGAGAGCACTCGCAGCGAAACGGCCGAAAATGTAAGCCAGCTTTCGCAGTGGCCTGTCCAGATTAAACTTGTTCCGGTCAACGCGCCGTATTTTACCGACGCAAACCTGTTAATTGCCGCTGATTGCGCGGCATATGCGCATGGCGATTTTCACAACAGGTTCATGAAAAACAGGGTAACGCTTATTGGCTGCCCTAAGCTTGATGATGTGGATTACAGCGAAAAGCTGACGGAAATCATTAAGAATAACAGCATAAAGAGCGTAACTGTCGTACGTATGGAAGTTCCATGCTGCGGAGGCATTGAAAACGCGGTTAAAAGGGCCCTGATAAACAGCGGCAAATTCATCCCGTGGCAGGTCGTAACAATTTCAACTGACGGGGAAATATTGGAAGGATAACTGCTGCCCGCCATTCCTGAGGTTAATTGTAAATGCCTTCGCATGATGCATTTAATTCCGGTTGCGCTCGGACCGCTTTTGTTGAACTGCTGCGCGGTAAAGGGAACATGCCTTGTTTCCGTTAACGAGCAGCGGTTCTTTTTTTAAACCGGTGTCCAGACAGCTGCGGTAATCCCGGGGCAGAGCAACACTGCTGTACTGCGGCTTGAAAAAAACAGCGGATTAAGTTAGTATAGAAGAAGGATTGTATTCGATGCAATGTTAAGCCCTGTGTAAACGGCAGCATATAAGGACATCATAAATGTATGCCGCCGGAGAAAAGACAGCAGGTGCTTTATCAGCTTATATACGGGAGGATTCACTGTGAAACGCGGAAAGTATTACATTACTACACCTATATATTATCCAAGCGGTAAGCTCCATATCGGGCATTCCTACACTACAGTAGCTGCGGACACTATGGCAAGATACAAAAGGCTCCAGGGCTATGATGTGATGTTTCTGACCGGAACGGACGAGCATGGCCAGAAAATACAGCGTGTCGCCGAACAGGAAGGTGTATCGCCGCAGGAATATGTCGATCGCATAGTTGCAGGAATAAAGGATCTATGGTCCCTGATGAAAATAACAAACGACAAGTTTATCCGTACCACCGATCCGAAGCATGTTGAGGCTGTCCAGAAGATATTTAAGAAACTGTATGATCAGGGTGATATATACAAAAGCGAGTATGAAGGCTGGTACTGTACGCCCTGCGAATCATTCTGGACCGAAACCCAGCTCGTTGACGGCAAATGTCCCGACTGCGGCAGGGAAGTGGAACTGACCAAAGAGGAAAGCTACTTTTTCCGTCTGTCAAAGTACCAGGACCGCCTGATACGGCATCTTGAAGAAAATCCTGATTTTATCCAGCCCGTTTCAAGAAAGAATGAAATGATAAACAACTTTATCAGGCCCGGGCTCGAAGATCTTTGTGTTTCAAGAACATCGTTCAAGTGGGGAATTCCCGTTACATTTGATGAAAAACATGTCATTTACGTATGGATTGACGCTTTGTCAAATTATATAACGGCGCTCGGGTATCTTTCGGAAGACGATTCGGATTTTAAGCGCTACTGGCCTGCGGACGTGCATCTTGTCGGCAAGGAAATCGTCCGTTTTCACACTATTATCTGGCCCGCGATGCTTATGGCTCTCGGCCTTCCGCTCCCGAAACAGGTATACGGACACGGATGGCTTGTTCTTGAAGGCGGCAAAATGTCGAAGTCGAAAGGGAACGTTATAGATCCGGTAATACTTATTCAAAAGTACGGACTTGACGCGATTCGCTATTTCCTTTTAAGAGAGGTTCCTTTCGGATCCGACGGCGTATTCTCGAATGAAGCGCTTATTCAAAGGATTAATTCCGATCTCGCGAATGACCTCGGCAATCTCGTAAGCAGGACAGTTGCGATGATTCAGAAATACTTCGATGGAACGCTGCCCGAAGAGAGACTGTCCGGTGAGCCCGACGATGACCTTATAAGTGTTGTTACAGGCACTCCGCGCAAGGTTGAAGAGCTTCTTGATCAGCTCCAGTTCAGCACTGCGCTTGGTGAGATATGGAAAGCCATTTCGCGGACAAACAAGTACATTGACGAGACAACGCCGTGGATTCTGGCAAGGGATGAAAGCAAAAAGCCGAGGCTTGCACAGGTTTTGTATAACCTTGCGGAAAGCATACGCATTATATCGATACTGATACAGCCATTCATGCCCGAAACCCCGTATAAAATATGGGAACAGTTAAGGGTCTGCGAGAACTGCCGGAGCTGGCAGAGCGCCTTCGAGTGGGGAAAATACCGCGGAACAAACCCGGTCCGCCCGGGCGATCCTATCTTCCCGAGGATTGACATCGAAAAGGAATTGGCCGAACTGGAAAAGATAAACGCGCCGGCGAGTGCGGCTAAAAATATCCCGGGAATTCTGCCGCAGGTAGGAATAGATGATTTCGCAAAGCTTGATTTAAGGGTTGCGCGCGTTATCGAATGTGAAAAGGTTGAAAAGTCTGAAAAGCTGCTGAAACTGAAACTTGATATAGGCATTGAGACGCGCCAGGTTGTCTCGGGTATCGCGAAATTCTACAAGCCCGAGGATTTAGTCGGGAAAAACGTAATACTCGTGGCCAATTTAAAGCCCGCTAAGCTAATGGGTATAGAATCACAGGGAATGATACTTGCTGCCGTTTACGGAAAAGATGAAAAACTCGTTTTAGCGACAGTAGATGCGGATATACCTACAGGCAGCCGTATTTCATAGGATGACAGCTTTTAAAGGCCGTAGAAAAACGGAACGCACGGGTAATTTCCTGTGCGGTTCGTAAAAAGATGGGGGAAATATGCTGATTGATTCCCACGCGCATTACGATGATAAGCAATTTGACATTGACAGGGACATGGTAATGAAAAAAATTGAAAGCCAGGGAGTTGCAGCTGTTGTGAACCCTTCGGAAAACCTGGCTTCAATGCGCAAAGTTTTGGAAATGTCCGAAGCATACGGTTTTCTATATGCCGCGCTCGGTTTTCATCCGCATAATGCTGCTGAATTTTCAATCGAATTTCTTGATACCATCCGTGAAATGTCTAAATCGGGAAAAGTTGTTGCAATTGGCGAGGTCGGATTGGATTATTATTATGATTTTTCCCCGAGGGAAGCCCAAAAAAAATGTTTTGCCGCTCACATCTCCGTTGCGAAGGAATTAAAGCTTCCATTGATAATTCACGACAGGGATGCGCATAAGGATGTAATTGATATAATTAAAGCTGAAAACGCCGGTTCTGCAGGCGGCGTCTTTCACTGCTTTCCCGGTAGTGTAGAAATGGCCAGGGAAGTTTTGGACGCCGGTTTTTATATAGCTTTAGGTGGTGCTGTTACATTTAAAAACGCAAAAAGACCTGTTGAAGTGGCAAAATATGTACCTATAGACAGGCTTCTTGTTGAAACGGACAGTCCGTATATGGCTCCGGTCCCATACAGGGGGAAGCGTAACGACTCGGGTTACCTTCCGGTTATTATTGAAAAAATCGCGGAAATAAGAGATATGGAATATGAACAGGTAGCGCGGGCGACAGCGGAAAATGCCTGCAGGCTCTTTAATCTTCGCCTCTCTTGTCAGGAGGGATAGGTTATGAAACGTTTTGTTGTAATTGTTACTTCACTGCTGATTATCTTTGTCTTTATTGCATTGAATTATCTTTTGTGGGACAGGGAAAGCCTTGTTACGCTGCGGGAATCCAACCAGGCAAGCATTGACGCCCTCAGCCGCATCAACATGACCCTTAACGAAGATAAGAGCAGGTTGGAAAAGCAAATTGATGAGCTCAATAACCAGATAAGGGACGGAAACGAGAAGATAGAACAGCTTGAAGCCCAGATACAGTCTTTGCAAAGTGAACTTGACGATAAGCTGCAGTTCATTTCAGTATTAAAAACGCGGATAGACCACGAACCTATCCGAAGCACGACAATGGCGTGGATACATAATATTGCTGAAAAAAACTACCCTGTTGCCTTCCTGAAAAGTGAATCGGATTGCAGGTTTTGGGGTAATGTATGGTCGCTTAAAAGTTTTTCGGATTACTTTGATGCAAATATAGCGTCTATCGAACCCGTTTATGAGGGAGAAGAGCAGAAACAGCCCGTCATCGAGATAAAACCGTCCGATACGCCGGATTGGGAAATGCAGGTTTTGGTCCATGTGAATGTCGAACTGACGGAAAACGCGAACCAGGAGTATTTAAAGCAGGGACAAAATGTGCTGCGTTTTTTATATACATACAGTACGCGTATTGATCAATGGCTTATTACATCGGTTTCAACCGTAGAAACCGAACCGGACGAAACGGAAGCAAACGACTCGGGCGAAACAGCAACAGAAAGTGTAAAGTCTTCTGCCGCGCAGTGACAAAATCTTTATGAATTGTCATTCTCTATATAATATGAAAGCAATTCTTCGATCGAAATCATGCCGACAAGCTTGTCATTATCCATAACGGGCATCGCTATGATATGATTGTCCAGGATTTTTCTCGCAGCTTCTTTTATACCGGTTTCCGGGCTGACTGTTAACACTTTTTTTGACATTACCCAATCGACAGGGCATGAATCGTAATGACCGGGCTGTATCATGAAGCGGAATATATCCGCTTTGACGACAATGCCGGTCAATAGTCCGCTGCTGTCCACAACGGGCAAGCTGTTTACTTTCGATTCGCGCATTATATCAAGAACTTTTTCAATCAGATCATCTTCTTTGACCGATATAAAATCTTTTTTCATTATATCCTTAATTTTCATCTTACTGCTCTCCAAATTATTCATACTTGGCATCTACCTATTATTTACCAACATCAAAGGTGTTGTAACACCGAACATGCCGCTCGTCGTTACCGAAAGCACCCGAGCCGGAGCCGCGTACTCACCGGAATGCGGCAGCAATGCCTCGACCCGTTAGCCACCCGCTTCGATAATGTGTTATTCCCGCGGGTCCTGGCTCGGGTGTTTCGTTTCCTTGTGCGACAAAGCACATACGGACATCACGCTTCTGTTAATATACTGTTTTCACACAGAGGTCTCCATATTCCGGGTCGCTCATTATCACGCTCCACAGCTGCTTGTAGGCAGCAGGACGTTGGAGTTTGTCGCCCATCGTCACCGAAAGCACCCAAGCCACCCGCTGGGTTATTGCGTTATTTCCGCGGGTCCTTAATAAAAACAGTTTTTTAATGGCAGCCCTTATGGTATAATTTATTATGTCAATAACCGGAACATATTCTCTGTTGTTGGTTTGGCATCTCTTCTTCTCTATTGGGTTATGTTTGCCCGAATATTTATACAAAAGACGGGGGTACTTATGAAAAAGTCACTGATGTTACTTATTCTGACAGCGGTTATGATCCTTTTCTCAATTACAGCCGCCGCTTCACCGTGGGAGCCTTATGAACATTACATACCTGCGGAAATGCTCGTTTCAAAAAGACATCTAAGGGGGATGTGGATATCCACCGTGCTTAACCTGGACTGGCCTTCAAAGGAAACGAGGGATATTAAAGACACGGGTGAACGTGTGCAAAAGAGCAAGGAAGAACTGATATCGCTGCTTGATATGGCCGCCTCGCTGAACATTAACGCGATATTTTTCCAGGTAAGCCCTGAAGGAGATGCCCTTTATAAATCCGAACTCGTTCCATGGTCTCGGTATTTGACAGGTACGTTCGGGAAAGATCCCGGTTTTGATCCGCTTGAATTTATTATAGAACAGGCCCACAAGAGGAATATTGAACTGCACGCATGGGTTAATCCGTACCGTGTGTCAATGTACACCGACAAGGATACAACCGCATCGTTGAATATACCGAAAAGTGTGTATAAGGAGCATCCTGAATGGATAAGAAAAGCGATGAACAGGTACGTCATCGATCCCGGGGTCCCCGAAGCGCGGAAATGGGTTATCGACAGGGTAATGGAAATAGTTGAAAAGTATGATATTGACGGTATTCATTTTGACGATTATTTTTACTACGAGCGGACCTTCGGGGAACTTGACGACAAACAGACATACATAAAATATAACCCGGACGGGTTTTCAGATATTAAAGACTGGAGAAGGAATAATACATATCTGCTAATTAAGGAGCTCTCGGAGAAAATCCGCGAGTCTAAAAGCTGGGTGAAATTCGGAATCAGCCCGATGGGAATATGGGCTAACAAGAAAGACGGATATCCTGACGGATCGAACACTTCTTCGGGCTTTACAAATTACGACAGTGCTTTCGCGGATACGAAGAGGTGGGTTGAAGAAGAGCTTATCGATTATATTGCGCCGCAGGTGTATTTTACATTTGCTAACCGGAACGCGCCATACGGCGAGCTTACTTCATGGTGGGCCGATGTTGTGAAAGGCAAAAACGTACAACTGTATATCGGGCAGGCACTGTATAAAATAAACGACGACAGTGATCAGTATTTTAAAGGCAGCAATGCTCTTAAGGAGTTTTCGAACCAGTTAAAATACAATGTCGCCCAGCCGCGGATTATGGGAAGCATTCTTTTCAGGGCAAAGAATTTTACCGATTCGGGAAAACAGCAGGTTGTTACAGCGATTAAAAACGACCTTTGGTCAACAAAGGCGCTGGTTCCCGTTATGCCGTGGAAAGGCGGCAGGGCTCCGGATATGCCCGGATGGGGAAAGATTGAAGCTGTTCCCGAAGGCATAAAACTGACATGGGGAGACAATGATCCGGATACCTGTTATTATGCCATATACCGTTTCGGCAGGGATGAAGCGATAATGCACAACTCAAACATTATCGCTGAAAACCTCGTAGCCCTGATAAGAAAAGAACAGGGACAAACCACCGAGTATATCGACAGGAAAGTAAAAGATCCGGAAAAGGTAAAATATATGGTAACCGCGCTCGACCGCTTGCATAACGAGAGCGAAGGCCGCATTATAACCTACGGCCAGTCGGCGTATTTCCGGGATGTCGGTCCGGATTTTTACTGGGCGGCGGAAGCAATTGATGAATTGTATGAAAGGAAAATAATTCTTGGAAACGGAAACGGTTTATTCTTCCCGTCGGAAAACACAAAGCGCAAGGATTTCATAGTTATGGTTGTCAGAGCCTTCGGCCTTGATGCCGAATGGGAGACGAATTATATTGATGTTCCCGGTGACGCTTATTACCGCAATGAGGCCGGGATAGCCAGAAAGCTCGGATTGATTCCCGGAATCGGCGAGTATTTTTATCCGGAAGAAAATATTGTCCGTGAAGAAATGTTCGTTATATTATTAAGGACAATAGCCGTATCGGGATATAAATTCGAGCTCACGAGCGAGAGCATATTAAGGCAGTACAGGGACGAAGGCGAAATAAGCGCGTATGCGAGAGCGGCGGTCGCTTCAATGATAAAGTCCGGTTATATTGAGGGAAGCAGTGGATATATCAGGCCGAAGGGATTTGCGACAAGAGCCGAAATTGCAGCTATTCTGCACAGGATATTAGATTTGAACGATTGATCCTTCTTTTACTGTATATGTCGGCGCTACGGCTTCTTCGCTGAGCTCGAGCGTTTTATTCTGTATTACTATTTTAACCTTCGGATATATTCGCCTTTTTACTATTACAGCGCCTTCGCCGGGTGTGCGGAGATAATTCATAATACTGAGCCTTTCCTGCTCAAGGTTTCTGATTCCGTCCTGGACAGCACGCAAAGACTGGAGAGTCCTTTGGATCAACGGGCTTTCCGTTTTTGAATCTTCTTCTTTTAATTTATCGAGCATAAGCTTTAAATTTATATGTTCTTTTTTGCTTTCATCTATCATGTTTTTAAGCTCCTCAAGCCTTGACTGCATATCGCTGCGGTTAAAGCCGTGAACTATTATTGTGGTTCTCGTTTCCATGCGATTTCCGATATCTGCGCATTCCACGCGTATGTCAGCTTCAACAAGTCCTCCCACTATCTGTCCGCGCGGGGAATCGACTATAACCTGCTTTGCTTTGATGTTTGAATTTCTTATATAAAAACCGACATAAACACTGCCTCCGCATATTACATCAACATCGGCGAGGTATTTTACATACAGGTTTTTTTTGCATATAATTTTTGCCCGGTTTTGACCGGCTATACCCCCTCTTATATAAATGCTGCCTTCGGTGCTTTCAATTGTGTCGACGGCGCCGATCCCGTATTCACCCATTATTTCTATGTCTTTTTTTGCTTTTACGGTAAAGTTATCTTCAATTCCGCCCTTTATTGTAACATAGCCGCTGAAATCGATATTGCCCGTATTAAAGTCTATGTCGCCTTTGATCTCCAAAACGTCATAAACCGCGATAGTATCCCCCACATAATGTACTGCACCCGTTTTAAGCGAGTACAGCACGTCTTTGCCTTCTTCGCGAACCATTTCGACCGAATTCCGGTCATACCTCAAAGGCAGGTACTGGCCATCGGCGGCCTTAATCTCAGTGCCGAACACGCTTTTGCCCGGAATGCCGGGAGTGGGATGCGTCCGTTCTCCAAGCCAGTCACCGGCCTTAACCTGGTGTATCAGATCCAAATCATAAAAATTGATGCTTCCATCTTCAATAATGCGCGGTTTCGGTTCGGTTACCTCGTACATTTTTACAATCGAATCCTTGCCGTTTACGGGCGGGATTCCGCGGGCGATTAAAATCGGTTTTCCGGGCTCAAGCTCCCCGCGCAGGTTTTCAAGGGTAACGCCGAAATTGACTCCTGCTTTTTTCAGAGCTTCCAGCACTTCAATAACCAGGTTTCTCCTGTTATCAATCGATAATTCTTCGGGAGGCAGATTCAGGGTTATTTTTGCTTCAAGACCATTATCGAAAATATCGACGGCTATGCGCTCTTTCCCGATACCGAACCGTACGGGCCCATAAGGAGCGTTTTTCAATGCGCTGACTACGGCGGAATAATCCGTAACGTTAATATACGGGAACTGTTCCAAAAGAGCGTTAAAATACAGAGGGGTTCTCCATTTGGCAAAGGTTTCGATATAATAACCATCGGTTCTTTTTATTATGGCTAATGTTTGATCGCGGAAAATCACTTCATTCACGAAATCACCCCCCCCGACGCATTCAGTTGAAATGCTTCGGTCCTCAAGAATACGTCCCTGTTATAATAATAATATACCAACAATAAGCAGTATCCAAGCATATTAATTTTAATCAGGGGAATATTTTCCGGTTATTCGGCAAAGAAGGGCTATAAATGTAAGGGGAACACACGTTGATGTGTGTTCCCCTTACTATTGCCAGTTATGTTGTTTACAGCGCGTTTGTTATAACGCGGCAATCAGTATTATATTAAGCTATTCGCTTATTTTAATTGTTGTGCTTTTGCCAACCAGGATGCTGTCCTTAACGAGTGTTCCCTGCATAATGGTTCCGTCCGCAGTGAATGTTCCGGGGCTTACGACACGCGCGTAATAGACAAGGGCGTCCTTGTTTTTCGCGTCACGGTATACGTTAAACGTGACCTTCTGCCCGTCTACGTTCCTGAACCACCATATCAGTTCCTTATCCGGCCGTTCGGCAATCTGATATGTGCTTTCAATAGGCTTTAACCCGGAAGGAGCAAAATCGGTAATCTCATAGAACGTGTCTATAGCCGCAGGTAAAGCGTCCCATTCCAGTACGACCTTTACAATATCGTCCTGTTTGAATTCGGTAGTTTCTTTTCCCGTCGCATAGCTGTAATAAGTGCGTTTGATTTTCAGGTTTTTATCCTGTTCCGCGATGTTTACGAGCGGGGCATTGTATACCGATACAACAGCAGCTTCCCCGGAAACTTCCGTTATATTGAATTCGGACAGTTTTACTGACGGTATTGTAACGGAAACGGAACCTCCGCCGCTTATCTTTTCGGTATAAGTATTTCCGTCATATTCATACGTAAATTCGACGTCCGTGTCCGGAAGTTTTTCATATTCTTCAATCACATACATAAGTTTTTCGGCGCTGACCAAAACTTTTCGGGAATAGTTCGACACAATGTAATTGAACAAACCTTCCTTATCGGGCAGGTCGAGCCTCGACGCAAGAACCGCGGCAAGAGCGGTATCCTTCAGTATTTCATCGGTATCGTACGAGTTCAGAACGCGGATATAGGGGCTCTTCCTCTCCAGGACGGGCGCTACCTTTTCACTGTAAATCTTTTCTGCGGTATGTGACTCGCCAAGTGCTTCATATGCGAGCGCAAGGTACATGTAATCCCTTAGTGACAGGTTTTGAACGTCAAGAGCGTTATTTAAATCGATTAAAACAGGTTCGGCCATTTCTGCAAGCCCATACAGTGCGGGTGCGTTTATTCTCCCGGGTTCGTTAAATATAAGCGTATAGAAGTACTGCCTGAGCCTCTGCGCTCCCGCTTCGTTCCTGAGCAGCGGAGACAGCAGCGCGGACAGTTCCGGATCGCTTTCGGAATACGGGAGGATTCCATATCCGCCGTCCGGTTTCTGGTATTGAGACAGGTCAATTTCTATCGTTCTGCCGCTTTTCCTGTCCGGAGCTATCTTATCGAGAAGCTGTTCCGCCGTGTATGCCGTGTATTTTTGATCAAGCCTGCTTCCATAGTGCATCAGTCCGTATAACACGGGTATAAACCTTCCTCTGCCCCTGTCGGTAAAAATAAGGGTTGTGAGTCCGTCTTTCCCGCCGGCGATCTGCATATTCGGCTTCAGTATTTCAGTTACGGCCTCTTCAATTTCATGGTACGTATCGGTTACGTATATTGTCCTTCTGATTCCGTCGGATAATCCGCTTTCGGTGATCGCTTTTATTTCAATATCATAAATCCCTTCTTCAAGTTTCCATAAAGGAATATTTACACGCTCAAATGCATTTCCGGTCGCTGTGCCGACATAATACGGAACCTGCGGGCTTGTGACCTGCCAGCTTATCTTTTCTCTCTCTTTCAGACTGCTGCCATAACCTGTCACGCCGATATACGGGAAGTCGCCGCTTAAATAAGTCGTGTTAAGGCTGTCGTTGATAAAGAACGGCAGCGTGACCTTCAGGTCTGATTCACCGGTACCGCCGTAAAGGTCGGGAGAGATCGCGGCGGCGAATACATGCCATGACGTAACGTTATCGGGAAGTCTGAAGAAAACAGTTCCGGTGCCGTCTTCCGACAGCTCGATGACGCGGAATAACGCCGTATCCTTGAACTCGGTCCTTACGTCAATAATGCCGAAGCCTGTGCCATTGAGCATTCCCTCACTCTTTGCCGTATCCATCATGACTGCCGACGGAGCCCGTGCTAATTCGGGCGCCATACCGCCCACTGCCATTTCGGCAGTTTTCGAGTATATTTCGTCGATACCTGAAAAGCCTGTATCATGGGATGAGCCGGAATACGAAATGCCGCTTCCAAGCCATTGATAGAGTGTATTAAGAACATCAACGCCGTAATACGAAATCTGAAGCATCGCTTCGTCTATCATCGCAAGGTTCAGACGTGCCGCAACGGGTCTTCCTTTTTCGTCTTTTGCGGTAATTTTCAGGTTAACGGTATCACCGGGACGGTAGGATTCACTGTCGGCTTCAATGCTTAAATCTATTTTCATCTGATCGCTGTCATACCTTATGTTTGTCGTTCCCGTGCCAAAATAATTTTTTCCGTTAAAAAATACCGCGCCCACGTAAAAGTTGGGTACCATATTTCTGGTAAAGCGTGTTTTGTATTCGGGACTGTTTTGAACAGCGTATTTTGTTATACCTTTATGAGCCTCAATAAAGAGGATCCTGACGTCCGAAACCGGTTCGTCGTGGTTTTTAAGCGTAACGGCAACTTCGTCCCCGACCCGGTATTTGTCCTTATCGGCTTCGAGGTGATACCAGTCGTATTTTTCTTCATCAATTTCCATGTTCACTCTGTTTGATAAATATACATCCCGGGTCATTGTCCTGCCGCTGTTGTCTTCCCAGACAAGCTCTGCCTCGTACCAGCCGTTGTTCGGGTTTTCAAGAGTGAAAGACTTAATCGCGGTTCCGTCTTCTCCCGTCGTGAATGAAAAACTTGTTATTTTTTTCTTTCTTTCTTCATATCGGTAGACTTTTCTTACCACCTTGTTTATATAGTCGTATTCCTCTCCGTCGTAAATTTTTTCGTAATAGTGGTAATAAACCGTCCCGTCGATCTTCTTGTTTTTTACCGGATCGCCGATATAATCCGAATAATAGATGAATTCATCCGATTCCGGGTTATTAAGCCTGTCGAGGACAATTTCGTTTATTGCGGCTTTAAGGGTTATCTCTCCGGGCTTTTCGGAATAGCTCTGAAAAGACGCGTGTATATCATTTACAAAAACGCGTACATATTCACTGCCGCTTATCATACCGCTTTCAGGGAGAGACGCGTTCGCGGTAAGCCAGATGCTGAACTCGCCTTGGGCTTTGGTATTATCGGTTTTAACCGTGTAAGGGATGCTCAGTTTTCCGTCCGGTCCTGCCTTTACCGTTTCATATATCTCATCGAACGGGTACCCGTTAATGCTGTATGAAATATCAAGCGACGGAAGCGGCGTACCGTCAAAGAACGCGGGAGTTATCGTAAAGTTTACCGTTTCTCCGAGGAATACCGCGTTTTTGTCCTTTTCGACGGTCATTTTGTATGCCGGTTTCACATAGTTTTCAACACTGATATAATGGCTGTTGACTATCTCGCCGTCAACCTTTATCGATATTCTGTACCCTCCCGGGGAAAGCTTCGGAAGCAGGAAACTGCCTTCAAAGAATCCGTTGTCTGTGGTAATGCTCATCGAAACGAGCGGCTTTTCAATAGAGGGCAGGAAATATCCCAAAATGCTTGCTCTTGCGATACCCCAGTATCCGCCTTCGGCAATTTCTACGGTAACTTTTTCAGGAGAAGTTCCGTCACTGCGGTTTTTCAGGTAGCCCCAGAATTGAACAAGGTCATCCGGTTTGTAAAGACTCCTGTCGGTCTGAAAATACCTCCAGTAATTCTCCTGCGCATGATCCGTATAGCGGTAAATTTGATAACTGTTTATCGCGTGTACAAGCTCCCCATTTTTGCTTTTTATATGGTAATACTTAAGTTCATAATCATCCTGATTATCTTCTTCCTTTATTGCCGTATCAAATACCGCGAGTCCGCCGTAGTTTGTCTTGTATGTTTTTCCTTCCGGGCTTAACAGGACATCGGCGCCGACGACCGGTTTACCGTCTTTTAAGCTGTTTACCCACATAATTGTCAGTGTTCGGCTTTCAGTGATGTAAGCCGTCAGATCGGTGGACTGTACGAGTATTTGAGCCGTAATGCCGTCATAGGTGCTTTCTACAAGATAGAAACCTGACGGCAGGGGTTCCGGAACGGATAAATACCTGTCCTGCCACTGTCTTAGATCGAAGGTCTGCTCAAAGGACGAAACTTCATCAAGACCTTCTGACGAAAGAATTTTCTTCTGGTTTATGCTGTATGCCCAGTACGGCTGCTCAAATTTAAGCTTCATTGCCTCAATAAAGTCGTCGGTGTTTTTATATCTGTATATCTTTGTGTTAACCACAGCTTTATCCTGATTGCCTGCGGAATATATGTACAGCGGAATCAACGGAGCTTCACTTGTTGAAAACTCCATAAGAACATCCGTAAAGTACAGGCTGTTCCAGGTTTTTGTACCGGTCGCCTGTCCGGGTTCCGTTTCGAAAGCGAACACGTAATCTTCGGCAAGTTTCATATCCGTGCCGTTAAGGGGCAATCCCTTTTTAATCGTCACGGTATATATTGTGGCCGGTTCGAGTTTTTTCGGAATAAATACTGCAGTATATCCGCTTGTTTCAAACCGTCCTTCGACTTTCGGCGATATTTCGAAATACTTCTCGGGATTTGCAAAGCCGGTATGGCTGAAATATATCTCTATTCCGCTGTTAACGGGAACATAGCTTGACTGGTGGGCGGGAAGCGTGCCTAAAACCGTGAAGTTCCGCCTTGTCTGAAATACCCATGAAACGGTTTCATTTTCCGGCGTGGTAAGAACAAACCTGACGAGGCTGTTCGGTTCGAATTCCTTTTCCGGAGTAATAAGAAATTCGTTCTTACTGTTTTCTGTGATTTTTATCGGATTATCCCCAATTAAACTGATCATCCCGTTTATCTGATCAACGGTATAACCGTTCTGTGTTTTCAGGATAAAAGCCGTATCTGTGTATATGCCTGTCGCATCAAAGCCGACAGGGGCAAGAAGAAAGCCGTTCCGGTATTCTTCGGCGTAAACGGGTGTGGACGGGTTTGCAGCCCAGAATACCGCGGTGGCTAACAATACTGCCAATGCTACTGCGATTGTTTTTTTCATCGTAATTTACCCCCTTTGATAGGCTGCCGGCCTGATTAAGATTTCATGCCGGCGCGGTTTTTGTGTGCCGCATTTTGTTTGACGGCGCTTCAGTTCAATAAGTTCCATAATGAATTTTAAGCCTGTTGTGAAGATTTATGCTCATCGGTTGTACGAACAGCACAAAAAAGTTTGTTAAATAGTTCACAATATTTCCGCTTTTTCTATGGACATTATTTCTTCATAGTGATAGAATAATTACAAATTATTTTATACCAAAAAATTTACAGTTTCGAACATTAATGGCCGGTTTAATAAATAAAAAATTGAATGGAGAGTGGATCAAAATGGAAAGAGTTTATAATTTCTCAGCGGGACCTTCGGTTTTACCTGTTGAAGTTTTGGAAACTGCGAGGGATGAAATCCTGAACTGGCACGGCAGCGGGATGTCCGTTATGGAAATGAGCCACCGTTCGAAGTGGTTTGAAGAGATTATTGAGAAGGCCGAAGAAGATTTAAGGGACCTCATGGACATTCCTTCAAACTATAAGGTGTTGTTTCTTCAGGGCGGTGCGTCTCTCCAGTTCGCAATGATACCGATGAATCTTATGCGGAAGGGAAAAGCGGACTTTGTAAATACTGGTGCATGGTCGAAAAAAGCGATAAGCGAAGCGAGAAAGTACGGGAAAGTAAATATTGTGGCTTCTTCCGAAGAGGCAAACTTCACTTATATTCCTGATCTTGATCCTAAAACATTCAGCGCGGATGCCGACTATTTCTATATCACCACAAACAATACGATATACGGAACGCGGTTCACGAAACTGCCCGAGACGGGAAATGTTCCGCTTGTTGCCGACATGTCGTCGAATATCCTGTCCGAAGTATATGATGTTACCAAGTTCGGTCTGATTTTCGCCGGAGCCCAGAAGAATATCGGGCCGGCAGGCGTTACCGTTGTTATCATCCGCGAAGACCTCATAAACGATACGCATCCGGAAGTACCCACGATGCTTCAATACAAGATACATGCGGAGAACAAGTCATTGTATAATACTCCGCCGTGCTACAACATTTATATTTGCGGCCTCGTATTCCAGTGGCTGAAGAAACTCGGCGGCGTTCCGGCAATGCAGAAAATAAATGAAGAAAAGGCGCGGATTCTTTACGATTTTCTTGACAATTCGAGCATGTTCAAGGGAACGGTAGCGAAGAAGGATCGCTCCATTATGAATATTCCTTTTGTTACCGGAGACAAGGAACTGGACGCTCGTTTCATAAAGGAAGCCGAAGAAAGAGGTTTTGTAAACCTGAAAGGCCATCGCAGCGTCGGAGGCATGAGAGCCAGCATATACAACGCGATGCCGGTTGAAGGAGTAAAAGCGCTTGTTGAGTTTATGAAGGAGTTCGAGCTGAGAAATAAATAGATAAAAAATAAAACCCGCTCCCCCGGAAAAGGAGCGGGTTTTGCTTTATGCGTCTATTTTGAAAGCACTTATTGATTCGTTCATCTTCTTCGCGTATTCGCCGAGTTCCTCTGCAAAGTTCGCCAATTGTTCTATGTTCGCCATCTGTTCTTCAGCCGAGGCGTTTGCCTCCTGCGTCGAAGCTGCGGTTTCTTCCGAAACTGCAGATATATTGTGAATTGACGTTAACGCTTCCGCCTTGAAAGCATTCATGTCATTTGCGTCATTCTTAATCTGTTCAAGTTGTTTGGACAGAGTCTCCATTGCATCGGCGATGCTCTTGAATGTTTTAATTGTGTTGTTGACGGCTTCATTCTGCGCTTTTAGTATTTCTTCCGTGGCACTGAAACGATGCACGGTTTTTCCTATCTGATCCTGCGTATTTTCTATTATAGCGGTGATCTCGCGTGTTGCGGACATAGACTGTTCCGCAAGTTTGCGCACTTCATCGGCTACTACTGCAAATCCCCTGCCGGCATCGCCGGCTCTTGCGGCCTCTATTGCGGCATTCAGCGCCAGGAGGTTTGTTTGATCCGCTATATTGTTTATTACGCTGACAATTTTGCCGATCGATTTCGAGTTTTCATCAAGCGCTTGAATATCGGCGAGAATCTGTTTTGTGTTGTTTGTCGAATCAAGCGTCTTGCTCTCCAATTCTTCTACCGAAGATAAACCTTTTTGGGTAAGAGCCGATGTTTCTTTTGACAGTTTCTCGATATTATTCGCGGCTTCCGATACCTGGTTTATTTTCATCGCAAGCTTGTCCATCCGGTTTACGCTTTCTTCGGCGTCTGTCGCCTGGGTGGAAGCTCCTTTTGCTATTTCCTGTATTACAAAAGTGATATCCCGTGATGCCTCCGAAACCTGCTGTGTCGTCTTGGAAACCACTGAAGCGGATTCTGCAACTTTATTCGAAAGTTCCATCGCGTTTGCGATAAGGTTCCTCATATTCGACACCATTGTATTTATCGCTTTGGCCAAAATCCCAAGTTCGTCTGTTCTTCTTGACGTAAATTCGACCGATAAGTCACCGGACGCGGCTTGTCTGGCGGCATTTATCGTCCTGTTTATGGTCCTCCCCATGCCCATTGACATGTACAAACCGGTGCCGACTGCAAACGCCGACGCAAGAATAACAAGTAATACGGTCCATACCATAATGGAACGCGACGCTTCCATAAGCACCTTCTGCGGTATTAATGAAATCAGGATATATCCTGTATCCCCGACATTCGTAAATGTCATTAAGTGGCTCTCTTTCTTGTAATCCACGAACTCGGACCCTGTTTTTTCGCCGCTTTCAGTTATGAGCCTGATAAAGTCCTGGTCCTGCGCATTTTCTGCGCTTGATTCACCGGCATCGGAAGGATCCCCGGAACCGGTGTTTGCTGATGAAGAAATCACTTTCCCGTCGGAACTTACTAAATGATATTCTCCCCTGCTTCCCTCAGCTAACTGGTTTAACAGGCTCTCAACGGAAGAGCGTTTCACATCGATGAAAAGATAGGCATATTCTTCATTTGTCGTTGTATTTTTTAAAAGCCGTGCGGCCGTAAATGCATAGTCTCCTGCGCTTGTACCGCCGCCGGAGCGGTAATTGTCGAGGAATTCGTGCCATCCGGCGAATAATAGTTTGCCGTTCGCTTCCGATATTGTTTTAGTAAAACTGTCTTCGAGAAATCCCTTGAGGTCGAAACTGACTAAACTGTAGCTGCGTGATGAAGTGATTGTTTTTCCGCTTATTGATATGAGGACAATATCAGATATAAAGTTATTATTAACCATAAGAGTTCCAATAATATTGTCAACCCGGCGCTTTGCGTTAAGTTCTTCCGCTGCGTCCGTGATAATGCCGGAAGTATAATTCTGCAAATCGCTGTTGCCGAGAAGCTGCATCGATATCGATTCAATATTTGAAAACATTAACTCAAGATAATTCCTGGTCTGTCCCATTGTGTCGATTGTGGATTCGCGCGCCTTTTTCTCAAGGGCGTTTTTTGATATGGAATACGAGACAGTCCCCAATAGTATAACAGGTATTACGGTTAGTATGAAAGCGGATAAAAGTTTGGCGCGAATTGTCTTAAAACTTGATATTTTATCCTTCGAGAGCAAGGATTTATTGTCCGCGTTCAGCTTTTTTGCACTCATTGATGCTTACCCCCCAGGTATCATGAATATATTTTTTTGTATATTTACCAATAAAAAAAGCGGATGAAACCGCTTATTAATTTTATAATGCCCGAATTTTTAATTATCCTGACATGAGAACCATATCGAGAAGTTTCACACCGAGGCTTTCGGCAACCCTTTCGCATTTGGCCCTGAGAAGGAAAAATACTTTACCCCTTGATATGTCTTCATTTTCAAGCGATTCATAATTAGCCTGGCCTTTAGCCAATACAACATCGCTGTTGCGGAATTCTTCAAGGAATTGCTCTGATACCGTCTGCAGGGAAGTGCCCAGGTATCCGCTGCCGTTTGTAATTACTCTCGATACTTTATCAATACCCGTATATACGGCGTCTTCCATTGTCGCATCATTAAGTATCGGCTTTTCCTTTACGACGTAAACAACATCTTTTCCAAGAGTTTTAAGATATTCCGCAAGAACTTTGTCGAAAACGATTTCGCCCGAATTATCCCCTATTATCATAATTTTTTGTACGGCGGATATTTTGTTTTTAAACTCTTCATAATGGTTTATCGTGAAACCGATTCCCATACTGTGCCGCAATGCTTCGGAGATATCGAAATCCCTGTTGATTCCGAGATCAATAACATTCCCCGCTACTGCGATTCTCAATGCGCAGTCGAGCTTGTCTTCCGCCGCGTCCATCATCTGCCGAAGTTTGGGGTACATCCCGAGCGCCAGGTCATTGGACCGGAGCTTAGCAGCCTTGTATGGGTCATAGTTGCCGATAAGTTCGTAAGTTTTCAATAAAGCTAAAGACGAGTTTTCTGCAGGAGTTTTTTCCCTGCTGTAATTTTTAATATCGTCCATAAGCTTATAAAGAACTTCATGCTGCTTGTCTTCGTCAATTCCAGCATGGTTCATGCACGATACAGCCTGTTTAAGATAGCAGTAAACGCAGTCCGCATTAGCCTTCAATTCATAATCACCGTCCGTTTTGGTAATAAAGTCTGTAATAAACTATACCACAAACTGAAAAAGAAGCAATCGCGTTTTTTATTATGCCTGTTATAAAATGTGCGGTATTTTCGCCGAAAATAGAACATTTATAGAGTCTGCCTGATGCCGGCAAAAAAAGTTTCTACAGTCTGGAAAATATGGCAATCATAAAAAAAGAATATATTGCCTGTAAAAGAATTATTGTGGTAATATCGTATTAAAAAGGTTCCCTTTGTTTTCCGCGATTAGGATAAATACCGGAAATACGGCTGAAAAGGTTTGTCAGGAGAAAAGCGGGTATGATAAAAAGATTTGTTTCAGTTATCCTGGTGTTGATGCTCACGGGCTGTTCAGCAGGCTGCGGCAGGAATGACAGGGATAAATATGAATATACGGATATCAGGACAGAAGCTCCGAAATATGCGGATATGCATATTTATTCGCCCGGTTACGGAACAGGCGGGCAGCCTCGCGATAAAGCGGAAATAGATAATATGCTTGCCGAAGTTGCAAAAAACATTTCAGATACAATAAATGCAACTCCGTTTTTTCATTGGATTCCCTATGAGCAGTATGATGAAGAAATAATGAAGCTGATTCAATCGGGGGAAAAGATTGATGCGTTTACGTGTTTTTCTCCTATTGCTTATGTGCAGCAGGATCTGTTGCTTGATATAACGGATTTGTTTCCGCGGTATGCGCCGAAATATTATCATGAACTGACGGAAAATGAGATAGGGAGGGATTACCTGTATTACGGCTCTGTGGACGGTAAGCTGTATCTGATGCCGTATTACGGGTTTAATAACCCGAGATACTGTATAGTAACCAGGAAGGATTACGTTGAAAAATACGCGCCCGGCGGTTTTGAGACAATGGAAGACTATGGGGAATTCCTTAAAATGATATACGAGAATGAAAAGGGCGTTCTTCCCGGCGACGTAAATGCAAGGTATTTTTTTACGGCGTATATGGAAGGAAACGGTTATTACATCGAATTCTCGGATTACTTCCTGTCGAGGTTTGACGAACCGGAAAACATATATGCAATGGAACAGACCTCGGAATTTGTCAATGCGTGGCGTCTGTTATCGCAGTGGCATGCCGCAGGCTATATAAAAAGAGAAGGATACTCTAATACGCTTCTTAACGGGCGATTGGCTTCCGAACTAATGCCAATGAATAATATTGAGAATGTTCTGGGGCAATTGTCTGTTGTCGATGCTCAATTTACGGTTATACCGTTATATATGGGAAGCAAGTTTTTAATCAATACGTCCGGCAGGGGGCTTGTGATTACAAAAACATGTTCCATTCCCGAGCGCGTCGTTTCTTTCGTGGAATGGATTCACGAGTCGCAGGAGAATTATGATTTGTTCAGGTACGGCGTCAAGGACAGGAATTATTCGCTGCAGGGTGACAGAGTGACCTTTCCGCGGTCCGTAAAACCATTGACTACATGGTTTGCGGCCGATTATTTCTTTGATATACGGTATGAACGGCTCACTCCGAACCTTGATGCGGATTTAAAAGAGCTTTATCAGGACGCGAGCTTTAAAAATACCGTAACTTTAAGGCAGCTTTATGGGAGATACGACGATAAAGCGGAGGAAAACCCGGAAGCATTTGAGGAACTGATGAGGGAATATGATCAGATTGCAGGTATGATAGAGGCTTATAATGCGAATATGGAAAAGTTTCTTACTGCCGCCGATGAGGGAAACTTCAATATCTCGCCCGGTGAACTTGCGCAAATGCAGAAAGAATCCGGTGTCGAACAGATTCTGTCTTTATACCGGAAAGCAAAACAATTCATGACGGGGCCGTAGTTACGTGGTATTATTTTTCTGAAACTTTTATTTTATTTGAGTTATTGTCCGATTTGACCGTTATAAGTTTGTTTATGAGTTTTCCATCCGGAAATGTATATTTGTTCATATAATGGTAGTGTCAAAAAAGTTATGAAAACAACGAGTTGATATTACAGAAATGTAAGTAATTTGAAAATCGGACATTGACAGCAGAATAGAGTGGAGAAAAAGGGCAAATAATTTAGTGCTTAGAA
>Ga0134100_1000705_pt1 | contig 37071 bp, 31 predicted proteins | sample 11_taG_2_FD_94444 | JGI IMG/M metagenome (GOLD analysis project Ga0134100, IMG submission 94444) | Switchgrass degrading microbial communities from high solid loading bioreactors in New Hampshire, USA - 11_42_5_180_A3 metaG | ecosystem: Engineered > Bioreactor > Semi-continuous > Anaerobic >...
AAAAAGTAAATAAAGTTGTTCCTTTTACAGGGGAAAGGGGTAAGGGAAAAGGGATAAGGATAGAAAGATAAAATCCTTTGTAACCTGCATGATAAGTGGATTACAAAGGATTGATTTGTTAAAAGGATGCATAACTTAATTCCTTAAACCTTGCCCCTTAACCCTGTTCCAAAGGAACATCTTTATTTTCAGCGGAACGACTTTATTTACTTTGGAACGAGTTTATTTGATGTTTACAATTATCAGACAGGGAAGATTCTCCTTAATAATCCTTCACCATTAATGCCCTTATATAGCCTTTTTCCTCTGTAGTGGAATGAACATAAAAACCCCTGCCGTAATAAAAACGTACCAAATCCTTATACTTTGAGGCTGTGTGAAGATATGCTTTTTTTACGCCCCTTGAAATCAGCAGTTCATCTACAAGACTCATTATTGCTTTTCCTATGCCCATATTATGATATTGCAGTCTTACTCCAAATCTGCTGATATAGGCAGTTTTATCCGGTGAAATTGCAACTCTTATGGATGCTACCGGATTTCCGTCAATAAAAGCAACAAATACCTCTTTTGTCTCAATATCCTTTTTTATATCTTCAAGGGATTCCTCAAGGGCTTCCATAGGACTCTCAATGTTAGTATCACTTTTGTATTTTTCAAAGGCTTCTTTTGTTATATCCTGTATCGCTTGAGCATCATCGGGAACAGCTTTCCGTATAATAAAGGAATAATCCATATATATCACCACATTTTATTTATTAATATTAATTGACTTATATATCCCGTCGAGGCTTCCGGGAATGAATCCCGAAAGATGCCACACTTATCACATTGCGGCTTTCGGGAATAAATCCCGAAAGATGCCACGTTGCGGTTTACGGAAACGAATTCCGAAAGACCGCAACGGGAGAATCAATGAAAACAGTACAATGGCAGTTAAAATTATGGCAGATAATGTTTTGGGGCACCCGGCATAAACCAACCTGCCAAAAGGGCGCACACGGGCAGAATTAACCAATTAAATGCGCATACAACTACAATTAACCCATCAACAACACCATGATTGCCTTTTGTACGTGCATTCTGTTTTCAGCTTCATCAAACACAACGGATTGAGGCCCGTCAATCACTTCTTCAGTTACTTCATATCCTCTGTAAGCAGGCAGACAGTGCAGGAATATGGCATCTTTCTTTGCTTTTGAGAATAAATCGCTGTTTACCTGATAAGGAGTGAATATCTTTATGCGAGCCTCTTTTTCACTTTCCTGCCCCATGCTGACCCAAGTATCTGTGTATACTGCATCTGCATTGGTGACAGCTTCAATTGGGTCGTCTGTAAGAAGGATTTTAGAGCCGGACTTCACAGCATCCTCCTGCGCTTCTTTAACAATCTGCTCATCACACTCATAGCCCTTAGGAGATGCCACTGCTATGTCCATACCGACTTTTGCACATCCGTGCAGCAGTGAATGGGCTACATTATTGCCGTCTCCCACATATGCCAGTTTTAATCCCTTAAGTGTGCCTTTCTTTTCATATATGGTGAAAAGGTCAGCCAGGACCTGGCACGGATGCATAAGGTCGGTAAGACCGTTTATTACAGGTATGCTGCCGTATTTTGCCAGATCTTCGACGTCGCTCTGTTTATAGGTCCTGATCATTATTCCGTCCAGGTATCTTGAAAGTACATTGGCTGTATCATATATGGTCTCACCACGGCCAAGCTGTATATCATTAGAGCTCAGGAACAGCGGATAGCCTCCCAGCTGGTACATTCCAACTTCAAAGGAAACCCTGGTCCTTGTAGATGACTTGGAAAAAATCATACCAAGAGTTTTCCCTTTCAGTAAGTGGTGCTGAACTCCTTCTTTCTGCTGCTTTTTAAGAGTTTCTGAAAGTTCCAGTATTTTATTAATATCATCCGGTGTTATATCGTGTAAGCTAATAAGGTGTTTCATTCATTTTACCTCCACATTATAGTGTTTTATTATTAGTCCGATTGCATGTTAACAGGTACATTAGGCATTGGGCACATTAGTTTCTGTTTATGGATATTCATAAAGCTCATATTACGAATACTGTTGAACTCATATTACTAATACTCATTACTGATATTTAATAAACTCATATTACTAGTACTCATTAATCTCATATACTAATATCCACTAAGTTAATATCCACTAAATTAATATTCATTAAGCTCGTATATCATTAAATCCTTATTGCCGCCTACATGTTCAAGAACTTCAATTACAGCATTGGCAGTGTCCAGGGCTGTTATGCAGGGAGTATTGAACTCTATAGCGGTTCTTCTTAATAAAAATCCAAATCTGGACGGTATCTTGCCCTTAGTGGGCGTATTAATAACAAGTGATATTTTATCATTTTTTATATGTTCAAGTACAGTATCCTCATGGACATATTCCGCTTCTATACCTGCGTTTGACAGGTAGTGATAAGTGTCTTTGGTTGCTGTCAGGCTGAAACCCAGTTTCTTAAATTTAAGGGCAAGTCCAATACATTCACTTTTGTCCCTGTCAGCTACTGAGAAGAGTACTACTCCACCGGAGGGAATCTGCAAGCCTGACGCCAGCATAGCTTTGTAAAGAGCACGATGGTAGTCTTTATCTATTCCCATGACCTCACCGGTAGACTTCATTTCCGGCCCGAGGAAAGTATCAACTGTTGTCAGCTTGGAGAATGAAAACACGGGAGCCTTGACAGCCGTGAACTCGGTTTCTTTCGCAAGACCGGGTTTGTATCCCAGATCTTTGAGTTTTTTACCCATTATTAACTTGGTTGCAATATTGACCATGGGTATACCTGTAATCTTGCTCATGAAAGGAATGGTACGGCTGGCCCTGGGGTTTACTTCAATTACATAGACGTTATTATCTTCGTCAATAACGAACTGTATATTGAATAAGCCTACCACATTAAGAGCTTTTGCCAGCTTTTCTGTATAATTTACAATGGTATTCTTGACGGTATCGTTCAATGTCCTTGACGGATAAACGGCTATACTGTCTCCGGAATGTATTCCCGCACGTTCAATGTGTTCCATTATTCCCGGAATAAGAACCTCATTCCCGTCACATATTCCATCCACTTCAGCTTCCTTGCCATTTATATATTTATCAATGAGTACGGGATGTTTTGTTGAAATTTCCACAGCGAGGCTCATATATTCTTCAAGCTCTTTGTCATTATAGACAATTTCCATTGCTCTGCCTCCGAGAACATATGATGGCCTTACCAGTACAGGATATCCTATACTGTTTGCGATTTCCCTGGCATGTTCATAGGAGAAGGCAGTACCGCCCTGGGGAACCGGTATATTCAGTTCCTCAAGAAGTTTGAGAAATTTGTCCCTGTCCTCAGCAGTATCTATACTTTCAACAGAAGAACCAAGGATTTTAACACCTTCCTTATGCAGAGTTGCAGCAAGATTTATCGCTGTTTGTCCTCCAAATTGGACAATTATGCCTATAGGATTTTCCTTCTTTATAATATCAAGCACGCACTCCTTTGTAAGGGGCTCAAAGTATAATTTGTCGGATGTATCAAAATCCGTGCTCACCGTTTCAGGGTTATTATTTATTATAATTGATTCAATACCCAGTTCCTTAAGTGCTTTTACAGAATGGACACTGCAGTAGTCAAATTCAATTCCCTGTCCTATTCTTATAGGGCCGGAGCCAATAACAAGTACTTTCTTTTTGTCTGATACAATTACATCATCTTTTTCTTCGTATGTTGAATAATAATACGGAGTTGCTGCTTCAAACTCGCCTGCGCATGTATCCACGATCTTATATACAGGATTAATCGGGAATTTGTCCTTAAGCTCAAGTATTTTGTCAAGAGGAACGTTTACCAGATTGGCTATATAAGAATCACCGAAGCCAATCTTTTTTGCCTTGAGATATAAATCATAATCAAGCCATGCTATTCCTGCATCTTTAATTTCATCTGCCACCTTAACTATATTTTGCAGTTTCATCACAAAGAAAATATCAATTTTTGTGATATCAGATATCTTTTGTGCGTCGACACCTTTTTGCAAAGCTTTGAAAATGGCAAAGATTCTCTCATCACTTGGATGTTTGATAAAATCCAGTAGCTCTTCAACTGTTTTGTTTTCAAAAAGCTCAAGGCCCAATTGGTAATTCAGTTTGATGTCAAGTGAATCAATGGCTTTCAGAAGGGATTCCTCAAAGGTTCTTCCTATCGCCATTACTTCTCCTGTAGCTTTCATCTGTGTTCCCAAATCCCTGTTGGCTGCTGTGAACTTGTCAAATGGCCACCTTGGAACTTTTGTAACTACATAATCCAGTGCAGGTTCAAAACAAGCAAATGTATTCTGAGTTACCGGGTTTTTTATCTCATCAAGGTTCAGGCCTATTGCTATCTTTGCAGCCACCCTTGCGATAGGATAACCTGTCGCTTTTGATGCCAGGGCGCTTGAACGGCTTACCCTTGGATTAACTTCAATAACCACATATTTAGAGCTGTTCGGATCCAATGCGAACTGAATATTACAACCGCCTTTTATATCCAGTGCACGAATAATTTTTATTGAAGCTGCGCGCAGCATTTGATATTCCATATTTGACAGGGTCTGGCTTGGAGCAACGACTATACTGTCACCGGTGTGAATACCTACAGGGTCAATATTTTCCATATTGCAGACGATAATGCAGTTGTCCGCTCCGTCTCTTACAACCTCGTACTCAATTTCCTTCCAGCCCGCCACGCTTTGTTCAAGAAGTACCTGGCCTATCATGCTGAGCTTTAGGCCCTTACTGCATATATATTTAAATTCCTCCATATTAGTTGCAATTCCCCCGCCTGTTCCACCAAGGGTATATGCAGGACGGATTATTATGGGAAAGCCTACGCTTTCTGCAAAGGCAACCGCATCTGAAAGATCGTTAACAATTGTGCTGAGGGGCACTTTCTCACCGATTTCCTGCATGGTTAACTTGAAAAGTTCCCTGTCCTCAGCCTTTTTTATAGATTGAAGAGAAGTTCCGAGAAGTTCAATTCCCATCCTTTCTAGTATTCCGTCAATGGCAAGCTGTACAGCCATATTAAGTCCGGTCTGCCCGCCCAGTGATGCAAGAATGCCGGATGGTTTTTCCTTCTCAATTATTTTTTTTACAAAATCAAGAGTAATTGGCTCTATATATATCTTATCAGCTGTTTCACTATCGGTCATTATTGTGGCAGGGTTGCTGTTTACCAATACAACCTCAATACCTTCCTCTTTCAAGGATCTGCAAGCCTGTGTTCCTGAATAGTCAAATTCTGCAGCCTGACCTATGATTATCGGACCTGATCCTATGACCAGCACTTTTTTTATATCTTTTCTTTTTGGCATTTTAATCACCGCCTGTCCTAACGCATTAAGTTTATAAAATCGTCGAATATATATACTGAATCCTGAGGGCCTGGTGCGGCTTCGGGATGATACTGCACGCTTATAAGAGGTATATCCTTGTGTTTAAAACCTTCGACAGTCCCGTCATTAATATTTACATGAGTAATCATTGCACCGTCGGATATACTGTCCTCAAGAGCATAGTTATGATTTTGTGATGTTATATAGCAACGTCCGGTGCTATAATCCTTGACTGGGTGATTCCCCCCGTGATGGCCGAATTTCAGCTTATAGGTATTTCCGCCGAGGGCCAGTCCCAGTATCTGGTGGCCAAGGCATATACCCAATATGGGCTTTTTACCGAGCAGTTTCTGAACTGTTGCTTTTACTTCCAGCAAATCTTTAGGGTCCCCCGGCCCATTTGAAATTAGTATGCCATCCGGTTCATAGCTCATTATTTCATCATAGGATGAAAAAGCGGGAAGTACATATATATCACAGTTTTTACTTTCAAGATACCGGATTATATTGTACTTGATACCAAGGTCCAGGACGACAACCTTCTTGCCCGGGCCTGGTTTGTGTATGGGAACTTTTGTAGTTATCTCCATAACAAGATTTCTCTTTACTGCTTTCTTTGCATTGAGTCTTTCAAGCAGCATGTCTACATTTCCGCACTGGGTGGAGATTATCCCATACATACTTCCAAACTTGCGGATATGCTGGGTTAATGCCCTGGTATCAATACCTTTTATTCCTATTATATTGTTTTTTATAAAGTAATCTTCCGGTTTAGTGCTGCATCTCCAGTTGTTCGGCCACTGGCACAGTTCTTTTACAACTAAGCCTTGGATATGCGGTTTATATGATTCATTATCATATTCATTAAATCCGTAATTGCCTATCAGGGGATATGTCATTGTGACTATTTGACCGTTATATGACGGATCTGTTATTACCTCCTGATATCCTGTCATACAAGTATTAAATACAACTTCACCGGCAGTTTCACCCGGTTGGCCAAATGCCTCACCAGGATAATATGTTCCATCTTCAAGCACCAATACTGATTTCATATGTTTTCTCCCTTTTCTAACTAATCTATTGTTTCGCCAAGTGCCTTATCCAGCACGGCAATCATTCCGTCTATGTCCTGTTCTGTTACTATAAGAGGAGGAAGTATACGCAAAGTATGAGTTCCTACATTGCCAATCAAATACCCCATGCCAAAACATTTATTTTTTATTTCTCCTGCCTTGTCAATAGAAAGCTCAATGCCTATCATCAGGCCTTTGCCTCTTATTTCTTTTATAACAGGGTATTTTTCCGCCAGGCTTTTTAGTTTCCTTGAGAAATACTCACCCATAAGTTCAGCATTTTTTATCAACCCATCGTTGATCAGTACGTCCATGACTGCCAGACCGGCAGCACATGCCAGGGGATTGCCACCGAAGGTGGAGCCGTGGTCACCGGGCTCAAAAGCTGATGCTACAAACTCCTTCGCACATAGTGCGCCGATAGGAACTCCACTGCCCAAGGCTTTTGCCAGTGTGAATATATCGGGTTCCACATCAAAGTGTTCATAAGCAAAAAGTTTACCTGTTCTGCCCAGACCACACTGGATTTCATCAAATATAAGAAGGATGCCATTTGCTTCACAGAGTTTTTTTACTTCCTTCATGTATTGGAGATCTACCGGGTTTACACCGCTTTCACCCTGTATGGGCTCAAGCATCACTGCACATGTTTTTTCATTGACTGCGGCTTTAAGCGCGTCAATATCATTCATCGGCACATTGATAAATCCCGGAGTCAATGGGGCATAGGGCTTTTGATATTTTTCCTGGCCCGTTGCCGCAGTTGTGGCAAGAGTTCTCCCGTGAAAAGATTTCTTTAGAGTTATTATCTCATATTTATCAGGCATACCTTTTTTCTTGAAATATATCCTCGCAAGTTTAAATGCTCCTTCGTTTGCTTCAGCGCCGCTGTTTGCAAAGAAAACTCTGTCGGCACAGGAATTCTCCACAAGCACTTTCGCAAGCTGAGCCTGCTTTTCAATATAATACAGGCTGGAACAGTGTATAAGTTTTTCAGCCTGAGCCTTTACAGCATTGACAACTTTTGGATGAGAGTAGCCAAGCGCATTTACCGCAATACCTGAAAGGAAATCGTAATATTTCCTGCCTTCAGTATCCCAAAGGTTAATGCCTTTGCCATATGTAAAGCACACAGGTGCCCTGTTGCCAAATGTATTCATATAATATTTTTTATCCATTTCAATTATCGTATTAAGGTCCATGGTAAAGCCCCCTAAAAATATTATTTATAATTATACATTGGACTGCATAAAAATTCAACATTTTTATTCATAAATTATATTTTACTAAATATTCAATCCGCAATATAATGTTCCATTCGCAATATAACCCCTGGCTGCCAACTAGAGTGCGAACGGAAATATCAAATTTATAATAAGTAAATTGCGGTGCAAAGAAACCTTGGAAAGAAGATATATACTCTGCCTTGGTTCTTTTGAATTATGCCTAAAGGAGATATAATATGGTTGACATTTACAATAAAATAAAATATGATATTATATAGAAAATTTAATATTAATGGTGGAGAAAAGGAGACCATAACATTTATATTCCAAAGTCGGAATATTATTGTTATGGTTTTTTATTTTGCTCAATATGTAAAATTTTTCTTGCAAGAGTATTTAGTTACATATGTGGTAATGCTGCAGCATCCTGTTAATGTTAAATAGTCATTAATGAAAGGAGAATGGGGCTTATGTATGATGAGGAAATGTACAGGGATGCAACATGGGTGGATTTTGACACAATGGAGAACTTTATGGTGGATGTCTTCAAAGGTGTAGGAGTACCTGAGGAAGACGCAAGAATTTGTGCAGACATACTTATTACAGCAGATAAATACGGAATAGATTCACATGGCATAGGGAGGCTAAAGCCAATTTATTATGACAGAATAAAGCTGGGAATCCAGAACCCGGTTACAAATTTTGAGATTGTGAGGGAGGGGCCTACGACTGCAGTGGTTGACGGCCACGACGGAATGGGACATGTCATTGGCAAAAGGTCTATGCAGATGGCAATAGATAAGGCAAAAAAATATGGTATGGGAATGGTTGCCGTCAGAAATTCCACTCATTACGGAATTGCAGGCTACTATGCATTGATGGCTGTAGAGGCAGGCATGATAGGTATAACCGGAACAAATGCAAGACCGTCAATAGCACCAACCTTTGGTGTGGAAAATATGCTGGGAACAAATCCTCTGACCTTCGGAATGCCAAGTGATGAGGAATTCCCATTTATTATTGATTGTGCCACATCCATAACTCAGAGAGGAAAAATAGAAGCTTATGCGAGAGCTAACAAAGAAATTCCAAAGGGCTGGGTTATTGACCACGAAGGAAATGCGAGAACCGATACACATCAGATTCTTAAAGACCTTGTTAAGGGAACTGCTGCGCTTACTCCACTTGGAGGAATAGGTGAAGAAACAGGAGGATATAAAGGGTATGGTTATGCAACTGCCGTTGAAATTTTATCTGCAGCACTGCAAAGCGGATCATACCTGAAAGCTTTGTTAGGATATGATGAGAAAGGAAATCCCGTTCCATACCGCCTTGGACATTTCTTTATTGCAATTGATATAAGCGCATTTACAGAATTGGACAGCTTCAAAAAAATAACAGGTGATATACTGCGCAGTCTTAGAAATTCTATGAAAGCGCCCGGATGTGAAAGAATATATACTGCCTGGGAAAAGGAATATATTGCATTTTGTGAAAGGCGGAATAAAGGCGTTCCTGTAACTGAAGCACTTCAAAAGGATATAATACAACTGAAAAAAGAACTCGGATTGACACAATATTACTTTTCTTTTGAAAAATAACTGATATAATAACAAGAAGGATTAATTATTTTATAATAATCTAATAATTAATTAATAACTAAATTATTCTACTTAAGTATAAGGTAATGAAAGGAAGTGCAATATGTCAATTTTTGAAGAATCTTTACAAAAGCATGGAGAATGGAAAGGAAAAATAGAGGTTATCAGTAAAGTTCCTGTTAAAAATAAAAAGGATCTTTCGCTTGCTTACACACCTGGTGTTGCAGAACCTTGTCTGGCTATTCAAAAAGATGTAAATTTATCTTATGAATATACTAGAAGGTGGAATATGGTAGCTGTTGTAACAGACGGTACAGCAGTTCTTGGTCTTGGAGACATTGGCCCTGAAGCAGGTATGCCTGTAATGGAAGGTAAATGTGTTCTTTTTAAGACCTTTGGAGATGTAGACGCATTTCCCCTTTGCATTAAGTCAAAGGATGTAGATGAAATAGTAAATACCATTAAGCTGATTTCAGGAAGTTTCGGAGGAATAAACCTGGAGGATATCTCAGCTCCGAGATGTTTTGAAATAGAAAGAAGGCTTAAGGAAGTTTGCGACATTCCCATATTCCACGATGACCAGCATGGAACAGCTGTAGTAACACTCGCTGCAATGATAAACGCTCTTAAAATAGTAAAGAAGGATATACAGGATATTTCAGTAGTTGTTAATGGTTCAGGTGCTGCTGGTATTGCCATCACAAGACTGCTCATGAGCATGGGACTGAAAAAGGTAATACTGTGCGACAGGAAAGGCGCCATTTATGAAGGAAGAGAAGACTTAAATGATGAGAAAATACTGATGGCGAAGATATCTAATCTTGAGAAGAAAAAAGGCACACTTCAGGATGTAATTGTAGGTGCAGATGTATTTATTGGAGTTTCTGCTCCGGGAATGGTAACAAAAGAAATGGTAAAATCCATGGCAAAAGATCCGATAATATTTGCTATGGCAAATCCTGTGCCTGAAATAATGCCTGACGAAGCAATAGAAGCCGGTGCAAAGGTTGTAGGTACAGGCCGTTCTGACTTTGCAAACCAGATTAACAATGTGCTTGCATTCCCCGGAATATTCAGAGGAGCTCTTGATGTAAGAGCACGTGATATAAATGACGAAATGAAGATAGCTGCTGCAAAAGCTATTGCATCTCTTGTAAGTGATGAAGAATTGAATCCTGAGTATATTATGCCTGCAGCTTTTGATACAAGGGTTGGAGAAACTGTTGCTGCCGCTGTAGCGGAAGCTGCAAGGAAGTCAGGAGTAGCAAGAATTTAATTTACTGTAACTTTTTAATTTACTGTAGCTTAAACTTTTCAACAGGTGTAATGGGGTACATTTCAATCTTCCGAAATGTACCCCCCTTACCCATATGCTATGCAAAACTATATAGCCTGGCAACATAGCAATACCGGCTCAACCACCCCACATAAAATACCTAGCATAAAAAACTTTGCACAATATATTATTTAATGGCTTATCTAAGAAAGGGGCCGCCCTGTCATGAATATGGTTCTGGAAAGAATACATGCAAATCCTATTATTGCAGCGCTTAAGAATGCTGATGATCTCGAAGATGTTATAAAATCACAGGTAAATGTAGTGTTTGTTTTGCATGCCGATATCTTTAATATAGATTATCTTGTTAATGCAATTAAAGATTCAGGCAAAAGTGTGCTTATTCATATAGACTTTTTGGAAGGAATAGGCCGTGACAATAAAGCTATTGATTATATTGCACAGAGGATAAAACCTGACGGAATAATAAGTACAAGAAGCAATCATATAAAATACGCTAAAGAAAATGGTATGTTTGCAATACAGCGTTTCTTTCTCATAGACAGCCTGTCATATGATACGTTAATTAAATCCGTTCATTCATTGCCACCGGATATGGTTGAAATTCTGCCAGGGGCTATGCCTTCAGTACTTGCTAAGATTACTGCGCAGTTAGAAATGCCTGTAATTGCAGGTGGATTGATAAGCAGCAAGGAAGACATAATAATGTTGTTAAATTCAGGAGTGCAGGGAGTGTCAACAGGGAAAAAGGAACTCTGGATGTTATAATTAATCTCAACTTTAAAATTTATAAAGGATTTATAAAGGGGGAGAGGTAAGTGGTGAAAAATTACATCATCGCCCTGGATCAGGGTACCACCAGCTCGAGAGCAGTTATTTTCAATAAGCAGGGTAAAATAGTGGGAATAAAAAGTGCTCCTTTCAGGCAGATATATCCCAGGCCGGGATGGATTGAACATGACCCTGAGGAAATACTGGAAAGTCAGATCAGCGTCTTGCGCGAAGTGCTTAAAGACAGTAATGTATCCCCGGAAGAAGTTCATTGTATAGGAATAACAAACCAGAGAGAGACAATAATACTATGGGACAGAAATACAGGAAAGCCAGTATATAACGGCATTGTATGGCAGTGCAGAAGGACAGCCGGGTATTGTGACCAACTCAAAGAGGCGGGTCTGGAAAGCATTATTCAGGAAAAGACCGGCCTTGTAATAGACGCATATTTTTCCGCAACAAAGCTTAAGTGGTTACTGGACAATGTAGAAGGCGCGAGAAAAAGGGCTGAAGCCGGAGAGCTTCTTGCAGGCACGATAGATACATGGCTTATATGGAACCTTACAGGTGGCAAGGTTCATGCAACGGATTATTCCAATGCTTCCCGTACTATGCTCTATAATATAAACGAACTTAAATGGGATGAGGAATTATTGAAGGAATTTGATATACCTGCCTGCATCCTTCCTGAAGTAGTGAAGTCATCCGGTATATTGGGAGAGACCGCTGAAAATATAGTGGGATGCAAAATACCAATAAGCGGCGTTGCAGGCGATCAGCAGTCTGCATTGTTCGGGCAGGGATGCTTTGAGGTAGGTTTGGCAAAGAATACATATGGAACCGGCTGTTTTATTCTTATGAATATCGGAAACAAGCCTATAAAATCCACGAATAATCTCTTAACAACTATAGCGTGGGATATAGGTAACGGTGTTGAATATGCCCTGGAGGGAAGTGTATTTATCGGAGGCGCATCCATTCAATGGCTGAGAGACGGATTAAAGATAATAGATAGCGCACCTCAGGCTGATATTGATGCAGAGAAAGTCAGTGATACCGATGGCTTGTATATAGTACCTGCATTTACAGGACTTGGTGCCCCTTATTGGGATCCATATGCAAGAGGCCTGATTATAGGTATAACGAGAGGAACCAAGCGGGAGCATATTATAAGAGCTACTCTTGAATCAATAGCATATCAGACCAGGGATGTATTTGAGGCGATGAGAGCGGACTCGGGCATTGAACTGAAGAGTTTGCAGGTGGATGGCGGAGTGAGCGTTAGCCCCTTTGGCATGCAGTTCCAGGCGGATATACTTGGTATTCCCGTAAACCGTCCGGTAATTACCGAGACAACAGCTTTGGGTGCTGCTTTTCTGGCGGGGCTTGGAACTGGTGTATGGAAGGACCGCAATGAACTGAAGGATATTCTTGTTCAGGAGAAGACATTTATTCCTTTAATGGATGAGAAAACTAAGGAAAACAAATATGCAGGATGGAAAAGAGCGGTCGAAAGAGCAATGAATTGGGCAAAGGAATAGGTTATAAATTTTTAAAATGGCAGGTAGGTGAATCAACCTATCTGCCATTTGTACTAGTCAAATTTTTCACTGCTGTGGTACAATACCTTTTCCTTCATTATCATTGTTCCTATACCTTTATTTGTGAATATCTCCAGGAGTATGCAGTGAGGTATCCGCCCATCAATTATATGACTGCGGCCTACACCGTTTTCCACTGCTTTCAGGCAGCCCAAAACTTTGGGAATCATGCCACCGTTGATTACTTTGCTGTCAATTAATTCATACACTTGCTTTGCAGTAAGGGCAGGGAGAATTTCATCACTATCATTTGATGCCCTTACGCCTTCAACGTCTGTGAGAAGTATAAGTTTTTCGGCTTTAAGCGCTATAGCAATTTCCGCGGCTACTGTATCCGCGTTAATATTGTAACTCTTGCCGTCACTGCCGATACCTACAGGAGCTACAACAGGTATATATTCATCACGGGCAATCAAGTCAATTAGTCTGGAGTTGATGTTGGTAATTTTACCGACATAGCCGAGATCTGTTTCTTTTCCTTTGACAATGGTCTTGTACTGCTCACATTCAATAAGCTTACCGTCTATACCACAAAGACCTATAGCCTTGCCGCCCTTCTGGTTAAGCATGGATACTATTTCCTTGTTTGTCTTCCCGACAAGAACCATTTGTGCGAGCTCCATGGTAACTTCATCAGTTACTCTCAGGCCGTTTATAAATTCACTCTTAATGTCAAATTTTTCAAGCATTTTATTTATTTCAGGTCCCCCGCCGTGAATAATTACGGGATTCATACCGACATATTTTAATAGTGTTATATCCTCCATGACAGAGTGTTTTAGTTCTTCATTTATCATTGCATTTCCACCGTATTTTATTACAATGGTTTTACCATCCAGCTTTTGTATGTATGGCAGGGCTTCTATAAGAATTTCCGCTTTTTTTAATGCATCCAAATCAATAACCTCCTTTACAAAAATCAAAGATAGATACAAACATTAAAGATAAAACGCGGGACTGGTAAGTCCTGTATTTTCAGGAAATCCGCACATTATGTTCAAAACCTGGACAGCCTGGCCGGCAGCGCCTTTGCCAAGGTTATCAATGGCAGACAGTATGATGGCCCTGTTGAGCCTCTCATCGACGACCAGGCCTATATCCATGTAGTTGGAACCTGAGACATGTTTTGTTTCAGGGAAATGTCCGTTATCCAGTACCCTGATGAAAAATTCATCTTTGTAAAACTCGCGGTATACTTGCAACAGACCTTCTGTTGTACTTTTGCTATTCAGGTTGGCATATATTGTTGACAGCATACCCCTCTTCATAGGAGCGAGATGCGGTGTAAAGGAAACCAGGACATCCGTACCGGCAAGAACCCCCAATTCCTGTTCAATTTCCGACGTGTGCCTGTGGGTGGAAACACTATATGCTTTAAAATTCTCCGTACACTCGCAGAACTGGTATGCAAGTTCACTTTTTCTGCCTGCGCCGGTCACCCCTGATGCAGCATCAATAATTATGCTATTTGTGTCAATCAGGTTATTTGAAAGAAGAGGTGCAAGACCTAATATTGAACATGTGGGGTAGCAGCCGGGATTTGCAACTATTGCGGCGCTCTTGATTTTGTCCCGGTACAGTTCAGGAAGTCCGTATACAGCCTCATTGAGAAGCTCCGGTGCATGGTGCTTTGTTTTGTACCATTTCTCGTATATTTCTACAGACTTGTAACGGAAATCGCCGCTGTGATCAATCACCCTTTTCCCTCTTTTTAAAAACTCCGGCACCACCTGGCTGGAGACGCCGTGAGGCAGAGCGGTTATAACAATATCTGAACATGCTGCTACTTTATCTATATCAAGATTCTGACATTCCATATCAAAAACATTTCTCAAACTTGGATATATATCTGAGATTTTCTGACCGGCAAAACTCTGTGAAACTACCGTCGAAATGTTAACTTCGGGGTGATTTTGCAACAATCTTATAATTTCGATTCCCACATAACCTGTCGCTCCGATAATTCCTATATTAACCATGTTTGTTTGGCCTCCTGACAACATATTTACAATTTAACCCACTATTTTATTAATGTATAGTAAATAATTATACATAATAATGCATAAAAATGCAACACGATTCTTTATATTCTTTATGCAATGTTACTAAATAGGAAAAATTAATTTTGTTTAAAAGTGTACTAGTTACCATCTATATCAAGTGCTATAGTATTTAATAGACAATACTGATTTTGGTTTAAATAGGAAAAAAACAGCTACTTTTATTAAAAATTATTTGGGAGGGAGAAAAATGGCAGGTGTAAGACTGGAACATGTTTATAAGAGGTTCGAAGGTGGGGTTACAGCTGTAAGTGATTTCTGTCTGAATATTGAAGACAAAGAGTTTATTATTCTCGTAGGACCGTCAGGCTGTGGTAAGACGACTACACTGAGAATGATCGCAGGACTTGAGGAAATATCTGAAGGCGAAATTTATATTGGTGATAAGCTTGTAAATGACGTACAGCCAAAAGACAGAGATATAGCGATGGTTTTCCAGAACTATGCTCTCTATCCTCATATGACAGTATTTGACAACATGGCATTTGGATTAAAACTCAGAAAGACTCCGAAAGATGAGATAAAAAGGAGAGTGCACGAGGCTGCTAAGATACTTGAAATAGAACATTTGCTTGACAGAAAACCTAAAGCTCTTTCCGGTGGTCAGAGACAGAGGGTTGCCCTTGGCCGTGCAATTGTACGTAATCCAAAGGTATTCCTTATGGACGAACCTCTGTCAAACCTTGATGCAAAACTGAGAGTTCAGATGAGACTTGAAATTACAAAACTGCATCAGAGACTTAAGACTACATTCATTTATGTTACACACGACCAGACTGAAGCTATGACGATGGGTACAAGAATTGTCGTTATGAAAGATGGATTCATCCAGCAGGTTGACACTCCAACAGCACTCTATGATAATCCTGTCAATATGTTTGTTGCCGGATTTATCGGAAGCCCGCAGATGAACTTTATAAATGCAATGGTTGAAAAACGTAATGATGGAATTCACCTCTTGTTTGAAAACAACGATATTAAGCTTCCTGAGGGCAAGGCAAAGAAACTTGAAGGAACAGATTATATAGGCAAGGAAGTTATTGTAGGTGTCAGACCTGAGCATATCCGCGATGAGGCAATTTATATTGAATCAATGCCTGACAGCGTAATAGAAGCCAAAGTAGATGTTGTCGAAATGCTGGGTGCAGAGACATATCTATATATGACCATGGGGAATACGAACTTGACTGCAAGAGTTAACCCAAGAACTACAATAAAAGCCGGTGAAACTGTTAAATTAGCTATAGATGCAAACAGGATTCACATGTTTGACAAGGACACTGAAAGAGTGATTATGAACTAAGATTTTGGATATTGTTAACTATCTCAGGTTGAAATTTGCTGTTGAAAAAGGAGGGGGATTTTTAATCTTCCTCCTATTAATTTATGATGATATATATGATGATATAGTATAATAAATATATGAGGATGATATTGTGTTGTAATAAAGTCTTCAGGGGGATATTTGCAAATGAAACTTTTTCAGGACCTGGTGATTCAGGTAAAGGATATTATAGACAAGGAATTTGGAATAATGGACGATAGCGGAACTATACTGGCATGCTCTGATGAGGAAAAAATAGGAGATGTAAGCCAGGCAGCAAGCAAAGTTTTGAATGCCGGGACTAACATTGCTACTATAGACGGGACAAGCTATCAGAAAATTTATATTAATAACAAGCCTAAGTACATAACTTTTATCCATTCAGAGGATGCAGACAGCTTGAAATACCTTTCCCTTTTTTCAGTTAGCGTTTCCAATATCAGAAAGTACCATGATGAAAAGTTCAGTAAAAGTTATTTTATAAAGAGGGTAATCAGCGAAAGTATTTTTTCCGGAGATATTTCAACCCGGGCAAAGGAACTTCATATTCAAATTAAAGCCAATAGAGTAGTATTTCTCATTAAGACTGAAAAGACAAAAGGCACATACCCGGAAGAAGTTTTGCAAAGTCTATTTCCTACAAGATCAAAGGATTTTATAGCCACCCTAGATGATGAAAATACAATTCTTGTCAAAGAACTGAAAAGCAGCGATGATCAAAATGAGATAGAGAATATAGGCAGGATAATTCTGGATACTTTAAACACCGAGCTTATGGTAAAGGCTTATATTGGCATCGGTTCAACGGTAAACAACATCAGTGACCTGCCTCTTTCATACAGAGAAGCAAAGACTGCGCTTACTGTGGGTGCAATATTTGAAAGTGACAAGTTCATATTCAACTATAATAAGCTTGGTCTGGGAAGACTTATATATCAATTGCCCGTTCCGCTGTGCAGGCTTTTTCTGCAAGAGGTGTTCAAAAAGGATTCACTGGAATCTCTGGATGCTGAAACAATCTCAACTATCAATACATTTTTTGAGAATAATCTAAATATAAGCGAAACTTCAAGGCAGCTATACGTCCACAGGAATACACTTGTCTACAGGCTGGATAAAATTCTGAAAACTACGGGACTTGATCTAAGAAAGTTTGACGATGCAATTATTTTTAAGGTATCTATGCTGGTAAAGAAATATCTTGACAATAAGGACGGTAATACGAAAAGTTATTGAATTATTTGGGATATTCACAAGTTGCACAAAGAAATTTAAAGAATTATAATATTAAGATAAAGGGGACATGCCTTTCCGGATAAGAGATGTTCCTTTTATGTTAAAGGGTGTTCCCTGCCTAGACTTCGAGCGGATTAACTCCATGCTATCGAAATGCCGGCACAACAAGTTAGTGTGAACTAAACTTACTCTAAATTGGGGAGAATTTAAATTGGTAGAATTCAGGAATGTTACAAAAAGATATCCAAATGGTACAGTAGCACTAAAAAATATTAATTTAAAGATAGATAAAGGTGAATTTGTTTTTATAATAGGTCCCAGCGGTTCTGGAAAATCCACACTGCTGAAATTGATTATGAAAGAGGAGGTTCCAACCGAAGGGGATGTGTTTGTTAATGGATATGAAGTTTCAGCAATGGACAATTATGATGTTCCATACCTTAGGAGGAGTCTCGGAATTGTTTTTCAGGACTTCAGGCTGCTCCCCAATAAGACTGTCTACGAAAATGTAGCATTTGCTATGCAGATAACCGAAGCATTGCCAAAGGAGATAAGGAGGCAGGTTCCAATGGCCCTTGCACTGGTGGGTTTGAGTAAGAAGGCAAATGCCTACCCTGCACAGCTTTCGGGTGGAGAGCAGCAAAGAGTTGCCCTGGCCAGAGCTCTCGTAAATAATCCACCGCTGCTTATAGCGGACGAGCCTACCGGCAATCTGGATCCTGAGACTTCAATGGAAATTATGAGATTGCTCTGTGAGATAAACCACAGAGGGACCACTGTCATTGTAGCAACCCATGAAAAGTCTATTGTTGATATGTTGAAAAAAAGGGTTGTTGCCCTTGATAAAGGGGTATTGGCCCGAGACCAACAGAAAGGAATCTATACCAATGAAGATAAGAACAGCCAAATATATAGTTAAAGAAGGCATATTGAATGTATATAAAAATAAGCTTATGTCACTTGCCTCAATAGGCATAATTATTGCCTCTTTATTGTTGTTTGGTATTTTTCTGTTGATAGTATTGAACCTGGATCACAATACAAGAGCATTAGAGAGTATACCACAGTTGGAAGTGTTCTGTGATTATAAACTTGATGAAACATTGGTCGGAGATATTGAGAATGCTATACGTGAAGATGACAGAATATCTGAATACAGGATGGTCACAAAGAAAGAGGCTTTTAATAAGCTGAAAGAAAAACTTGAAGGAAACGAAGATATCCTTGAGGGCTACGATGAGAGTTTTCTTCCGGTGTCTTTCATTATTAAATTGAAAGATCCTCGTGACAGTGATGAAATAAAAGAAAAGTTTGAGAATATGAGCAAAGTTGATTCTGTTGAATGTCCACAGCGGTCCATTGAGCTTATTTCAAAAGCTTCAAGTTGGATAAAGGTTATAAGTGGTGTACTTATAGCAATTTTGCTTATAATTTCAACATTTATTATATCTAATACAATTAAACTTACGGTATTTGCAAGGCGTAAGGAAATTAGTATAATGAAATATATAGGCGCAACTGATTGGTTTATACGTTGGCCTTTTATAGTTGAAGGTGTTATAATAGGAATAATAGGTGCTGCTGTAGCATTAGCTCTAAGTAGTTATGGTTACAGAGCAGTTGAACTTAGATTGGGAAATGACATAGTTAGTGTGAGCATGGGCTTTTTTGAAATGCTGAAGTTCAAAGACGTTGTTCTTGTACTTGTGTTGTTTTATTCCTTCTTGGGGGCGGTTGTCGGAGCTATAGGCAGTGTTATGTCACTGCGTAAACACTTGCGCGTCTAAGAATGGAATTTTTATAGATATTACTCTTATCAGGAGTGTGTGGTTCAATGAAGAGACTGGGCAAAGTATTTCTGTGTGGGCTGATATTTGTTCTGCTAGTTGTTTCATCTGTACCTGCAATAGCAGCAAATGACCTGGACAAAGCACAGCAAAATAAGAAAAGTGTTGATAGCAAGTTAAATGATGTCAAGGAGCAAAAAAAAGAGCTGCAGAATCAGAAAGAACAGATACAAAAGGATAAGGAGTATATATCTAAAATAAAGAAATCTGAAGAGCAGGAATATGAAAAGTTAAAAAGTGAAATCGAACTTATTGAAAAAGACATAGAACAAATAGATTTGGCTATTCAGCAGTCTGAAGAGGAGCTTACTCAGCAGCAGGAGGATTTTAAAGTAAGACTGAGGGCTATGTATAAGAATTCCAATCAATCAGCCCTTGAACTGCTGCTTGAGTCAAAGAGCCTGACAGAACTTTATGAAAGGGTAAGATATCTTTCATTGATAGCAAAAAGTGACAGAGAACGGGTGGAAGCTCTTAAAATTGCAAAAAAAGACGTAGAATACAAAAAGCAGCTCAGAGAAGGAGATAAGGAAAGGAAAGCACAGGAAATCAATGAAAAACAGGAGAGAATCGAAGAGTTAAAGGTTTCCAGCAGGAGCCTGGAGGAAAGGCTAAAAAAGAGCCAGGAGGAGCTGGAAAGACTTGAAAAGCTTGAGGATGAACTGCTCCAGGAGTCAAAAGAGCTGGCTAATCTGATTAAAGAGCTTACAAGAAAGCAGAGTCAACGTAAGTATTCCGGTGGAACAATGCTGTGGCCGTTGCCAAGTTCTCAGCAAGTAGGTTCGTATTTTGGAATGAGAATGCATCCAATTCTCAAAGTGAAGAAAATGCATACAGGAGTTGATATAGGAGGTACAAAAGGAAAGGAGATTGTAGCTGCGGCTGACGGAACTGTTATACTTTCAGGGTATTCAAGCGGTTATGGATATAGGGTTGTCATAGATCATGGAGGCGGAATATCAACATTGTATGCTCATTGCAGCAAGCTGCTTGTTAATGAGGGAGACGAGGTAAAGAGGGGCGACACTATAGCATTGGTTGGAAGTACAGGACTGTCTACAGGGCCACATCTCCATTTTGAGGTGCGTGAAAACGGAAATCCCGTTGACCCGTTAAAAGGATACCTGAGCAAATAATAATTTAATATATTTGAGTGATAAATCAAAGTAAAATTTAAAGTAATATATTGGAGCAATATCTGGCTGCGATTGTATACTTGCTTTAGCAACAGTTTGGTTTTAAGCCCGGAAAAAATCCGGGTTTATTTATATGTAAATGAGCATATGTTATACTGTATATGCATATTAAAATACTTAGTGTTAGATTAACTTAGCTTGTTGTGCTAAATAATGAGATAGCATTGTGAAGAGCTTTAGAGCCAGTTAGCGAAGTGGAGGATAAGGCAAATCACCTGAGCGAAGCGAATTGATTTGCTCCGTAACGAGCTTATTAGCCCTTGAGCCCGGAACTCCTGCTGTCGAAATGCTGGCACAACAAGTTAACTTATACTAAAGGCTTAAGCCGGGGGAGTGTTATTAATTTGAATAAGAATAAGAATCTTATTATAGGTATAATAATTATTGTGGTTCTGACATCAGCAATAACATTTGTAATATCAGGTGTGGTCTTTATGGGGTGGAACAGGCTTAATCCTGTGTACAGCATTTCATTTGACCCCAAGAATGTCAATATTGAGAGTATCAGAAAGTTTAATCAGGTGAGGAATATACTGAAAGAAGATTATTACCAGGAAGTGGATGAAGATACTTTGCTTGAAGGGGCAGTAGCTGGAATGGCATACTCTACCGGCGACGTTTATACAGTGTATTACACAAAAGAGCAGATGCAGGAGCTGCTGGAAATTTCCAATAAGTCTGAAGAGACTTATGTAGGTATAGGTGTTTCGGTAATAATGGGCACTGATGGGCTCCTGTCAATTGTCGAACTTTTTGATGATTCTCCTGCTAAAGAAGTCGGAATGATGCAGGGTGACAAAATAGTAAAGGTTGACGGTGAGGATGTTACAGGCATAAAAGACTCAGATCTGATTATTGAAAAGATAAAAGGCCCTGAGAATACTAAAGTTATTGTTACAGTAATAAGACCTTCTGAAGGTAGGACCATTGACTTTGAAATTACAAGAAGGAAAGTAAAATATGTAATCAATTTAAGAAGTGAAATAATTGATGGCAACATTGGATATATAAGGATTATGTCTTTTAATGACAGAAATATAAGCAACTTATTTGCAGATGAATTGCATAAACTCATTGCGAAGGGAATGAAGGGACTGATAATAGATGTAAGGGATAATCCCGGCGGTTATTATGACCAGGTTTGCAAGATTGCTGATATGCTTCTTCCCGAGGGCATAATTGTCTACACGGAGGACAGAAATAATAAAAAAGAGATTGAAAAATCTGATGCCAGTGAACTCAATATGCCAATTACCGTTTTAATAAATGGAAACAGTGCAAGTGCTTCTGAGGTTCTGGCAGGGGCACTTAAGGATCATAAAAAAGGCACCCTCATAGGAACAAAAACTTTTGGAAAAGGACTGGTGCAAAGCATAAAAGTGCTCGATGACGGCTCCGGAATCAAGTATACAACTGCAAGATACTTTACTCCTTCAGGTGTCTGCATACACGGAATAGGGATAGAGCCGGACGTAGAAGTACCAGTATCCAGTAAATATGAGGGTATGTCGGTTTCGCAAATACCAAGAGGAGATGATGTCCAGCTCCAGACTGCTGTAGAAGTACTCAGAGGTAAATTGCAATAAGTATAACAGGATGATTAAGCTCATTGTGCCAGATAATGAAATAACATTGTGAAGAGCTTTAGAGCTGTTTGAAGTATCCTTTGACAAAACGGATTGCTTTGCCCCTTTACGAGGTTATTTTGCTCTTAAAGTCTGAACTTTTCCTATAGAAATGCCGGCACAATAAGTTCCTACACAAAAAATTAATTAAGTACAAGAGCATACAAAAGTAAACTTTATTTAGTTTTTATGAAACAAAACTGTATAAAAAAACTTATTCTCCATAAACTACCACATGGAGGTGGAAGGGTATGGAGAATAAGGAAAACAAGCTGAAGATGGAAGATATACTAAAGTATGAAGTTGCAAGTGAACTTGGACTTCTGGAAAAAGTAATGAAGTATGGCTGGAAAAGCCTGACTGCTAAAGAGACAGGCAGGATTGGGGGACTAGTTACAAAGAGAAAAAAGGCTATTCAGCTACAAAGAGACCAGCAGGCCTGATAACAGGCTGCTGGGTGTGGGGTGGTTTAAATTTACGAAAGTTTTGCAGCAATATATGACAGGTTGATGTGTGATGTAGATTATAGTCAATGGGCAGATTATATTGAAGAAATATTTAAAGCAAATAATGTAAAACCTGTCCTTGTGCTTGACCTTGGCTGTGGTACAGGGAGCTTTTGTACTGAGATGGTTAAACGCGGATATGACATGATTGGCGTTGATCTTTCATTGGACATGCTTTCCATTGCTTCAGCCAAAGCACAAGAGAATGGTTTTAATATCCTCTACATTAACCAGGATATGACGGAATTTGAGCTCTATGGAACGGTTGACGCTGTTGTTTGTCTTATGGACAGCATAAACTATATAACTAAGAAAAGAGACCTAAGGAAACTTTTTAAACATGTTGAAAACTATCTTAACCCTGGCGGCCTGTTTATTTTCGACATTAATTCATGTTATAAAATTGAAAATGTCCTTGCTGACAATGTATTTTACAGTGTGGACGATGAAATAACATATATATGGGAAAACAGGTACGACAAGCAAAAAAAGCTGTGTACATTCGATCTGACTTTCTTTGTCAGAGAAGGAGATTTTTATAAAAGGTATGATGAAATACATTATGAAAGAGCTTATTCTGTAAATGAACTTAAAATACTAATTGAAGATTCAAACATGGAAGTTATATCTATATATGATGGTTTGAGTTTTTTAGAACCGCATAAAAAAAGCGAAAGGATATTTTTTGTTTGCAAGAAACCTGCAAGATAACAACGGGGGGAAATGCTTTGGGGTTTTTTGAAGACGTTTACAAAGTGGTTAAAATGATACCTGAAGGAAAAGTTTCTACATATGGCCAGATTGCAAGTCTGATAGGTCAGCCGCGAAAAGCTAAAATTGTAGGCTGGGCACTTCATTCAAATCCTTACAGAGGCATTGTTCCATGTCACAGGGTTGTGAATAGGAATGGTCAGCTTAGTGGTGCTTTTGCTTTTGGAGGAATGGAGCAGCAAAGAAAGCTGCTGGAGACGGAAGGAATTGTTTTTAATAAGGATGGAACAGTTGATTTAGAAAAATATTTATGGAAACCAGAATTTGATAAAATACTGAATACGTAATAAGTGCCTCCAGGCCTCTTAAGTAAAGGCATTCGGGATAATGTGAACTTTGCCTGAAAAATTGCCGCAGCATTTTATTTAATTGACATTATATTGAATATTATGTTATACTGTGAGAAGTTTAGTTATAGTGGTTTGAAGTTGTGTGATTTTGCAAGTAGGTTCTTAAATGTATCTTCAGCTTCTGTTCGACAAATTCGCACTTCTCTTATACTCTAACTAAAATTAGCAATTTTTAGGAGGAATATAGTAATGGAAAAAGGAAGAGTAAAATGGTTTAATGCTGAAAAAGGTTTTGGTTTCATCGAAAGAGAGGATGGAAAGGACGTATTCGTTCATTTTTCAGCGATAGCTATGGAAGGTTTTAAGACACTTGAGGAAGGAGCTGAAGTGGAGTTTGAGGTTGTTGAAGGTGCAAAAGGACCTCAGGCTGCAAATGTTCAGAAAATATAGCAACTAAAGTTTGCAAACTTTGATATAGATCCAAGTAGCAAGCTGAAAGCCCCGTTACACATGTAACGGGGCTTTCATATAATGGGGCTTTCAATTTTTTTATGTTCAACAGTGAAAAATTGAAGTATAATATTTGGGTAAAATTATTAATACTTAAATTTAAACATAAAAAAGTTGAATATGAAATGATTTTAAGCTTTAATAATTGAGGGTTTTAGTGATTAGGGTTTAAAAACCTTTTTGCAGGCAATTAACGATAACAGGAAGGGCTGAAGTATGAAGGATTATTTAGTCAAGGCAACTGCAAATAATACAACAATACGGGCATTTGCAACAGTTACAACAGAGACCGTTCAGAAAGCTCATATATTACACGGAACATCACATGTGGCTTCTGCTGCCCTTGGGAGGACACTTACAGCAGCGGTTATGATGGGAGGAATGATGAAAGATGAGGGGCACTCAGTAACGATACAGATAAAGGGGGATGGCCCCTTGGGAGGCATAGTGGTTGTTTCTGATTCAAAATTAAATGTAAGAGGTTATGTACAGAACCCGGCAGTTGACATACCGCTAAATGATTTAGGCAAGCTTGATGTGGCATATGCTGTTGGAAAAAACGGATATATGAATGTAATTAAGGACCTGGGATTAAAAGAGCCATATATAGGTTACGTTAATCTTGTATCCGGTGAAATAGGAGAGGATATTGCCTATTATTTTGCTTCCTCTGAACAGGTGCCATCGGTGGTTTCCCTTGGAGTACTTGTTGATGCCGACGGCAGTATTGTAAATGCGGGAGGTTATATAATACAGCTTATGCCGGGGGCTGATGAGAATGTAATAGATTTTCTTGAAAACAAGATACGTTCAATAAAGCCGGTGACTGCCTTGCTGTCTGAGGGCAATAGCCCTGAGGACATTCTTGATATTATACTTGGCGAGAAAGGACTTGAAATTCTTGAGACCGCTCCCTGCAGTTATACCTGCAACTGCTCAAGAGAGAGAATGGAAAGAAATCTTTTAAGCCTTGGTGGAAAGGAGATTTTAGACATGGCAAGGGAACAGCACGGTGCTGAGTTGAGCTGTCATTTTTGCAATAACAAATACTATTTTACAGAAGAACAATTGCTAGATCTCCTGCACCAGGGGCAAGAAGGCTGACGCAATGCTGTGGTTTCAGGAATTAATTCCATAGAATCCTCGATACTAGAAGACCATATCAGCAGAGGACTTCAATAATGGGAAGACCACAATAGAAGGAGATTGACAATGGCATCAGGACCACAATGATAGGAGGACCACAATAGCAGGAACATAATATAAGAATCAATTTAAAAAGTAGGTGAATAACGAAGCACTACAGAGATACAGCAAGGTATGGCCTGTTAATTTGAATACATCCAATCTGTTTAGATATTGACTTTCTGATAATATTTCTGTATACTGACTATTGTCGCTTGAGTGACGTAGTTCGGGGCGCTTAGCTCAGCTGGGAGAGCACCTGCCTTACAAGCAGGGGGTCATAGGTTCGAGCCCTATAGTGCCCACCATATATGGCCCGGTAGTTCAGTTGGTTAGAATGCCAGCCTGTCACGCTGGAGGTCGAGGGTTCGAGCCCCTTCCGGGTCGCCAGTTTTATTTTAATAAATTTATTGAATATTGATAAAAAAAATTATTTTTCTTTGCCCAGATAGCTCAGTTGGTAGAGCAGAGGACTGAAAATCCTCGTGTCGCTGGTTCGATTCCGGCTCTGGGCACCAAGGTAAAGCATTTGATTGTTGCCTTGATATCAATCATTTAAATAAGTATTTGCGGGTTTAACTCAGCGGTAGAGTGTCACCTTGCCAAGGTGAAAGTCGCGAGTTCAAATCTCGTAACCCGCTCCAAATGAAAAGTCTGACTAAAAAAGTCAGGCTTTTTTTTATTTCCGTTATTAAATTATTCCCATGATTAAATATTTGTTTACTATCTGGAATAGAATAACCATTCGTTAAAATATAATTAATCTGAAAAAAGAATATAATTTCTAGAAAGATAACTGTCTGGGAAAAGATATTTTGCAATGAAGAAAATGTTTATCAACAATAAATATGGGTATTAAAATATCAGGATAAAACAAAGCAAATTAAATATAGGGATAAAAACATTATTTTGGAGTGAAGCAAATTTTTCCCATGGAGATTTGAGTATTTATCTGTTTTATTTTTTTATTATACTTGATATAATTAAATTTACTATTATATTTGTTATAAATGGTTAACTTGTAATGTTTTAGCTTGTTAAACATTTAGCAATAAATATGTTAATATTTGTTAAATCTTTATTTTATAGTATATAGTTTATTACTTATGTAATTGCAAATAATGAACGTAGCAATAAAAATAACTTAAAAAAAAGTAAGTGCTAAGAAGTAAGTAATGTTAGGAGGAAGGAGTTCATGTCAAAAAGGATCGTTATTGTTGGTGCGGGTTATGCCGGAGTTGAAGCTGCCCTTGCATTGAATAAAATGAAAAAGAAAGATTCTGTAGACATTACCTTGATAGACAAAAATGACTACCATACTCTTTTGACTGAGATTCATGAAGTTGCCGGAAACCGTGTCTCTGAAGAGGCCGTTCGTATACCGTTAGACAGGATATTCAAATTTACGGATGTTAACGTTGTTTGTGATAAAATTGAAAAATTTGATTTTGAAAACAACAAAGTGGCATCGGATAAACATGAATATCACTACGATTATCTTGTACTGGCAATGGGAAGCAAACCTAATTTTTACAATATTGCCGGACTGGAAGAGTATGCATTTACTTTGTGGTCCTTTGAAGATGCAATAAGAATCCGCGAGCATATAAAGAAATGTTTCATTCTTGCTGCTCAGGAAAAGGACGAGCAAGAAAGAAAGAAATTATTAACTTTTGTGGTTGGTGGTGCCGGTTTTACAGGTGTTGAGATGATAGGCGAATTGGCTTATTGGACCAGGGATCTTGCCAAAAAGCACAATATTGACCGTAAAGAAGTAAGACTTATCATACTGGACGTATTACCGCGAATTTTAAACATTCTTGATGAAAAGATCTCGGAGAAATCTCAAAGATTTTTGGAGAAAAAGCTGGGTGTTGAGGTAATGCTTAATACAGGAGTAAAAGAAGTTACTCCGGATGGATTATCTACAGGCGACAGCTTTATAAACACAAAGACATTGATCTGGGCTGCAGGAATAAGAGCTTCAAGTGATGTTGACAAAATGGACTTTGATACTGTCAATCATTCAAAGAGACTGAAAGTGGATGAATTTTGCCGCACTAAGTATGAAAATGTCTATGCTATAGGTGATATATCCGGACTGGTTGATGAAAAAGGCACTCCATACCCTGCGATGGTTGAAAATGCACTTCAGACTGCTGATGGAGCAGCAAAGAATATAATGAATTCAATAAGAGGCAAAGAACTTGAAAAAGTTGAAGTAAAAATGCATGGAATAATGGTCAGCATAGGAAATTACTTTGCTGTGTCAGACATAATGGGTAGAAAGTTGCCGGTTTGGCTTTCAATCATAATGAAGTTTTTTGTAAACATGCATTACCTATGGGAAATTACAGGTTTTCGCGGAGTTGGAAGATATCTCTATCATGAAGTTTTGGAACGAAGGCAGCGTAAGCTTTTCCTTGAAAAGCACTGGTCCACCAGAATGCAAGTTTGGTGGCTGGCTCCTTTGAGGGTGTTCTTTGGTGTAATGTGGCTTTACGAGGGTATTAAGAAGGTAATGGAAGGCTGGTTTACATCTCCAATGCTTGCATCCTTCCTGGGTTTTGCTTCAGATGGAACTACTGGAGCAACTCCAAGTACAGCTTTTGTTAGAAGATTGGATGAAATATTCAGTCTCGACTTGAAAATTTTCAACTTTATTTTAGGGAAGGAAAGCAGACTTGTAGAAGGAAATATAATTTCCAGTGAGATTTTTGCAAAACTTGAAATTCTTCATATAGGCGATTTTAATCCTATACCGTGGTTCCTTAAAAACGTGGTTCTTGCCACTGATGGTATAGCAATGTTCTTCCAGGTGCTGGTTGTAGTACTTGAAATCATAATTGGTTTAATGCTCATAGGTGGAGTATTTACATTCATTGCGTCGGTAATTTCCTTTGGGCTTACGCTGATGTTTTTGACTTCAACAGGTATTTACGAAAAGTCCTGGTGGATGGTTTTCGCTTCCCTGGCAACAATGGGCGGAGCTGGTCGTGGCTTTGGACTTGACTACTACTTGATTCCATACATAAATAATGTGTGGGATAGATTCTGGAAAAACCGTAAGTTTAAGCTCTTCTTTAAGGGCAGTTGCGACAGGTATGAGTCGTAAATTATGAGGAACGTAGCTTAAAGAAGTAAAGAATATCAATAATAATTATCCATAATAATTATAAAAATATATATAAATAAAAGCGGATAAACATATAATAAACCAATTACAACCCATATGGGGAATTACAACATATAAGTTTTTCAATATATATTTTTCAATATATATATTTTTGAGTGAAAGAAAGGAGAGTTCTTATGAAAAAAATTATTGCTGTTGCACTACTTGCTGTTATGGTATTTTCAATCTTGTTGTTTACTGGATGCAGTTCTTCTGCAGGTGGTGTAAAAACCGGACTTGGACATGTGGTTTCTATTTCCAAGTCAACGGACGCAACTGCTGAAGGGGATGGTTCTGTTCAGGTAGATACTGTCATGGCTGCTGTTTCGGTTGATTCCAAAGGAAAAATAGTAAGTGTGACTATTGACACTGCACAGACAGCTGTACCATTCGATGCCACAGGTAAGATTAAAGCAGACCTGACGGCTGAACAAAAAACAAAAGTTGAGCTTGGTACAGATTATGGCATGATAAAGAGATCTTCAATTGGAAGAGAGTGGTACGAACAGATTGCTGAGCTGGAAAAATGGATGGTTGGAAAGACTATCGATGAGGTAAAATCTATGAAAGTTAAAAAAGTAGATGACAGCCACCCAAATGTTCCTGATGAACCTGATCTCACCAGCAAAGTAACAATAACGGTTCAAGATTATATAGCAGCAGTAGAAGAAGCTATTAAGAATGCGAAATAATAGTGAAGAGACTACTAACATTGTAAGGTAGAATGAAGAAGCTATTAACAATGTAAGGTAAAATGGAGAAGTTATTAACAACCCAAGATAGAATACTGAATAAACTAAATATAACTTGAAACATATATAGCCCCTTCACAAGATGAAGGGGTTTTAGTATTTTATAAGTAATTCAAGATTCTGGCAAGTAATTTGTGCTTTAATAAGTAATTCATGTTTTTGATTTTATAGAAAATTTATGTTATTTTTTAATAAAAAATTCATGTTATTATATTGTCGAGATTGTTGAGAGATTGGGATATTTTTGTGAAATATAATCCCGATACATAATTTGGACTTATTTAAATATAATTGTAGGCTTAGTTAAAGAATATGCAGAGGTGATTTGCTTGCGACGTTGGTTGGTGCTGTTTTTGACAGTTGTATTGATGATAACCACCGGTTGCGCTTTTGGTGGAAAATCCGTAAATGGTGGTTATAGCAAATATAGCTATGAATTTACAGGTGCATTTGATACGGTAATACAGTTTATGGGGTATGCACAGAGCGAAGAGGAGTTTGAGTCTCTTGCCAAAAAAGGTCAGGCGAGATTTGAGGAGCTTCATAGGTTGTTTGACATATATCATGATTATGAAGGTATAAACAACATAAAAACAATTAATGACAATGCCGGCATAAAAGCTGTACAGGTAAAACAGGAAATTATAGATCTTATTCAGTTTTCAAAGGAATGGTATTATAAGACGGACGGCGTTGTCAATATTGCACTAGGACCTGTTCTTTCCATATGGCATACCTACAGAGAAGAAGGAAAAGATAATCCCGAGAAGGCGCGGGTACCAGATATAAACTTGCTGAAAGAAGCAGCTGAAAAGACGGATATAAACAAGGTTGAAGTAGACACTGAAAATAATACCGTATTCCTTAAAGAGAAAGGTATGAGCCTTGATGTAGGTGCTGTGGCCAAGGGCTTTGCTACTGAATTTGTTGTAGAGGAATTAATTGAAGAGGGATTCACATCGTTTATTGTAAGCAGCGGAGGCAATATTCGCGCAGTCGGAGCACCTAGAGACGGAGTACGGAGCAAATGGTCAATAGGGATACAGGATCCTGACAGTAATGCTCTTGTCCCAAACAGTAACAATCTTGATATTGTGTATGTAAATGACGCATCCATTGTTACCAGCGGTGACTACCAACGTTATTATGTGGTAGATGGAAAGAGAATACACCATCTTATAGATCCCACTACCCTTATGCCGGCAAATCACTACCGTTCTGTAACAATAGTGACACTCGATTCCGGAGTGGCGGATTTTTTGTCTACCGCCGCGTTTCTGCTGCCGTATGAAAAAAGCCGGGCACTGATTGAAAGCCTGGACGGAGTGGAAGCATTATGGATAATGCCGGATGGGAGCATGGACGCCACTGAAAATATGAAAAAAATTCTCAAGAATCTGGGCGGGGCTTCTGGGAAATAAATAAGGTCTAGTAATAATAACCAGTTGGAATATACAGAAAATTTACTTGACTATGGACGTTTTACCTGTTATACTAATATCCGCAGGAGACAAAATACGGCGCCATAGCCAAGTGGTAAGGCAGAGGTCTGCAAAACCTTTATTCCCCAGTTCAAATCTGGGTGGCGCCTCCAAAGCCTACGGAATTAACAGTTCCGTAGGCTTTTTGTTTGTTTACAGCCTTGTTCCAGGGCAAGATTAAATGCCCATTGTTGTTTAATACAAACTTATCAGAATATTAGCTTTTCAAAAGCTGAATTATGATATATAATTTGCATAGAAACGGCTGGTTATGTATCATATTTTTTATTCAATATGTTTTTTAACAGACAATAGAGAGATATATAAAAAATTTATTTTGATCTTGTTTTATTTTTTGTATGTTTTATGTTGAGCCTGCTGTATATAAAATAAAATACATATAGGCTAAGCAGGGGAGATGCTGATGTTTGGAAAGAAGATACTTGTTATCGACGACACGGTTCTCATGCAGAAAATAATTGCCGACATCTTGCGGTCGGAAAACTATAATGTATTGGTAGCCGGCAGCGGAGAGGAAGGCCTTTTAAAGGTTGCTCAGGAAAAGCCCGACCTGGTTATACTTGATATTTCATTGCCTGGCATCGATGGATTTGAAGTTTGTAAAATTCTGAGGGATAATGAAAGCAACAATCTTATGCCTATTATTATGATTACATCACATGGGGATGAGGAGGATAAATTAAAAGGGCTCGAGCTGGGAGCAGATGATTATATTGTAAAACCCTTTAATCCAAGAGAGCTTTTAAGCAGAGTAAGAAACACTCTTAAGCGGATTGACAGGAACAGGTTGGCAAACCCGCTTACAGGGCTTCACGGCAACCTTGAAATACAAGCCGAGCTAATCAGAAGATTGACAAAAAATGAGATTTTTTCGTTAATATACACAGACCTTGATAATTTTAAAGCGTATAATGATATTTATGGTTTTGCCTGTGGCGACAGCGTAATAAAGCTTACAGCGGATATAATTACAGATAATGTTGATTTATATGGATCTGGCGATGACTTTTTAGGGCATATAGGCGGAGATGATTTTATCATTATAACAACTCCGGAATGTGTGGATGATATATGCAAGGCAATTATATCAGATTTTGACCGTAAGATACTATCGATGTATACAGAGAAGGACAGGGAAAATGGCTATATTATATCTGCAGACAGAAATGGAGATGTTCATAAATATCCGATAATAACCATTTCTATTGCAGTTATTTCAAATGAACACAGATACTTTGAGAATCACACAAAGGTAGCAGAGGCAGCTGCAGAAGTAAAAATGAGGGCAAAAGCCATACCGGGAAGTGTATATGTCAAAGAGACATAAGATAATAAAAAGAGGTATAAGACAATAAACTATTGGAGGCATTTTTATGAAAAATATCCTGAAGAGTAGTTTGAAGGTTCTTGGAGATTACTTTGTTTCTTTGATAATTTTTGTTATATTTCTTTATACTTTTTTTGTAATTACTAAAGATAATTATTCCAAATGGATCCCCCTTTATTCCGGAATTAATTTTATTCTGATGGCAAGTATAATGTATACTGATATGAAGAATCTGGGCAAGAAGGAAAAGAGGCCTCAGTACAATCTTTCTCCCCACCCATTGAAAGGTTTCGTACTGGGCATTATTGGTTTTTTACCGGTTATTATTCTTGAAATAGTATATACATTTTTGAATTTTAACAATGAAGTAAATAATAGGATTGCGGAACTGGCTTTAAAGGTTATACTCGGACCGGTATATATTTTCGTAAGGCTTGTCGGAGGAACGACAGCCGGATATATTTTGGCATCATTGGCAGTGCCGGTAGTGACAGCTCTTGGATATATGGCGGGTTATTATGGATTTGAATTCAGAAAGAAAATTGGTGCAAAAGCAGCTAATAATAAGGCAAGTGATAAAATAGCGAAGTGATATAGTATATGAATTATGAAGCAAATAAAAACACACATAATGAGATATGCAACAGTGTGAATAAAATGAAATAAACAGCAATGTGCATTAATGTGTATTAAATGAATATATAGCAATGTACAAATATAGAAACGGAGATATTATTTAGAGATAGATATATTAACGGCAAATATTGCAAGAAGTCGGGGGTTGATGTTTTGACAGCGGGTGAAGTATTGTTTGCAGGTTATAACGAAGCAGTTGAACAGGGTTATAACAATGTATTCAAAAGCATGAATAAGAAAAATGCTATGAGCGGTGTAGGGCCTGAAGCCGAAGAGATTGAGAAAAGCATAAAAGAAAGTGTGAAAAAGTGGGAAGAAACACCTGTTGAGGCTTTAAATAACCTGACGCCGGTTCAATATATTAATGAAATTAATGATTTCAATTATATGATTGAGCTTTTCAGAGAAGGATCAAGAATATGTTATGACAATATGCCATCGGTTTTTTTGGACAAGCTGAAGGAATATGACAGTAAAGCTGTTGATGCTATTATGAAGCTTGCTTCAGATAAGGGTTTGCTTGAAAGCAGTGAGGAAGCGGATATACCGGTTATGGCCGTAAAAGTGCTGGGAGAATGGAAGGTAGATTGGACAGTGGATCGGCTTATTGAATTACTTTATGAAACAGAAGGAAAAAACGAACTTTTTGCAGACAGTATAAAAAATGCGCTTATAAATATTGGCAAACCTGCTATAGAAAAAATAATACAGGCATTAAATGAGTCTGATGCTATTGGAGACGCACAAGAATATTTAGTAACCGCACTGACAGAGGTGGGAAAGCATAACAGGTCAGATAATGTATACAGATGCTTGAAGAGCACTTTTTTAAAGATGGAGAATAAAATTATTGGCGCAATATGTCTTGGGAACTATGGAGACGGCAGGGCAATACCGGCGCTGCGGGGATATATTCAGAAGAACAGAAACACTTTAGACCCGGATACTTATTCCGAAGTAAAATCCGCCATTTTCAGACTGGGTGGTCAGGTAGATGATATCTAGCCCTTTACAAAAAAACCGAAGGTATTTCTTGTTTCAGGAAGGAATAAACGTCCTGTTCACAAAGGAGTATTACTTTTATATATTTACTGATTAATTTATGAATACATATTAACTGATTAATTTATGAATATGGCCAACCTGTGCCTGAATAATCATATAAAGAATTGATTATGGGCAAGGATGGGGTAGTATGATTCTATTAATCAGGAAAAACAATCTTATACTTATAGGGCTTGTTTTCTTGCTGTTAATCACCATTTACAGTCTTAATGCGGGAGCCGGAGAAAAAGCTTCAGTATCAGATGAGGTCCCGGCGGCAAATGAAGTGACTCAGGTAACAAATAACACAGCTGCACAAAAGGTGGTTATGCTCGATCCCGGTCACGGAGGTGAAGACCCGGGCGCTGTAAGTGATTACAGTGGTGTCAAGGAAAAGGATATAAACTTAAAAATAGCCCTAAAAACAAAAGAATTGCTTGAAAATGAAGGTTTTAAGGTGCTGATGACAAGAGAAGAGGATAAGCTGGAGTATCAGCCCGGTACAACTAATATAATACAAAAAAGAAAACAGGATCTTTTGAGACGAAAAAAAATGATGGATGAAGGCGGAGCTGACATAGTTGTAAGTATTCACATGAATAAGTTTGAAAAAACTCAGTACTATGGGGCTCAGACTTTTTATCCTCCTAAATCTGTAGAAGGACAAAAGCTTGCAACAAGCATTCAGAAATCACTAAGAGAAAATGTAGACCCCACTAACACCAGAAGCGCCCTGGAAAAAAAGGAACAGATTATTATATTAAAGAATTACAAGACACCTACGGTTATTGTTGAGTGCGGATTTCTTTCCAATCCGGAGGAAGAAAGAAAGCTGCAGACAGAGGAGCATCTCAACAAAATTGCTTTTGCGATAAAGGAGGGAATAAAAAATTATTTTAATTCCGCCTCCTCTGCGCAAAGTGAATCCCAGACAGAATAAAGATCATCCAACTGCTTTTCAAGGCTTGTGCGTTCCTCGTGAAGCTCCAGCAACCTCACGTGGTCACTTGATGCAGTTTCCATTTCCAGGCTTATTTGGTTGAGGCGGTCTTCGATTTCATTAATCTTCTTCTCCGCCTCTTCCAGCTGTCTCTGCAGTTTTCTCTGTCTGGCTCTCATTTCTTTACTTTCCATATATTCAAGTTTTGACACTGTAATATCTTTTTGTTTATTTGAAGCGGCAACATCCTTTTCCAGCTTGTTCTTGTAATCAAGATATGAAGAATAGCTGCCGTCATAATTCACTACCGAATTGTTTTTAAACTCAAGTATCCTTGTGGCAAGCTTGTTCACAAAATACCTGTCATGGGACACTGCAAGTATGGTACCGTCGAATTCCTGTAATGCCTCCTCCAATACTTCCCTGGAATTGATATCCAAATTATTGGTGGGTTCATCCAGGATTAAAAAGTTGGCGTCTGACAGGATAAGCTTTGCCAGGGCTACTCTGCTTTTTTCCCCGCCGCTTAGGACAGATATGCGCTTGAATACATCTTCGCCTCTAAAGAGGAATGAAGCGAGTACATTTCTTATCTGCGTTTGATTAAGTTCTTCATTGCCGTTCCATACTTCTTCAATAATTGTATTGTTTTCATCAAGTTCTGAAAATTCCTGATCATAATAAGCAACTCTAATATTGTGCCCATATTCTATACTGCCTGAAACCGGCATAAGTTTCCCTACCAGGAGCTTTAGAAGTGTCGACTTTCCACATCCGTTAGGGCCAAGGATAAAAGCCTTTTCGTTTTTCCGAAGATTAAAGCAAATATTACTGAAAAGCGGGTTGCCAGGGTACTCCATGGTGAGATTCTCCACAGACAGTACATCATTACTGCTTGGAATGCCACTCTTGAATTTTAATTTTATCCTGCCGGGCAAATTATCGGGCTTATTAACTTTCTCCATTCTGCCCAAAGCTTTCTGCCTGCTCTGCGCAGCAATGATATTTCTTTCCCTGTTCCATCTTTTCTGCTGTTCGATAAAAGCTTCAATCCTGGCAATTTCTTTTTGCTGCTGCTCATAATGCCTTTGCTGGATTTCCCTTTCCTGCATTTTTTGTTTTATATAAAAAGTATAATTTCCGTTATAAACTTTGCAATGGCAGTTCTCAAGCTCTATTGTCCGGCCGGTTACAGCATCAAGAAAATACCTGTCGTGAGAAATGACCAGGATGGCCTTTTTATAGCTCTTAAGGAAGTCTTCAAGCCATTCAAGAGCGTCCATGTCCAGGTGATTGGTAGGCTCGTCTAAAAGAAGGACATCAGGCTCTTCAAGCAGAAGCTTTGCCAGGGCAAGCCTGGTTTTCTGCCCTCCGCTTAAAGTTGACACTTTTCGCGAAAATTCATTTTCGTCAAAGCCCAGACCGTGAAGCACGCCTTTTACACGGCTGTTGTATTCGTATCCTCCCATATTCTCGAATCTGACAAGAAGAGCATCATATTCCTTCATAACAGATGCAAGTCTTTGACTGTCCTTTTCAATACTTATTTCTTTTTCCAACTGCCTGATATGCTTTTCCATATCAATAATTTGTGAGTAACATGATATAAGTTCATCCCATAAAGTCTTGCTGGATTCAAGGAAGGAATTTTGTTCAAGATAACCTATGCGGTTGCCTTTGGCTGTGAAAATTTCTCCACTGTCAGGCTGGAGTTCTCCTGCAAGGATTTTGAACAGAGTGGATTTACCGGCTCCGTTCACCCCCACAAGTCCGACCCTGTCATCATGCGAAATATTAAAGCTTACATCTTCCAATATTTGATCCGTTCCAAATGATATTGAAATATTACTACAACTAAGTACTATCATATTTATTTACCTTCCATAACAATAATAACGAGTCATCCCTATTTTCATTCCACACTGTGATATCAACATGTAGCCTGCAGAAAACACCTGCACGGCAGACTTATTTTAGCAAAAAACGCAATCATCTGCAACAAAACAATAATTGTTTAAGCAATCAACAAAAAATGCAAAAAAGTGGTCAATTGAAAAAGTAAATTCCGGTTTGCAAAAGTAAATTCCACAGTATTTGCAAAGCAAGAGAAATCTATATTTTTCGTGTTTTTTGATGAGTTTTATTTGCGCTAAATATTAACAGTGA
>Ga0134100_1000708_pt1 | contig 37035 bp, 38 predicted proteins | sample 11_taG_2_FD_94444 | JGI IMG/M metagenome (GOLD analysis project Ga0134100, IMG submission 94444) | Switchgrass degrading microbial communities from high solid loading bioreactors in New Hampshire, USA - 11_42_5_180_A3 metaG | ecosystem: Engineered > Bioreactor > Semi-continuous > Anaerobic >...
TCTTTTCTCTTCGTGCGTTTTCTTCTGGGGTACGATTCCTTCTTGCCATAATATTAAACCTCCATTACGGTGCTTCTATTCTACACCGTAATGGAGGTTTACACAAATTTAGGGACAGTCTCCCGACAGAAGATTATTGTTATGTGAATTATTCCCTACACGTTCTATCAAAGCTTCTTTCAAGACAGCCGAGAAGTTTATACCTGCTTTTTCGGCTTTAGTGTTAAGCCAATTGGGAATCGTCAAGGTTTTCTTGATGGCCTTGCTGTCATTTAAAGCCCGGTATTCAACAGTATCTACAAGCATTAAGTTTACAAACTCGTCCGGAGCATGTTCAATCTCAAATGCATTCGATGCCGGGGGAATGTTCTCACTATTATCCTCAGCATCGCAGAGCCACATAGCGATAGCATCTTTGGCCATATCAAGAGCATCTATAAGGCCGTTACCTTCAGTGACACAGCCAGGCAGATCCGGCACTCTGATATGGTATTTACCGTCTTCAAGCTTCTTGAAAATGGCTGGGTAAACATATCTCATAAATGACACTGCTCCTTTATAACTATAAATGGCGAGGGGCTTATTTCAGTCCTGATTCCTTCATAATTGCCTCTGCTGTGTGGTTGTTAATCTCTGTATGCCTCGGGATGGGTATTTTTATGCCGGGTTTGTCTTTATGTTTTTGCCATATCATGTTTTGATCCTGGTTTTATTGTCCATCCGGCTTGTAAGAGTATTGCAATCAATTCTCTTCGCTTCATGCCCTCACCTTATTATAATACGTATAATATACGTGTTACAACAGAAAAAATATGGTAATGATGCATAATAATACAATCTATGCCTAAAAAGAATAGATTGCAATGGAAAACCCGGCTTGAATGATTAGATAGGGAGGAAGAATAGCATTAGAGAAACTTATTTCATTCGAAAATATCGTCCATGAGCGATTTTATATAATCTTTTCTTTTTGCGGTTTCGGAAGTGTCTATGATGTACTTGCCGTCAACAAAAATCAAAACATCGCCTTCCCTGGCTTCTTTCGGAAGCCTGGACCGCTCGATGTTTATCATTTTGTTTCCGTCTGCTTCACAAACGGCATAATTGCCCTCGAACCTGTCAACTATAATTTTCATACCAGTACATCACCATATTTATTATCGGGTGCATATGTCGCACGGATCAGACTTCGGGCATTCGGAGAGTTTGCCGCTTAGTATCGTCTTGCTGCGCGATAATGTTGAGCAGTCTTTTGTATAGTGATATGATTTGCCGCCTGGCGTCCAGTATACAATCCTGTCTCCCGTTGCATCGGGTGACGGGGTTGGGGACGGAGTCGGAGTCGGCTTTGGAGAAGCGGGAGTGGGTGCCGGAGTTGGGCTGATTGATGTTCCGGACGTGCCGGACTGCCCGCCGAATGTGTAGCTTCCCGGGTTTGCGCTGAACCTTATCGTTTCGCCGTCGGACACGCAGACAATGGTTCCGCTTTCATCGGTCCGGTAAACCGGAATCCCGGCCTGTTTCAGCCGGTTCATGACCTCTTCCGACGGGTGTCCGTAGTCATTACCCTTTTCGACGGAAATAACCGCGTATTTTGGCGATACGGCGGACAGAAACTCTGCGGTTGTGGATGACCTGCTCCCATGGTGGCCCACTTTTAACACGTCGGCCTTGAGGTTGTACTTCTTTGCGAGCATTTCCCGCTCCGATACGGCCTCGGCGTCACCGGTAAACAGAAATGAGGTCTTGCCATAGCTGAGCTTAACAACCGCCGACCAGTCGTTCAGATCATCATAGCTGGACGAATTCGGGGCAAGTATCTCAGCGGTTATTGAGCTGTCGCCGGTTTCAATGCTTACGCCGCCTTTTGCTTCAATAACTTTAAGACCTTTTTCTTTTATGGCCATAAGGAGGTTTTCGTAGGTCTTCGTTGTCGTTACCGCCTTTGGCATATATATTTTTCCGATTTCATAGGCCTTTATGACGGATGCCATGCTGCCGATGTGGTCCTCGTGGGGATGCGTGGCCACAACGACATCGAGCCGCCTGACCTTTGCGGCGTCAAGACAGGCTTTTATTACGGCGTAATCCGCAGCGTTGCCCGCATCGATCAATATGTTCTTCCCCTCAGGCGTTTGAATCAGGATGGAATCAGCCTGACCGACATCAATAAATGTTACTTTGAGTTCTTTAGGGGTTTCGGAAGTGGAAACCGGCGCGGGATCCGGTGTTTGGGAAGCAGTTGGCGCGGGTGCCGGCGTTGACGACGGCGCCGTTGCAGGTGGCTGTGCTGATGCGGGGTCTGCCGGCGCCGGCGTATGATCAGGCGCTGGTGATGACTGCGGTGAGGATCCGGGTGAGGGCACATTTCCGGGTACAGTTCCCGGTGTAATCGTTTCAACCGGTGCTTTAATACCGGGGTCCATGGTTGAAACGAGATTGTCTTTCTGGGAATTAATAGCAAGGCCGGCTATGAATAAGGCAAAGCCTACGGCCAGTATAAGCCCCGGTATTTTAATAGGCTTTTTGCGCAGTTTGCCAATAATTATCGCTACGATGCCACAGATGATACCCGCCAGCCCAAAAAGGCCCAACAAAGCGTCCATAATAATCCCCCCGCGGACGCAATCTGCTTTCTGCATTTATTCTCATACAGCAGAATGGCAATGTCAAATGTCAATAAACATTATGAAAGGCAAGTGTTAGCTATGTTGTTATTTCCAAGCAATAAACCTGAAAACATTAAGGAAAACAATGGCACAGCTTGAGCCATGCCAATAAACCTTGGGGTTATTTTACCTAAAATAAAACTGGAGAATTAGTAAAAATTTATAATAAGTCACCAAACGTTGGGCGCGTCCGAGTCCCGGGGGGTTCGGATTATTAAAGCTTGAGCGAATCATAAGCAGTTTGCGGTAATCCTTTTGTTGGTATATTAGTCACATGAAGGTTTTTATATTAACATGGAAAATATGGAAGTAAAAGGAGATGACAGTATGGATAAATCAGCAGGTTGACGACGGGGATGCTGGAGCAGATTTATGCAGTATCATCGTAAATTATTAACTGCTTTGCAGAGAAAAACAGCGACTGGGAAGCAGAGGATGAAAAAAAGAAAGGGTAAGGTGAATAATCATGTCAAAGATAATATCGGTCCCAGTATCATTACGGTTAGACGAAAATGATCTCGGCTTACTTCGAGTTTACCTGGAAAATAAGCTCAACGCCAGTGATGACAGTGTATCTCTTGATGGTGTGTTGGCAAATAAGTTCTTGAGATTCCCAGACAATGAGGTGCAAGTCAATATAGGCAGGCAAACTATACCAGCAAAAAGCAATCCATCATATGCACCTCTTACAATTCTTGATATAAACGATTACATAGAAATAAACTCATTACAAATTGTGACATGGGAAGCAATTTCGCGTATTCGGATTCTTAAATATGACGCAAGCGGCGTAGGGTTTTATGAAGAAACAGCGACTAACTTTTCCTGGAATACCGAAGCAGTGGATTTACAAGGATTGGGAACCGATGGTGCAAAATTATTCAGTCACCCGGAATATCGGCTCGATGAAATTGATCCTGACACGGTTTGCTGGAGAATTTCGAATAGAAATCCAAGGATCATATGCCCTCATGGCATAAAGATAACGGCAGAAAATGCATTTGAGACGCCATATAAGCTCACAGCAATAATAAACTATCAGACCTTTAGGGTGGTGTAGATATGAGGGGCGAGAGAGATATTTGGCATAAAAAGATATACTATACGTATCACTTTTATCCTCTGGCGGCACACAATGGATCAATATACTGCGGTGACGTCAATGGGAACATTTATCAAAGACCCGGAAACATTGAAACCCCGGGCTGGTGCAGGAATATCGGCGTAAGAGAGAAGATCACGACGATAAACTTTTTTGGGGACGACGTGATGATAATAGGAACTCTCAAGGGCTCGATATTCCGGTCAGAACCGCCGTATACAACATTTACTAAAGTCTTGCAGATGACAGGCATTCTTGCATGGCCTCGTACATGGTCTGTGGCTGGCGACGATACCATAATATTTGTGGGCGAATATGGCAGTAAGGATATGGGTCCACAGTATAATGGAAGAAGGGTCTATAAGAGTATTGACAATGGTGTAACGTGGCAGCAATGCTGGATTAGCCCATTTGAAAACGGCTCACATATCCACAAGTTGCTGCTCGATCCGGTATCGAAAGATCTGTATGTCTGCACTGGCGACGGTGTTGACTATGCAAGGGTATTTAAGCTATCCCCACCAAACTACGATACCGGGAATGTTGTGGCAACTGGCATTCAGCCTACGGGCGGGCTTATGTTTGACGATTTCATACTTTGGGTGCAGGATAGCGGCCCCTATGGGATTTATAAGCAAGATAAGTCAACATATAGCCTTGAGCTTGTTTTTGACTTATCGCAGTACCCTGACTATAGCGACACAGGTTTTGACGGATTGGCATTAAGCCCTGATGGGATAGTGTATTATGCGACATATCCCAGTGTTGATGCCAACAACAAAAAAATAGGGCTGTTCAGGTCAAAACCGCCTTATGCAGATTGGGAGCTGCTTTCCACAATTGACGAATTTGTTGGCAAAGGTGTGTCAGATGCGGGCGTGTTTACCATAGTATCAGCCTCAGATGATGAAGTTTTAGGGCATTTATGCAGGAGCTATGGATATGTAGAAGAGATTATATGCCCGATAAAATTCATTTATTATTTAAAGGACTTGCGGACTTAATTTAGTTTGCAATAGGAACAAATGACGCCCTATTATGGACGTCATATTTTTTGCGTTGGGAGGTCAAGATCGATGGGTTTTACAACGGATTCGCATATAAAGCGGTATCGTTCACAGAATATAGCAAAACCCTGAAAGCCTTATGCTTCCAGGGTTTTTTCTGGCGTGCCAGAGATGATTCGAACACCCGACCCACGGATTAGAAGTCCGTTGCTCTATCCAGCTGAGCTACTGGCACACGCTGCGTTTTTTTCGACCGCTAATATATTATACAAACGCATTTTTCGTTTGTCAATAGACGTAAATGCCACTGTTCATGCGCTTTCCGGCGCTTTCTCCGCCCTTGTAATCAGGGTTTCATATCATTCAAGGCTTTCATGCAGCCGGATGCCACTTCATCGACAAAACCTTCATCAAATGGCGATTTCAGGCCTGTTGACTTGAGCAGGTCAACGAAGGTCATGGTCCCGGCCTTCCTGCTGAAGCTGACGTATTTTTCCCAGGCGCCCTTGAAATCCCTTGTCATGAGGCTCATGAACTGGAGGGCGCAGACCTGGGCCAGGCAGTAGTCGATATAGTAGAACGGCGAATCAAAGATATGGGTCTGCCTCTGCCATGTTCCGCCTCTTCCGAAGAACGGGTCGTCCTCGTAATCCAGGTAGGGCTGGTACTCCCGTTCCAGCCTGAGCCATGCTTCCTTGCGCTCCTTCGGCGTCATGCCCGGGTTCTCGTAAACCACGTGCTGGAACTCGTCCACCAGGCAGCCGTAGGGTATGAAGCAAATGGCGCTGGCAAGGTGCATGTACCTGTATTCCTCGGTCCTGTCGCCGAAGAACAGCTTCATCCAGGGTATGCAGAAGAACTCCATGGACATGGAGTGGACCTCGCAGGCATCGGGGGTGGGAAACTTGTACTCAAGGATCTCCATGCCCCTCGACAGGTAACCGTTGAAGGCATGGCCGCATTCATGGGTAAGCACGTCCACGTCTCCGCTGGTTCCGTTGAAATTGGCGAATATGAAGGGCGACTCATAGGTATAGATATAGGTCATGTACCCACCGGGGGCCTTTGCCTTGCGGCTTAATACATCCATGAGCTCATTGTCCAGCATGAACCTGAAGAACTCGCTGGCTTCGGGGGAGAGCATGTCGTACATCTTCCGGCCTGCCGCGAAAATCTCTTCCGGCGTGCCCTCGGGCTTCGGGTTGCCTTCCTTGAAATACAGCGGGATGTCGATATAGGTCAGCCTGTCCAGCCCGAGTCTCCCGCGCTGTTCTTCGCGGAGTTTAACAGTAATGGGAACAAGGTGCCTTTTTACCTGGTCCCTGAACCGGGCTACCTTTTCCGGACCGTAGCAGTTTCGGCCCAGCCTTATATATCCGAGCTCGACGAAATTCCTAAAGCCAAGCTTTTTGGCCATCTGGTCGCGCACCTTCACTAGCTTGTCGTAGATCTCGTCCAGTTCCTCCGCGTTGGCCATGAAGAACTCGGCCCTCTTTGCAAAAGCGCCTTTCCTTGTTTCGCGGTCCGGGGATTCCATGTACGGGGCAAGCTGCGAGAGGTTCAGTACCTGTCCCTGGAACTCCAGCTGGGCGGATGCCAGGAGCTTGCGGTACTGGGAAACCAGCCTGTTCTCTTCCTGGAGATCCGGTATGATGGCGGGATCAAAGGCCTTGAGCGACAGCTCGGCATTGAGGAATAAAAGGCTTCCCAGGCTTTTTTCAAGCTCTGATCTGAAGGGCGATGAAACTAGGGCCTTGTAGAACCTGTATTGAAGCTCCTCGAGCAGGGGCATGTTCTCGTCCATGAAAGCCCTTTCCTGCTCGTAGAAGGGATCCTCGGTGTTCATGGTGTTCCGGATATGGGCGAGGGTGGCCATGTCCGAAACCTTTTTCCTCATGGCGGTAAAGGCCTTGTGGGCCTCAAGCTGCTCTTGCGCGCTCCTGGCCTCTTCCATCAACCTGATTATCTCTTCGGCCTCTTTCCGTATCGCCTCGATATCAGGCCTTTCGTATGGCATCTGGGAAAACCGCATTCAAACCATCCTTTCAAAGGCGCATCCAAAGATAAACCTGCCTGCGTCATGAATACGCCTTTCCCTATTATATCCCATTTCCTCGGGGGAAAACAGGTTGATTAAGTCCGGCCAAGGCCTGCGGAAAAAGCGGAAACATGCAAGAAAATGAGGGCTTTTGCCATGTTTTCTGTTTTAATAGGCCAGTAATTGGTATTAGTATTATATGAAACGATAAACAGGCTGGAGTTGATTGATTTGGGTAAGAAGGCCAAGGGCTATGAAATGGACTTATCCATACTGTGCCACCAGTTTTCCCTGGTCCTGAAATCGGGCATACACCCGGTGGAAGGGATTCCCCTGGTATCGGAGGATACCGTCAACCCCAGGCTCAGGAAGGCCCTTGAATTCATAAAGAACGAGGTTGTCTACGGATCCCCGATGCATTCGGCATTTGAGGCATCCAAGGCTTTTCCGGCCTATATGACCGCCCTGGTTAAGGTGGGCGAGAAAACCGGCATGCTGGAACCCGTATTCGACGGGCTGAGCAGGTTCTATGAAAACCTGGCCAATACCAGGAGGAGAATCAGGAGCGCCGTGTCCTACCCGCTGATCCTGGCAGTATTCATGCTCGGCGTTATCGCCCTGATCTCCCTGAGGGTTATCCCCCTGTTCGTGGAGATACTCACATCCCTCGGCGGGACGGTTCCGGCCCAGGCCGCCCTGTTCATCGCCCTGGGGAACGGTCTTAAAGACGGATTCATCATCGCAGCGGCGGTACTGGCCATCCTGCTGGTGGCCGGCTGGCTGGTAAAACGCCTGGGTGTATTCCGTTCCTTCATCGACAGGTTCAAAGTTGTAAACCCGCTTACGGGGGGCATCTACAAAAAGATCATCACATCCCGGTTCAGCGGGGCGCTGTCCCTGACATTAAAGAGCGGGATGACCCTGACCGAAGGCTTTGGCCTGGTTTCGGGCGTTCTTGACAACAGCTATGCGGCTAAAAAGATCAAGGAGGCCGTAAACGAAGTTTCGTCCGGCAAGCCGTTCTGGGAGGCCCTTAGTGGCGCCGGGCTGTTCCCGGGCCTGTTCGTGCGGCTTGTCAGGACCGGTGAGAAGACCGGAAGCCTGGACGCCATGATGGAGAAGGTGTCGCAAACCTGGCAGGAAGAGGCGAACGCGTCGCTGGACCGTGTGATCAATGCCATAGAGCCGGTCTGCGTCACCGTACTGTCGCTTGTTCTTGCGGGTGTGCTGCTGTCGGTCATACTCCCGCTTATCAGCATCATGTCGTCCATAGGATAGGGTGAAAGAGTTTGAGCGGAAGAAACCCGGTGCATATCAGGTTAATAATGCTGGCGATCGTGCTCATCATCACCCTCGCCACCCTGGCCGGCCTCGACAGCTTCTGGAAAAGCCAAGATGAATCGCGGCCGGAGGATGTCCGAAGGGCTATCCTGGATGCCTGCGTCCAGTGCTATGCCCTGGAGGGAAGCTACCCGCCCAGTCTTAAGTATCTCGAAGACCATTACGGATTGATCCTTGACCGGGATAAGTACTACTTCTATTACGAGGTGTTCGGGTCAAATGTCATGCCCACTGTGGAGGTTTTTAAGAAATAAAGGAATATCGCGGAAAGGAATCCTTTCGCGCAGGGGCAGCGTAAGCGCCGAAACCATAGCCACGCTGCTGCTTTTGCTTATCCTGGGCATCGGCATTTTCGCCCTTGCCCTGTCTTCGACCTCCGCCTATACGAGGCTTTACGAGGGAAAGAATAACGGCTCGGAACTCAGGGTGGCGATGTCCTTCATCCAGATGAGGATAAGGCAATGCGACCTGAAAGATACCATAAGGGTGGTTGAGAATAACCCGGTCAACGGCGATCCCGCCATAGTGATCCGTGAAGTGTACGGCGGCGAGGTTTATGAGACCTGGATTTACCAGGACGACGGGTTTATCCGCGAGGCGATCATGCCAGAGGGAATGCCTCCTGCCAATGACTACAGCTTCGAGATAACCGAAGCGGACGGGCTTGATGTGAAAAAGGACGGAAGCCTTATAGAGATCTCGGTATGGCTTGACCGGGAAGAAGGGCGGCTCACGCAGGAAAGCTGCGTTGCCTTAAGATCGGAGTAAGAGGAGACGAACACGCGATAAAACCGGGTATTAGCAAATACCCTTCAGGATATTAACCGAACAAGGCATTGTTGGTGGATGAAATGCGCTGTTTGAAGGAAAAGAAAGGATTCACGCTTATAGAGCTTATCATAGCCGTGGCGCTTCTTGCCGTTGCCGGGACGGTGGCGGTGCTCCTTTTCGTCCACGCCCATGTCAATAACCGTCTTGCGGCGGATATCGACCGGTCGGTGTTTTTGGGCGCCGCCTGGATTGAAAGGATAAAATCTTCTCCCGAAGATTGGATAAACGGCGATACTTCGGCCCTCGACCCCGCTGTTGCAAAATCGGGCCAAAGGTCCTATACCGTCTGTTACGATAAGGACTGGAAGCTGCTGCCCGGAGGCGGGAGCCGGCCGCAGGAAGCCGAGTATGTCATACACATCGACCTTTTCGAGATGATGGGGAATGATGGGCTCTGGGCGATAGAGATCAGGACCGTCAAGACCAGCCCGTATCCCATGCGTAGCGATACCGGCCAGGAGATACATATGCTTTCGGCGCTTGTTAACGTGCCCGGGGAGGTGGCAGGTCCATGAAATGGCTAAAGTCCGAAAGGGGCAGTTCCTCGGTGCTCGTCGCGCTGGTACTGATCGTGCTTGTGGTGTTTTCGGTCCTGGCAGTGACGACATCCGCGGCGAACCTCCGGCTGGCCAGGAAGAACGCGGATACCGTAAAGGCCTACTATAGCCTTGACTCGGAAGGGGAAAGGTTCCTGAACGTCATATACAACAGCATTGCTCTCGCAAGGGAAAAGGCTGCCTATGCCGTAAAGTCAGTCACGGAGGGCAAATTTTCCTCGGCCGGGCTTCCCGGCGACATTTCCGAAATCATAGAAGCGACCCTGGGAGGCATAAGGGGTGAAAAAGCCAGGAATGAGTACCTGGACGGCCTTTACCCGAAGCTTGCTACATACTTCGCCATAAGCTTGATCCAGGAGGCATACCCGGGCTGCGTCTACAGCAAGCACGCCGATTATGAGCGCAACATCCACATATACAGCAATATTCAGGAGGACCTGGGCTTCAGCGTTAGGAAGACCTTCATACTCGATTACGAGGGCGCGTTGAGGTACCTGAACGTTGACGTGGAGATCACGGACCCGGGCAGCGACAGGGACCTGGACGAAGTCTGCCGCATCCTTGAGTGGCGCCTGTGGCAGGACCCCTTTGAATACGGGAATGAAATCGATCTGTGGGAAGGGATACCGGAATGAAAACGAAAGATATCAATATCGAAAAAACTTCCGTGCAGCAGCTTCTGAAAATTGCAATGGACAACCAGGCGTCGGACCTGCAGATCACCGTGGGTGTGCCGCCTGTGATGAAGGTGAAGGGGGAACTCGTGTATATCGGCAGCCAGCGCCTGGGCGTAAGGGATACCGAGCGGCTTGTCCACGAACTGTTCCCCAGCGAGGAGGCCTACCAGGATTTCCTTGCCACCGGCGACCAGGACTTCTCGGTATCTGTGCCGGGACTGGGAAGGTTCAGGGTCAACACCTTCAAGCAGAGGGGTTCCCTGGCGGCCGCCATAAGGATTGTCTTCACGGAATTGCCGAACCCGCAGGAACTATTAATTCCCCAGTCGGTTCTGGACCTTCATAAGTATAACAAGGGACTGATCCTCGTTACGGGCCCCACCGGCAGCGGGAAATCAACGACCCTTTCGTGTATAATAGACCTGATAAACAGCACGCGAAAGTGCCACATCCTGACCCTGGAGGAACCCATAGAGTTTCTCCACAGGCATAAGAACAGCATAGTGAACCAGCGGGAGATAGGTCAGGACACCAGGAGCTATGCCAGGGCCTTGAGATCGGCCCTCAGGGAGTCTCCCGATGTTATACTGGTCGGCGAGATGCGCGACCTGGAAACCATAGCCATAGCGATGACCGCAGCCGAGACCGGTCACCTGGTGCTGTCCACGCTGCATACCCTGGGCGCGGCGAAGACCATCGACAGGATCATCGACGTATTCCCGCCCAACCAGCAGCACCAGATCCGGATTCAGCTGTCAACCGTGCTCCAGGCCGTGGTTTCCCAGCAGCTCCTGCCTTCGCCCGTCAGGGGGAGGGTGGCGGCCTTCGAGGTCATGATCGCCAACAACGCCATCCGCAACCTCATAAGGGAGGCCAAGACATACCAGCTCGACTCGACCATACATATGGGCCGATCCGAGGGCATGATGAGCATGGACTACAGCATCGCCCGGCTCTGGAAGGCCGGACTCGTGACGAAAGAGGACGCGCTGCTCTACTGCCTCAACCAGGATGTGACGCTAAAGTACATGCAGGATTGATGAAAGGACCTTTCCGATGCCTTACATCTGCGAAAACGAGCTCATGATGATATATGACAGGCTTGCGCCGGTCCTGGCTGAGCATGGCTTTTCGTGCGAGATCGCCATGATCAGGGACTACATGCTCAAGGTCTGGATAGACGAGGGCGGCGAAAGGCTGGGCAAATTAATAGTCGACTACAGCCCCAGGAAGAACAGCTTTTCGTTCAGAAAGGACTCAGACCTGTCCCAGGAGCATTTCGACCGGGTGGTAAGCCTTTTGGCAGAGAAGGTTGGCACGAGCCTGGATGACGCAAGGCCCGGAGAACAGGAAAGCCCGCCAAAGCCGAAGGTAAAGAAAACTGCCCCGGAGATAGATTTCAGCGCCCTTCCAGCAAGGTACCAGGCTTTCGTGGACGGGTCATTCATCGATGGGAAGATTGGCTTCGGCGCGGTTATCCTGGACCGGGGAGAGCCTGTCGCCGAGCTGTCCGGAAGGGTGGACGATCCCGATGCCTTCGAGTCAAGGCAGGTGGGAGGGGAGATCCGGGCCGTGCTGGAGACCCTTGAATGGTGTAAAACGAACGGCATTTCCGAGATCTGCATATTCCACGATTTCGAGAACATAGAGAAATGGGCCGTGGGAATCTATAAAGCCAACATTCCCATGACCCAGGCGTACAAGCGGTACATCGATTCGTGCGGGATCAAGATTTACTGGCACAAGGTGGAGAGCCATACGGGGGTAGCCTTCAACGAAAGGGCCGACGAACTGGCCAAGTCGGGCGCCCGCGGGGCCGGGCCGCAGTAGGCCGCTCATTCCTTCTTCTTTCTCCAGTTCATGCGGGTAAGCAAATCCGCGTACAGGTCGTCCTCCATTTCCACGCTCCATGACTTGAGCTGTTCTTCCGTCGGAGTGTTATCGCTGAATTCCACGAAGGGAAGATCCTCGATTAAGGCAACAGGTGTCTGCTCGTCCGATTCGCCCATCACGAGGACCGCGGCTGCCGCGAGCGCGTCAGCCACGTTGATGCGTGTCTGCTTGAGCGGCTTTCCGAAAAGATCGGCATGGCCGATCCTTGATACTACCGGTATAAAGCCGCAGCATGCGATGCTTCTTCCCGTCACGCCCAGCCGCATGGGGATTGATACGCTGTCGGTGATTATGATGCCGGCATGTTTTACGCCGAAATGTTTCCTTACGAATTCCCAGCACCTGTTGGCCGATGCCTGGGGATCCTTCGGCCACAGTACATAATGGCCGTTGGCATTGGACTCGTCTATGCCCGCCGTGGGCGCAAGCATGTTGTTCTTTATGGTAAGGTATACGCCGTACTTGTTCTCGGTCCTGGGAATGAAAAGATCGGCCTCCCGCTCGACCAGGTCGTCCTTTTTGTATTCCGATACGGGGATGGCGTTTCCTTCGCAAAGCGAGACCACCTTGGATGTGATTGCGATAACCGACCTTTCCCGGATCCTTTCGATTGATTCCGCCAGGAGTTCCGTTATATCGATCGATCCGACCTCCACGATCCTTGTCCTTATCGCGGTAACCTTCATAAAAACGCTCCTTCGGCAATAGTTTGCTTATAAGGTCTTAACAATCATACCACAGCGGCGCAAAATGGCAAGACCCCAATCCGCCTCATTCAGCGCGACTGCCGGGCCGATATAAAATATAACAGGGATAACGGCATTTTTCGGCAATTGTAGCCAAATCGTAACCAATGTTTTATATACACAAGCGCCCCGGTCGGGTATAATTGTATTGTACAGGCATTTGTAACCATTGATATACCGAAGATAAAGGAGTGCGACATGAAGAAAAGGTTCCTCTTGGTTCTGACAGTTCTCCTGGCTTTCTGCCTTTCTGTTGGCGGAGAAAGCCTTGTTTCCGCGGCATCCTGGCCCGAAACGGTAAGGATCGGCCTGTATTACGGCTCAAGCACCGTTGCAAACGTTTCATTCCAGTCCAGGGCAGGTCTTGAAATCGGATCCTTCAGAAATGACGCCTTTCAGTCCATCCTGACAATCCAGGGAGGCTCGAGCGTTATCATAAGGCGGGATTCTTTTTTCATAAAATCGCCCGGCGGCACGATAAGCGTGTATAATCCCGCGGAGGGAAAACCCTTCGAGGGCGAAACCCTGGGTCCGTATCATATCCAGATAGGGGGCAGCGTGGCGGGCTACCCGGACGCCAAGGCATCGGCCGATCTGTATAAGCAATTCGGCGTAACGGCCTACCCGGTCTTTGAGGACGGATGGTATGTATGGGCTGGGTTCTATCCCGACGCCGAGACTGCGAACCAGGAGCTAAAAAAACTTGCCGACACGCTCGGAACGGGAAACCTGAAGCTGATCTCGCCGTCCAACGCCAGGCTCGTGGTTCAAAGCAGCCTCGCCGAGCCGCTGCTGGTGTTCTCCGACGGGCAGTACAAGCTCAGGGTGCGGCCCCTTCCGGCGAACAACCCTCCTGTGCTCGCTGTGAACGGCAAGCAGTACAGGGGCGAGTTCGAGATAAGAAGGTACCCGGACAGCGATCTTACGGTGATAAACATATTGAATATAGAGGAATACCTGTATGGCGTAGTGCCACAGGAGCTTGAGCACACCGCGCCGCTTGAAGCCCTGAAGGCCCAGGCGGTGGCCGCGAGGACGTATACTTACAGGAACCTGGGCAAATACTCCAAGTGGGGCTTCGACCTGACGAACACGGTAAGCGACCAGGTCTACGCCGGTTATGACGGCGAGAAAACGACCACCAACATGGCCGTGGACCAGACAAAAGGGAAGAAGATCCTCTATAACGGAAGCCCCATATCGGTATTCTATTTCAGCTCGAGCGGCGGAAGGACGGAGGACAGCGAAAATGTATGGGGAACGCCGATAGCTTACTTAAGAAGCGTTCCCGACCCGTACGAATCGGGCGATTCGTACAATTACAGCTGGTCCAAGACCTTTACGGCAGAAGATCTCAGGCAGATCCTGTTTTTAAGCAGCGATGTGGACCTGGGCGCCATCCAGTCGGTGACCATAGAGGAGGTTTCGGCAGCCGGAAGGCCCATCAAGGTGAAATTCGTAGGGACCAAGGGCCAGATAACATACTACAGGCAGGACGCGAGGACGGTGCTGGGGCTGCCGAGCAACTACTACACCATATCCTCGGGATCGGGGAGTTCTGCCGGGACGGGAACAGGATCGTCCGGCGGAGGCTCTTCCGCCTCCAGGACCGTCTATGCCATAAACGGCGACGGCAGCGTACGGAAGGTCGACCTTCCGGGCAGCGTTGCGATAACTGCATCAGGGAAAACGGTCATCGGAGGCTCGGGCTCGGTTTACGCGGTCACCGGCTCGGGGGTTTCGGTTATATCGGGCTCCGGTTCGGGTTCCGGCTCGTTTACCACGGGGCTGGTCGAGGTTAAGGGCAACGTCTACGTGTTCACCGGCAAGGGCTGGGGCCACGGGGTCGGAATGAGCCAGGAAGGGGCCAAGGGCTTTGCCCGCATGGGCTATACCTACGACCAGATACTTAAGCACTACTTCACCGGCGTAACTATAGAGTAGTCAGACCAGGGGGACGGTTCCGCTGGTTTGAACCAGGGGGACGGTTCCTCTGGTTTGAATAAAAACGCCACGGGGACTGTCGCCATGGCTTTCCAATAGCTTTCAAACCACCGGAACCGTCCCCCTGGTTGGAAAAAGGAGAATGCGATGGGCTGGGTATTGCTGATAATAGCGTCGATTGTGGCCGACCAGGTGACAAAACGCCTGGTGACCGCCGGGACCCATATCGAGATCATCAAGGGCTTCTTTTATATAACCTACGTGGAGAACAGGGGAGCCGCTTTCAGCATCCTGCAGAACTTCCGGTGGGGGTTCGTAATCCTCACCTTTATCGCCTTTGCAGTCATGATCAGGATGATGGTCGTGCAGAAACACGTCCTGGTAAGGCTTTCCCTATCCCTGCTCATCGGCGGGGCCACAGGAAACCTGATCGACAGGCTATTCCACGGTTACGTGGTGGACTTCCTGGATTTCTATCCCTTCGGCTATGACTTTCCCGTGTTCAACGCGGCCGATGTCTGCATCACGGTGGGCGTAGCCCTGCTGATCATCTATGTTGTCTTTATCTACAAGGAACCCCGGAAGGAAGCGGAAACCGCCAGCCAGGAAACAATCTCCGGGGAAGAATCGGAAAACGGCATAGAGGATATGGCAGAAATAAACTCCCAGGAAAAAGAAAAAGCCGGTTCCACAATGCCCGGGGACTCATAACAGGGGTTATCGATCATGGAAAGCCGAATGCTGCAATTCCGGACCAAAGAGGAAGACGCGGGACAGAGGCTTGACGTATGGCTTGCGTCAAGGATCGATGACGTTACAAGGAGTTTCATCCAGAAGCTCATAGGCGATGGACTTGTACTTGTTGACGGTTCTACGGCCAAGAGCGGCCTGAAGCTCAAGGGCGGCATGAACATTGAGGTTAAGATCCCGGAGCCGGCATCGAGCGAGGTGCGCGCCCAGGACATTCCCCTGGACGTGGTCTACGAGGATTCCGACATAATAGTAATCAACAAACCCAAGGGCATGGTGGTCCATCCCGCCGCCGGGAATTGGGAAGGGACCCTGGTAAACGCGCTCCTTAAACACTGCGGGGATTCCCTTTCGGACATAAACGGCGTGATAAGGCCGGGCATAGTGCACCGGCTCGATAAGGACACATCCGGGCTCCTGGTCGCGGCCAAGAACAACGCTGCCCACCGCGGCCTTTCCGACATGCTCAAAAAGCACGAGATCGTCCGCATTTACGAGGCCATAGTCGACGGTGTCATAAAGGAGGACTCGGGAAGGATAGACGCGCCGATAGGCCGCCATCCCGTCAACCGGCTAAAGATGGCCGTTACCTTCAAAAACTCGAAGGAAGCCATAACCCACTATTCGGTGTTAAGGCGATTCAATTCCCACACGTGGGTAAGGCTGAGGCTTGAGACCGGCCGGACCCACCAGATCCGCGTCCACATGGCGTATATAGGTCATCCCGTGACGGGCGACCCGCTCTACGGGAAAAGGTGCCCCCTGGCGGATACCCGGGGGCAGGTTCTCCATGCGCGCTGCCTCGAGTTCGCGCATCCGGTCACGGGGAAGCCCATGCGCTTTGAAACCGGGCTTCCGGGCTACTTTACAAGCCTCATCGACATCCTGGAGAGCCAAAGTTTATCTCGCTGACGGCGCCCCGATGCCCCCCGGCCCCCCTGTTGTTGGACGCATGGTTATAAATTTATTGTTGGACAGGTTCATTCCCATAATGTATAATTTTTTTGACACTGTGAGGTGATACGTGATGAGCGAACATGCAGCGTTCATTGTAGAGGGAATGTCCTGTGAACATTGTGTAAAAGCCATTAAGGAGGCTGTTTCCAGGCTGAACGGCGTCTACGAGGTGCTGGTGGACCTGGAAGCCAAGCGCGTTGTCGTGGAGTATGACGCCGAGAGGCTGGACCAGGGAACGATAAGAGGCACAATAGAGGATGCGGGGTACAAGGTCAAATAGCAAAGGAGAAAATGCCTGTCGACGCGCGGACGGGCATTTATATTAGCGGCGGAATTAACCGGCTTGTTTCCGGTCCCGTCCCGTTTTCAGCGAAGGGTGATATTTCTCGGCATTTATGGTAGATTATTAATGATATGAGGTACGGCGCCGGAGCGGGCCTGGAGGGATAGCGGTGTATCTTCTTGGTAACCTGGTATGGATGATATTCGGCGGGTTCGTGTCCTTCGCGTTATGGGCGGTCGCGGGCCTTGTATGCTGCCTTACAATCGTGGGATTACCCTTCGGCATCCAGTGCTTTAAAATAGCCTTCTTTACCTTGTGGCCCTTTGGGAAGGATGTTGAGGTCGGCAAGTTCGGGGTCGGAGGCTTTGTGGGGAACCTGCTCTGGATACTCCTACTGGGCTGGGAACTCAGTATTTCCCACCTGGTACTGGGCCTTGTCCTTTGCGTTACGATAATCGGGATCCCGTTCGGCAAGCAGCATTTCAAGTTCGCGAAGCTCGCCCTGCTGCCTTTCGGGGCCCGGATCTACACGAAAAACTGGATCTGAGGTGGTTCAGGCTGTTGATCGGCATCATGGGTGGAACCTTCAATCCGATACACATCGGGCATCTTCTGATGTGCGAGCACATCAGGGAGGAATTCGGCCTTGACAAGATCCTGTTCGTGCCCGCAAAAAACCCGCCCCACAAGGGCTCCGAGGGGATAGTCGAGACAAGCCGCAGGCTGGAGATGGTAAGGCTCGCCATCCGGGACAATCCGTATTTCGAACTCTGCGATATCGAGATGAGGATGGACGGGCCCTCCTACACCGTTGAAACCCTCAGGGCGCTTAGGGGAGAGTACGGCTTGGAGCCCAGGCTGTGCCTTATCATAGGAGCGGATTCGCTGGTCCAGTTCCCGACCTGGAGGCGATACGAGGAGATATTCGAAATGGTTGACATAATCGTGGCAAGAAGGCCCGGCACCGAAAACGGGGCGCTGGACCAGGCCATTGAAAGGCTGAAGGCCGGGCACAACGCAAGGATCAGTGTTTCCGGCGCCGCGGCGCTGGACATTTCGTCCACCAGGATCAGGGACCGCGTGAAAAAAGGCTTGTCCATAAAGTACATGGTCCCGGGCTGCGTGGAAGAGTATATACGCGAACATGGGCTTTACACGGGGGAATGACGTTGGAAGACATCGATCTTGACCTTATTCGCGAAAAACTGGCATCACAGCTTTCGGAAAAAAGGTTCAGGCACTCGATCGGCGTGGCTGACACCGCCGCTGAAATGGCAAGGCGCTACGGGGCGGACGAAGAGAAAATATACCTGGCCGGTCTTCTGCACGACTGCGGCAAATCATACAAGGGAGACGCGGCCCGCGAATTCGTAAAGAAGATAGGATACGAACCCGATGAGATAGAATGGATCCAGCCGGGACTGCTCCATGGAGTCATCGGGGAGCATATAGCCCGGCACGAATACGGCATTGAGGACCCGGAGATACTTTCGGCCGTAAGGTGGCATATAACCGGCAGGGCGGGCATGTCGCTCATCGAGAAGATCATATACATCGCCGACTACATAGAGCCCGGCCGCAGCTTCACGGGAGTTGAAGCGATGAGGGAAGAGGCCTTCCGGGACCTCGACAGGTGCATCGTGCTTTGCGCCGACAGCACCATACGCTATGTCATCGAGAACGGATACCTGCTCCATCCGAGGACTGTCGAAACGAGGAATCACAGCCTTCGAATCCTGAAGGCTGCAAATATACCCGAAAAGGTGTGGTGAACGTTTGAGCTGGCACCTGTTCCAATTTGATCCGCAATATGTGCTGGTCGTCGCCATAAGACTCATCGTGGCATGCGTGCTGGGAGGCATCGTGGGCATCGAGCGCGAGCACACCCGCCATAAACCAGCGGGTTTCAGGACACATATACTGGTCTGCATGGGCGCATGCCTGGTTACCATGATATCCGAGTTCGCGGTTAAGGCCTTCAGCGGGGTTGTCAATGTCGACCCCACGAGGATAGGCGCGCAGGTGGTAAGCGGAATCGGCTTTTTGGGCGCCGGCACCATCATAAGGCATGGCATTTCGGTCAAGGGCATAACCACTGCCGCCAGCATCTGGGCCGTGGCCTGCGTGGGAATAGCCTGCGGCATGGGGTTTTACACCGCCGCTCTCCTGGCTACCCTGCTGATCTGGGCGGTATTGACCTACCTTAAGGTCATCAAGTCCAAGATGACCATAAGGAAGGCTACCCTTGCCCTGACCATCGAGTCGGCGGAGGAAGAAACCCTGGACGTTTCCTGGGAAAAGGAACTGAAAGAGCTCGGCCTTAGCGTTGAGAGCATCGACATCGCGAGAAGCGGCGGAAAGGTCGTGCATAAGATAATCTGCAGTACGGGCAGTGAAGGCAACCCGGACGTGCAGGCCATCGCAAAACGGCTCATGAATATAAGTGGCGTCATCCGCGTATCGGTATAAAGGTTCGCGAATGATAACCGGCGAGACACGCCGGCCTTCCGTGATCCCTGGCGGCATCCGCTGACGGGCGTATTTTGTACTTAAGGAGATGTTTCAATTGGAGAAAAAGCAGAAAAAGAAGAGCATAGGCAGGGAGATACTTGAGTGGGTTGTGCTGATCCTCGTGGCGTTCCTGATCACATCCATCATCCAGAGTGAACTCTACGCCATCACCGAGGTGAACATGACCTCCATGATGGACACCCTCGTCCAGGGCGACAAGCTTATCATGAGCAAGCTTGCCTATGTTTCCAAGGAACCCCAGAGGGGCGACATCATCATATTCCTCAGGAACGAGCCCGTAGGCGGTGTTTTTGGAAGGATCGGGATATACATATCCGACGTGGCGATGAAGCTTCGGGGCGATTTCAGGAGAAACCGGCTCATCAAGCGGGTTATCGGCATTCCCGGCGACAAGGTGGAGATCCGGAACAACGTGCTTTACTTAAACGACGAGCCCGTTACCGAGGATTATGCCCGCATCGATCCGGAGCTTGGGATAGTGCTTAACGGCAGCATGGACCCGGTCATTGTCAAGGAAGGCCAGCTGTTTGTCATGGGCGACAACAGGGGCCAGAGCATGGACAGCAGGAGCTTCGGCGTCATCGACATGGATTGGGTCGAGGGCAAGGCCATATTCAGGCTCCTGCCCGTCGATAGATTCGGAAAGATAGAGTAAATACATGGAAGGACGGGACAAGTGACCGACCGTCGCTATTGGCAGAATGGACCGGGTTGATGCATGACCGTCTGCAAGATTCGGAAAGACCGAACGCGTACATGACTTCCAATAATGCTTCCGGGGATGTTTTCCCCGGTTTTTTTGTCTCATTTTGCCCCTCTCGAAAATTTTAAATTTGGTAGTTGACAACGAAAAAAAACAGTGCAATAATGGTTCTTGCTGTTTAGTAATAGTAAACAACTTGTCATGTATTACTTTCACGTTGTTTACTATTGCTAAACTCCGTAAAATCGGGGCCTGCGGCCGTTCAGCCTTGTTCCGGCGACGGAGCGTCCGCGGGTTTTTGCAAGGGGAAGACGCAATGTCGATCGGCGAAAAAATAAAAAGGCTGAGACTTGCCAATGATATGACACAGGAGGAACTGGCAGACAGGTGCGAGCTGACCAAGGGTTATATATCCCAGCTGGAGCGTGATCTGACCTCGCCGTCCATATCAACCCTCCAGGACATACTGGAGTGCCTCGGCTCAAGCCTGCAGGAATTCTTCAGCGACGAGGAGGATGAGCAGGTCGTCTTCAGGGACAACGACTTCTTCGTGAAGGAGATGCCGGAGGAAGGCTATACCATCCACTGGATAGTGCCCAACTCCATCAACCGGGCCATGGAACCAATCCTGGTGGAGATCCAGCCCGGGTGCTCGGTCACCGAGGACGATCCTCATCACGGCGAAGAATTCGGCATGGTGCTAAGCGGAAGCATACAGCTTATTCTCGGCAAGGAACGCATGCGCCTGAAGAAGGGCGACTGCTTCTACTTTAAGCCGGACAGGAACCACAGCATAAAGAATTCCGGCAGGTCGGTGGCCAGGGTGCTTTGGATATCGTCACCGCCAAGTTTCTAGGACCGGAGTCAACAACGGAACGGGGGATTGCTATGGAAAAGGGAAAGAAAGAAAAGTATATCATCGAGCTGAAAAACCTTACAAAATCGTATGATGGCGTCAGGGTCGTCGACTCCATCAACCTAAAGATAAGGGAAAACGAGTTCGTAACCCTGCTGGGCCCCAGCGGGTGCGGCAAGACCACCACGCTCCGCATGATCGGCGGGTTCGAGGATCCCGACGAGGGAGAGATCCTGTTCGAAGGAAAGCTATTAAACCCCGTACCCCCGTACAAGAGGAACATCAACACGGTATTCCAGAGGTATGCCCTCTTTCCGCATATGAACGTGTTCGAGAACGTGGCTTTCGGGCTCAGGATAAAGAAGCTGCCGAAGGACGAGATACAGGAGAGGGTCGAAAAGATGCTCAAGATGATGGACCTTCAGAACTTCGGGAAACGCCACGTGGATTCATTGAGCGGCGGCCAGCAGCAGCGCGTGGCCATCGCCCGCGCCCTGGTAAACGAGCCTAAGGTGCTGCTCCTGGACGAACCCCTGGGCGCGCTGGACCTGAAGCTTCGCAAGGAGATGCAGATAGAGCTCCTGGACATGCAGCGCAGCGTCGGGATCACCTTCATCTATGTCACGCATGACCAGGAAGAAGCCCTTACCATGTCGGACACCGTCGTGGTGATGAACGAGGGCAAAATCCAGCAGGTGGGAACCCCCGAGGACATATACAACGAGCCCACCAACCGCTTTGTCGCCGATTTCATCGGCGAGAGCAACATCATAGAGGCCGTCATGCTGGAGGATAAAAAGGTCATGTTCGACGGCCACGTGTTCGACTGCGTGGATACCGGATTTGCGCCCAACGAGCCCGTTGACGTGGTAATCCGCCCCGAGGACCTGAAGGTAACAACCCCCGAACAGGGCATGATCCGGGGCACGGTCACGTCGGTGGTGTTCAAGGGCGTCCATTACGAGATGCTGATAGAAAACGAGTACAGGGAATACATGGTACACAGCACGCTGGCGTCGCCCGAGGGCAGCGTTGTAGGGATGACCGTCCAGCCCTTCGATATACATGTCATGAAAAGGGAGGGATACGGGTCATGAGAAAAGTGAGGATCCTCGCCTATCCTTATTCGGTGTGGATGGCCATCTTCATCGTTGTGCCTCTCATCCTGGTGCTGCTGTACAGCTTCACCGAGGGTGACATAAGGAACCTCGCGGCGCTAAGGTTTTCCACGCGAAGCTATGAACGCGTGCTGGAGCCGATCTACCTAAAGGTGATCATAAACTCCTTTGTGCTTGCGACCATATCCACCCTTTGCTGCCTCGTGCTGGGCTACCCAGTGGCCATGATCGTCTCCAGGGCCAATCCCAAGGTCAGGGGCATGCTCATCATGTTCCTGGTTGTGCCCATGTGGATGAACTTCCTGCTTCGGACCTACGCCTGGATGTCCATCCTTTCGCCCAACGGCTTTTTAAACAGGCTCCTTGAGGTCGTGGGCCTTCCGAAGCTCGAGATAATGCCGGGAAAGACCGCCGTTCTTTTGGGAATGATCTACAATTTCCTTCCGTTCATGATCCTTCCCATTTACACGGTCTTAAGCAAGATAGACAAGCAATACATCGAGGCTGCCAGCGATCTTGGCGCCAGCAAGGCAAGGACGTTTTTCAGGATAATACTGCCGCTGTCCATACCCGGGGTCGTGTCGGGCATCACCATGGTGTTCCTTCCGGCCGTAAGCACCTTCGTGATCTCCGGGCTTCTTGGCGGAGGCAAGACTCCCCTGATCGGCGACCTTATAGAGCAGCAGTTCATGTGGGAGGGCAACTGGCATTTCGGCTCATCCCTTTCCATCATACTGATGGTGATGATACTGATATCCATGGCCATCATGTCGCGCATCGACAGGAACGGCAAGCAGGATGAAAACGGCTATTCGAAGGCGTAAGCCTGGCGGTAAAGGAGCGGAAGCAACATGAAGAAAGCGGCTGTCAGGATATATATGGGGTTAATCTTTCTGTTTCTTTACGCCCCCATAATCGTGCTGATAATATTCTCGTTCAACAAGACCAAGTCCAGGGGACAGTGGGCCGGCTTTACGCTTGACTGGTATGTCGATCTGTTCAAGGACCGCACGATTACCGAGGCCCTGTACTACACGGTTACCATAGCTATCCTGGCGACGGTGATATCCACCATCGTGGGGACTCTCGCCGCCATTGGCATACATTACATGCGGGGATTTGGCAAGAACCTGATGCTGAACGTCAACAACATCCCCGTGCTCAATCCCGACATCGTGACCGGCGTGGCGCTAATGACCCTTTTCATTTCGGCCGGGATAAAGCTGGGCTTTGTGACCATGCTGATCGCCCACGTGCTGTTCTGCATACCGTATGTGATCCTGGCCGTGCTTCCGAAACTCCGGCAGCTGAACAGGCATATCGCCGAGGCAGCCATGGACCTCGGGGCCACCCCCTCATACGCGCTCAGGAAAATCATACTGCCCGAGATAAGACCGGGTATAATAAGCGGCGCGCTGATGGCCTTCACGATGTCCATAGACGATTTCGTAATCAGTTTCTTCACAGCGGGTAACGAGGTCAGCAACCTGTCAATAGTGGTCTACTCCATGGCAAGAAGGGGCGTGAAACCCACCATTAACGCCCTGAGCACCCTTATGTTCCTGGCAGTGGTTATCCTGCTGTTCATAATCAATAAAAAAAGTGGAGAAGGGGAGGAATTACTGCTATGAAGAAAAGAGTTGCAGCTGTAATCGCAATAGTGGCATTGCTTGCCATGGCGCTGCCCATGTCGGGCTGCGGCGAGAAGGTCGTCCTCAACGTCTTCAACTGGGGAGAATACATTGATCTGAGCCTGCTTGACCTGTTTGAGGAACGAACGGGAATATCCATAAATTACAAGACCTATGAGACCAATGAAAGCATGCTTGCCAAGCTCGAAGCGGGCGGCAGCAGCTATGACGTGGTCTTTCCTTCGGACTATGCAGTTTCGGAAATGATCAGGAAGGACCTGCTTCTGCCCCTCAACTTCGACAATATACCCAACTTCAAGTACGTGGACGAAAGGTTCAAGAACCTCGGGTACGACCCCGAGAACAAGTACTCTGTTCCGTATTTCTGGGGCACCATAGGCATCCTGTACAACAAGGAAATGGTGGATGACCCCGTGGATACCTGGGACATCCTGTGGAATCCCAAGTATGCCGGACAGATCCTGATGAAGAAGGACGTCCGCGACGCCATGGGCGCCGCGCTGAAGATGCTCGGCTTTTCCATGAACTCTAAAAACGACGAGGAACTTAAGAAGGCACAGCAGGCCCTTATCGACCAGAGAAGCCTTGTCGCCGGGTATTACGGCGACGAGATAAAGGATCTTATCGCCAACGGCGACGCAGCCCTGGGTCTTACCTATTCCGGCGACTACATGGAACTGTACTGGGACGAGGATGCCGATTTCAGCCATATCGGCTTTGCCGTGCCCAGGGAAGGCACCAACATGTGGTTTGACACCATGGTCATCCCGAAGACCTGCCAGCATAAAAAGGAAGCCGAGATGTTCATAAACTTCATGCTTGACCCCGATGTTTCCTACCAGAATGCCGTAACCGTGGGCTACCCTTCGCCCAACACCGAGGCCATGAAGAGGATAATGGAAGAATCGCCCGAAGTGTTCGAACTGGACGCCTTCTGGCCCGACGACGAGATCATCAGCAAGAGCGAAGTCTATGTCGACCTGGGTGAATACAATAGCGTTTACAACCAGCTCTGGACCGAGGTGCTTGTTGATTGACGCAAAGCCAGAATGGAACCGAGGGGTAGTGTGATTATGAACACGCCCATATACAACATGCTTCTGAAATACTCCGGCCGAAAGCCCCTTCCCTTCCACATGCCCGGACATGTGATGGGGAGGGGGCTGGCCTCCCTGTTCAAGGATGCCGGCCTTATGGATATCACCGAGATCCCCGGATCGGATTTCCTGCACGATCCGGGTGGCGTTATCATGGAAGCCCAGGTCCTTGCCGCCCGCGCCTTCGGGGCAAGGAATACATACTTTTCGGTGAACGGCTCCACCGCCGGCATACACGCGATGATCCGCGCGGCGGTAAAACCCGGCGGGAAGATCCTGGTAAACCGCGACGCGCACTCATCGGCGATAAACGCCATATCCCTTCTCAATGCCGAACCTGTCTACCTGATCCCGGTCTACGACGAAGAAACCCATCTTGCGCTCGGCTGCAGGAAAGCCGATCTTGAAAGCGCTCTAAACCAGCATCCGGACATACAGGCCGTCCTCCTTACAAGACCCAATTATTACGGCGTTGTCCCGGATATAAAGGACATGGCGGAAATCGCAAGGTCCCGCGGGATCCCTGTAATTATCGACGAAGCCCACGGCGCGCATTTCGCCTTTTCAAGCCTGCTGCCGGAAACGGCGCTCGAGAGCGGCGCGGATGCCTGCGTGCAGAGCCTTCACAAGACCCTGCCCGCCATGACACAGACAGCCCTTGTCCACGAGGGCGAATCCTCAATGCTTGAACCCGGAAGCCTTTTCAGGAATCTTTCCATGCTCCAGACCACGAGCCCGTCCTATGTCCTCATGGCCTCCATCGACATTGCCCGCGAGATCATGGAAAAGATGGGAGCCGAGCTCTACGACGTCCTGTATGGCAGGATCCGGGCCTTTGACGCGGAGCTTTCCGGGATTGCGGGCGTAAAGCGGGTAAAGCCCGGCGCCGAAGGCATTGAAACCGATTTTTCAAGGATTGTGCTAAGCTTCCAGGAATGCGGGCTTACCGGGCTCGAGGCGGAAAGGATCCTGAGGGAGTCCTTCGGCATAGTCGCCGAGATGGCGGACCATTACCACGTGGTTTTCATCGCGACGCCCTTCCATACCGATGATGATTTTGAGACCCTCATCCGGGCGATCCACGAAACCGTAAGGCGCGGTTACGGCCCGGCCGAGGACCGGCTCTCGTTTGTCCGGGCGCCGAAGACCCTTCCCGAAAAAGCCATGAACCCGGGTGAGGCGCTTTCAAAGCCTTCCGAGATCATACCCCTTAAGCAGGCCGCGGGCAGGATAAGCGCCGCGCCGGTTACGCCCTATCCTCCCGGGATCCCGCTTGTTTACCCCGGCGAGGTCATCACGGCAGAACTTTCCGGATGCCTTGCCGAAATCCTGCGTTCAGGCGGCCGCGTTCATGGTATAATGGATGGTAGGGTTCGTGTTGTAAAACCCTAGCAAGGCTATCCGACGAGGTCAGTCCGATGAACAGGGGCATTTTCATAACCTTCGAGGGCAATGACGGTTCCGGGAAGACCACACAGATAACGCTCCTCGCGGAATACCTGGAGAAGAAGGGTCTCGAGGTGGTAACTCTGCGGGAGCCGGGCGGGACCGAGATCGGCGAGAAGATACGGGAGATCCTGCTGGACAACCGGAACCAGGGCATGTGCCCCGTGACCGAGATGCTGCTTTATGCCGCGTCGAGGGCCCAGCTTGTGTCCGCGGTCATAAAGCCGGAACTTGAGAAGAACAAGGCCGTCATCTGCGACAGGTTCGTGGATTCCTCGCTTGCCTACCAGGGAGCGGGGAGGGGCCTTGGGGCCGACAACGTATGGGCCGTGAACAGGCTGGCGGTTGACGGCTGCCTTCCCGACATCACGTTCTTCATGGACCTGGACGCCGACGCCTCGATGGCCAGGCGCACGTCGAAGGGCGAGGAGGCGGACCGGATCGAGAGCGAGGAGATGGACTTCCACAGGCGCGTCTACTCGGGTTACCTGGAGCTTTCGAGGCAGTACCCCAGCCGCATAAAGCGCATTGATGTAAGAAGGTCCCCAGGGGAGATCTTCGAGGAGATCCGGGGATACGTGGACGAGTTGCTGGAAAAAGCCAAGGGGTAAGTTTTTTCCGAAGGATAAGATGCTATGGGTCTTAAAATCGACAGGGGAAGCTCGGACAGGCGGCCGCAGCGCCTTACTTCCCGGATAAGCATTCCAACCGAAAAGGTTCAGGATAAGGGGGGCGCCCAGTTCAGTTCACACCTGGACAGGCAGTTCGGCAACGCCCAGGAAGAGATGCTCCGTGAAATGGCAAAGGCCATAGAAAAACAGGGCGAGCGCCTTGCCGAGCATATAGATATCAGCGAACTCAAGGTTTACAAGAAGATGGTTTCCGAGTTCCTCGAGCTTGCCGTGAGGGGCTCCTCGAGGTTCGTAAAGGAGAGCTTCCTGGACAGGCGCGGGAGGCACAGGGTATACGCCATCATAAAATCCATCAATGAAAACCTGGAAAAGCTCACCCAGGAGGTCCTGAAGACCGAGAAGAACCGACTGGAGATACTGGGCAGGATCGAGGACATCCGCGGCCTGATCCTTGACCTGATTCTTTGAGCGAGGTATACCGGCTTGGGAAGTTTTGACTTTATTGGGCAGAAAGAAATCGTTGACAGGTTCCTGGAACAGTTCAGGGCGGGCATGGCAAGCCATGCCTATGTTTTGTCCGGTCCTCCCGGCTCGGGGAAGAAAACCCTGGCACGGGAGATGGCAAGGACCCTGCTCTGCCTCGATACGCCCGACGCGGCTCCCTGCGGCAGGTGCCGCGGCTGCAGGAGCTTTGAAGCCGGGCTTAATACCAGCTTCCTCGAAATCGCGCCTGAGACCCGCAGCATCCTGATCGACCAGATCCGCGTGATCGTCGACGACATATCGGTCCGTCCCGCCAGGGGGAGAAAGGTGTACCTTATCGGGGATGCGGACCGCATGACGACGCAGGCCCAGAACTGCCTTCTCAAGACCCTTGAGGAACCGCCTCCCTACGCGGTTATCATCATGACCGCGGCCAATTTCGAATCGCTTCTCGTAACCGTCCGTTCGAGAGTCGTCCATTTCAGGCTCAGCCGCTATTCCGGCGAGGAGATTAGGATGATCCTGAAAAAGCACGGGAAGGACTTGCTTGGGAGCGATCCTGCCGTGATCCACAGCGAGGGCAACCCTGCAAGGGCGCTTGCCCTGGCGGGGAACGAGAGCTTTGCCAGGACAAGGGATCTAGTGTTTTCGTTCCTCCTGGGCGGTGAAAGGGACATGGCCGACCTGGAGCTTAACCGGTACCTGTCCGAGAACCGGGACGCCCTGCCCGATTGCCTGGATATTATGGAATCGGCATACAGGGACGCTTTGCAGATCCTGTGCGGCAGGACCGGCAGCTTGATTAATTCCGATAAATCAGATAAACTTATGGAGTATGCAGAAAAGAACAGCATAAGGAGTCTAATGGAAAAAATAGAGAAACTGGATGGGGTCCGAAGCCAGCTCAAGCGGCACATCACCCACCAGCTCGCGGTGGACCTGGTGACGCTGGCGCTCCACAGGGAATGACTTATACAGAGGTGCGTTTATGATAAACGTGGTTGGGGTACGTTTCAGAACCGCCGGAAAGATATACTATTTCGATCCCGGCGATCATGATATACAACTGGGCGATATGGTCATCGTCGAAACGGCAAGGGGAGTCGAATGCGGCAAGGTGGTCATCGCCAGGCGCGAGGTTCCGGAAGAAGAGGTGGTGCTGCCTTTAAAGAGCGTGATCCGCAAGGCCACCGAGGAAGACCTGGCGCATGTTGAGGAGAACAAGAAGAAAGAGGCCGATGCGTTCAGTATCTGCCTTGAAAAGATAAAGAAGCACGGCCTCGAGATGAAGCTGATAGACGTCGAATACACCTTCGACAACAACAAGATCCTTTTCTATTTCACGGCCGACGGCCGCGTGGATTTCAGGGAACTTGTCAAGGACCTGGCCTCGGTATTCAGGACCAGGATTGAACTGCGGCAGATAGGCGTAAGGGACGAGGCCAAGATGATGGGCGCCCTGGGTACCTGCGGCAGGCCCTTTTGCTGCAGCACGCATCTTTGCGAGTTCCATCCCGTATCCATAAAGATGGCCAAGGAACAGGCGCTGTCCCTCAATCCTTCCAAGATATCGGGGACCTGCGGCCGGCTCATGTGCTGCCTGAAGTACGAGCAGGAGAACTACGAATACCTGCTGAAGAAGATGCCGAAGGTCGATGCGCTCGTGATGACGCCCAGGGGACCCGGTACGGTGGTGTATGTCTCCCTTCTCAAGGAGAGGATCAAGGTCAAACTCGACAACGAGCAGGAATCCGATATCGTGGAATTCCACGTGGATGACGTGCAGATCGTGAAGGACGCCGAGAAGAAATCCGACCAGGAAGACAAGCTGGAAGAACTGGAGGAACTGGAAGAACTGAAGGAATTGGAGGACTGACCGATACGCCGGCAAAAAACGGAGAGCCGAATGATTGACAATTGATTGACATATGTATTCTGTTGGTATAGGATATTCGTGTGGTTAGCAACCAACAATCCACGTGGAGGTGTTTTTTTATGGCATATTACATCAGCGAGGAATGCATCAGCTGCGGCGCCTGCGAAGCCGAGTGCCCTGTAGGCTGTATCTCCGAGGGCGACGGTACATATGTGATAGATGAGGATGCATGCATCGACTGCGGCACATGCGCGGATGTTTGTCCGACGGGGGCTCCTCAGCCTAAATAAGGAAGGATGCAAGAGCCAGGCCGAAAACCTGGCTCTTTTATCCAAGACTTTACCCAGGACATCGCTGGCGGGCAAAACCCGCTTTTTTAATACATGGAGGAAGGCCTCTGACGGCACAGGCCAAACGCCGGAGGCACTTGCCGATACGTGGAGGCAAAGTCTTCGGCCGATTACCGGCAGGGTCTTATCGGGGTGTGTCTATGGGATTCCTGGTTTACGATGACGAAACGCTGGAAGACCTGCAACTGAATAACCTTTACATCATCCAGAAAAAGGATTCATTCAGGTTCGGCATGGACGCTGTGCTTCTTGCCGGTTTTTCAAGAGCAAGGCCCGGTGAGACCATCGTGGACCTGGGAACGGGAACCGGCATCCTGGCCATATTGCTTGCCGCAAAGACAAGGGCTGAAAGGATCGTCGGCATAGAGATCCAGCCCGGGATTGCCGACATGGCAAGAAGGTCGGTGGAGGGGAACGGCCTTTCCGGAAGGGTCAGCATCGAGGTGATGGACATCCGTGAAGCCGCCCGCCATCTTCCCGCCGGGGAGATCGACGTGGTTGTCACGAACCCGCCCTACACGAAATGGGGCGGAGGTTTGATAAACCCCGAACAGTCCAGGGCCATATCCAGGCACGAGATCCTCTGCACGCTGGAGGACGTGGTGAAGGCCGCATCAAGCCTTTTAAGGCACCACGGCGAGTTCTACATGGTCCACAAGCCCGACCGGCTTTGTGATATCATGGTGGAGATGAGGAAAAATCAACTGGAGCCCAAGGAACTCAGGATGGTATGCCCGAGGATGGGGGATCCGCCTTCGCTTATTCTCATCAGGGGAATGCGCGGCGGAAATCCCGGCATGAAGCTGCTGCAGCCGCTTTATATATACGATTCGGACGGCAATTACACGAAAGAGGCTAGGTCTATATACGCCACGCCGGAAAATGACTTTATGCCAGAAGATGCGAGGTGAAATCATGGCAGTTCGCATAAAAACCCCCGTGGACCAGGAACTCTTATGCAGCCTAAAGGCCGGGGACGAGGTTCTCATAAGCGGCACGATATACACGGCACGTGATGCCGCCCACAAGAGGATGATGGAACTGATCGACAGCGGAAGGCCGCTTCCCTTCGATATCAGGGGCCAGATCATCTATTACGTGGGCCCTTGTCCCGCGCCCCCGGGAAAGGTCATCGGCTCTGCGGGACCCACCACCAGCGGGCGCATGGACGCCTATACCCCTAAGCTCATCGAAATGGGACTTAAGGGCATGATAGGGAAAGGGGCAAGGTCCCGCGAGGTTGTTGAGGCCATGAAAAAATACGGCGCGGTGTATTTCGGCGCAACCGGCGGGGCGGCCGCCCTCATCGCATCCTGCATAAAAAAAGCCGAGGTCATCGCCTTCGAGGATCTTGGCGCCGAGGCCATAAGAAGGCTCGAGGTGGAAGACATGCCCTGCATTGTAATCATAGATACCAGGGGCAATGACCTGTACATAACTGGAAGGGCAAGGTATGAAAGAAAGGGACAGGAGTGACCGCATGTTTGACAAGAGGATAAACATATTTACAGGCCATTACGGCACCGGGAAATCCGAGATCGCGGTAAACGCGGCAGTAAGCATTAAACAGGAAAGGGATAAGGTCGTGCTTGTCGACATGGACATAGTAAACCCGTTTTTCAGGAGCCTTGACGCTAAGAACATGCTGGAGTCCATGGGAATAAGCGTGCTGGCGCTCCTTTTTGCCAACACCAACGTGGACGTTCCCGCCCTTATCCCCGAGATAGCGGCGGCAATAAAAAACCAGGATAACAGCGTCATCCTGGACGTAGGCGGGGACGAGGACGGGGCGAGGGTCCTGGGGCGATACCGCGGCGATATACAGGATGGCGAATACGACATGTTCTTCGTCATTAACCGGGCAAGGCCCCTGACCGGGGATCTGGAAGACACCCTGGAGTACATGGAGGCCATCCAGGAAGCATCACGGCTTAAGGTCACAAAGCTTATCAGCAACACCCACTATCTTGACCATACCACCCCGGATGATGTAAAACACGGCCTGGAGCTCAGCCGCCGGGTATCTGAGAAAACCGGCGTTCCCATCGCGGCGGTTTCGGTCATGGAAGGAATGGAATACCTGGCAAAGGACCTGGACGCGACGCTTTTTATCCTGAAAAAGAATATCCGGCTTCCATTCTGAGAAGGCTAGAAATGCAATTTTTTCTTATGGCGTATAATCAATTAAGAGAGAACAAGTCATCTAACAAGTATGGAAGGAGGTCTATGTATCGATGGGGGCATGATGACTATGCAGAGAATCCATATTCAAAAAATAGAACAGAATAAGCATGAAATAAATATAACTGATTAGTTTTGTATAACACTGGATACGATTCACTAGGAGTTACTTTTTTATTATTCTCACTATAAGGATCATTCAATATTTGAGTATGTAGATTTTAATAATAACAAGGCGACTCCAATAACAGGAATAGTAATAGGAATCAACTGTTCAGGTTATGTATTCTTAATTAAGCATATTGGCCACCCAAAAGACCAACAACTTGATACCATTCACGCTAATTTATACAAATCACTCCAGTAAGTAATATATGTTATAATCTAAATGGAATTAACTTCTTATTATATTATGTGTATTTCAGGTATTATTAATAATAAAAGAAGGTGTTGATGTGAACTGGCAACATTTTCAAACATATAATGAAGCACCAACACGGGCTTTTGAAACCATGTGTAATCAATTGTTTGAGCTATGGTGTAAAAAAACATATTCTGAGTCTTTAAAGACTTTTAATGTTGTAAATGGTTCAGGTGGCGATGGTGGCGTTGAGTCATTTGCGACATTACAAGATGGCACTATTATTGGAATGCAAGCTAAGTGGTTTTTAGAAAGCATTACATCGAAACAGTTTAGGCAGATTAAAGACTCAATAATGACTGCTCTTAAGGTAAGACCATTAATAAAGAAATATATAGTATGTATTCCTAGAGATTTATCATCAGATCGTATCGGAAAAGGAGGGGGTAATGTAAAAGAAAGTGAATTAGATAGATGGACAAAGCAGAAGGATGAATTGGAGAAAAACAATCGTGGTTTAGAAATTGAGTTGTGGAATAATACTCGGCTATTGACTATTTTACAAGATAGTGATGCTGCTGGCATATACAGGTATTGGTTCGAAAAATCAGAAATCTCTAGAGATCTTATAGTTTACTCCTTTGAAAAACAAAAAAGTGGATGGTTATCCCAAAAGTATACCCCTAATTTGCATGTTGTGGGACAGATACAAAAAAAAATAAAAGAATTCTTAGGGACACTAGACAATCGAAAGAATAATTTAAATAAGCTGTATGCTGTGAGCTTACAATGCAAAAAGTTTATAAGAGCATGCGATGATTATTTAGAATTTGTACAAGAGCATACCTCACAAGAAGAACTAATCAAGCAAATACATGAAAAACAAGAACAAGTAAATATACTACTTGGTAAGATAAATGAAATAATAGAAGCACTTAAAAATGAACAACATATTTCATACATAATTGGTATAAATGATTGGAGCAATGGCTTTTCTGAGTTTATTGAATTATTAAAGGGAAAAAGAAAAATACATGAGAATTATTTCCATATTAGTGATATTATAAAGAGTGCCAAAGCGATACAGGAAAGTGAAATCCATAGCATTATACAGGATATTCATGCCCAATTAAATCATAATAAATATTTGATATTAGGCAATCCGGGAACTGGTAAAACACATGGAGTAGCTAATCTTGCGGAGACATTATTAAATCAAGGATATCATATTCCTATATTGATCCGTGCTAAAGTTGTGGATCCAAATAACAATTGGGTTGATATGATAAGCAAGTCTATAGGATTATCTTCGACTTGGAACGAAATAGAAATATTTCAAGCTTTAGAGGCATTATCGTATCGTATAGAGATTAATAATGTTTTATCATCAAATAACAATGAAGTAAAAATCGTTCCAAAGATTCTAATATGCATTGATGGTTTAGATGAATCAAAACCTTATGATTTATGGTACGATCGTCTTCGCGAGATTGAAGCAATATACCGCAAATACCCAAGGGTTAAGTTTTGTATAACAAGCCGACCTTATGCATTTAAGGGATTAAGATGTGATGATGACTTATTAAATAACAAGCTAATACTACCATATGATGGTGATGTCCCAGTATACGAATTGTTTCCAACATATATAAAAACCTTCAATATAAATATGGAAGGATGTTCCTGGATTAAATGGAGTATTAAAACTCCTCTTGCATTGCGTATATTTTGTGAGAACAATAAAAACAGAACAGTATCTGGTATCAATAAATCCTCTTTAACTATTACTAATCTTTTATCGAAAAAGTTTGAAATAATTGAAAAAGAATTTCACACCAAATATGAAACAGAAGTTGGAGATAAAGAGTTTATCATACGAAACTCATTATTAGCAATAGCTAAAAAATTCTTAGTATGTACAACTTTGGACAAAGATGAGCTGATTGATTCCCTTAAAGATGTTTCAGGTCTTATCACTGCTACACATGATTATCGAAGGGTAATAGTTGATTTTATGGAAGACTACGGAATATTACAAAGTAGTGTAATTCATTCGAATAATATACTTGAACAAACGGTAATTAAGTATTCAATTGGTATTCAACCCTTTTTTGATTTTTTACTAGCATTACTAGTGACAAATCAAATAAAAGATCCATCAGACGTAACACTAACAGATGGCTTGTTAGAGCAAAAAGGCGCTTTACAAATGATATCAATTCTTCTACTAGAAGATTACGAATACTTAATAACTGAAAATAGGAGTTTTAGAGAAAAACTAAGTAATGATGAGTTATTTGATTTAGTTTGCTTTTCATTATCTAGCGTATCGCCAAAACCAGCATCAAGATATATTGGGTTAGTCAAAAAGATGATGAGCTATAATGCTTATTTATTAAAAAGTGTTGTAAATAAAAATATTCTCCCAGTTTCAAGAATTGAGGATCATCCACTCGGTGCATCTATTTTACATGAGTACATGATGAGTTTTGAGAATGCAGGAAAACGTGATATTGTTTGGTCTGTACCTGATTACTTAATATATCCAGGGGATGCTCCGTGGAAGTGCTATACGGTAATTGATTTGAAGAATAAAACATATGAATTATGTAGTGAAGATAAGTATAATGGTATTCCCTTAATCTACGCATGGATGCTGACTTCTGTAAACAATGTTGAAAGAGTAGGCTATAGGCGAGAACTAATGAAATGGGCTTCTATGCAACCTATTGAGTATTATAAATTATTTGTGCATACATGGAACACAAATGACCCTCAGATGAGAGAGGATTTGTTTTCATTCGCAATGGGAACTGTATTTATGCTTGAGAAGGGGCATCCGTGTATTAAGTTATTCAGTGATTGGATAATTAATAATATATTTGCTCCGGACAAAATTAGTATGCATTATAACTGTGCGATTCGATATTACAGCAGGGCCATTGTCGAACGTTCATATGAGTTTGGGAATGTAGTTGAAGAGGATTTAGTAAAAAGCCGTCCACCATATAAAACGAATAGAATTATTTCTCTTAACAGAGAAGCTACTGCTGGTTCACGTATGGGTGGATATGGGCCGATAAATTATGATTTGGCAAGATATGTTCTATGCGACCCTATTAGCAGAATGTTTTTTAGTAGCTATGGGAATATTATAACTGATGAAGAAAAAAACTATGAATTGCATTTTACAGAAAAAGAAATTAAAGAAATATTGTCAAAACATAAAGGTTTCATAAAACATAATTGTAAAGAAAAATTAAGAGAAATTCTACTCGCACATAAAAAACGAAGAAACCTTATGGAAAGTTTTATTAATGTTGATATTATTAACGATGATGCGGATATTACAACAACAAGTTCAGAACTGCCCGTTAATAAATACAATAAAGAAGTGGACAGTTTCTTATCAGAACAAGCGAATACTATTGGAATGGAATCACTTGAACCCATTCAATTCATTTTATCAGCCGCATATGCTTACATATTAGAACAAGGATGGAATGAAAAAGAATTCTATAATACCAATGATAAAAAAACTGGGGAAGTGATAGGCGTAGATATTGCAATTTTACGCCGTTTCAGTCATGCAACTCACGGTGCCAAAAGTAGGGTAATGACTTTTTGTGAAAAATATACTTGGTGTGCTCGCAATGAGATTTTAGGATACTTAGCGGATCGATTGCCATATAGAGATTATGAAAAAGAATTACTATTTCTTGTTGATTATGGATTACTTGATGATTTCCCTAATCCTGCACAAGAATTATCTCAAAATGACGATCCAGATGAAATTATGGAACGGACCTCTTGGTTTATCCCTGAAGAGTTATCACCATTAATAAATGAGAATATAGGAGAAGATGCCTTAAGGCAATGGATAATTGAAGCGCCGATTCCGAGTTTTATAAAATGGATTGAGCTTCACAATTTCAACCATGAAGCTGCACAAGGAATTAGTAAGAATTGGATGGCTTTGTATAGCTATAGTTTTATATCCAATGATTTGGGTGGAGAATCACTCATGTGGATTTCTTCGGCAATTATTGCAAAAGAGAACTTTAAATACTTAATAAATGACATAGTCAATAAAAAACACTCACTGGTTTATGACTTGCGAAATCCTGAGGAATTACATTCCTGTACTGAATCTAGTTGCTATATAACTCCTAAAGAGGTATGCTGGATGAATTGGAAAAATGAATGCAATAATAAGATTCAAGTTGTTACCATTTATGATGGTGATTTTGTGAAATATACAATTGAAAAAGCAGTGGAAGAGTGCGTTGTTGATTATCCTGAATTCGGTGAAGTATACTATAAACTTCCTTCACGAATCATACGGAATTTACTTGAGATATGCGATGGTGATGGATATAAATACTACAATGGAGAAAAACAGCTTAATGCAATTTGGTTTACAGCAGGAGAAAAGTGGCATGACTCCCAAGCATATTTATGTGTTGATCAGGACAAATTGCTTTCGCAATTAGAGACTCGTAATTATATGATTTTTTGGGTTGTCAGATTACTTAGAAAGGCTACTATAAAGGCACGTGAGAAATACCCTAAACTAAGTATTCAAAGTGACAAATGTTGGATAGCCTGGTTTGAAAATGGTGAATTAAGAAATCATCTTTTTCTAGAACAAGAGGAATGAGTAGATAGAAACCAAATGGTCTTATCGTTTTGATACAGACGTGCGTGAAATCAGAGGCATTGTATGATATGCTTTAGTTAGACTTACAGTACAACCGGGCATGAGCTGCAATTGCACTGTACTATGAAGGTATATAAAAATGAAATTACTGCTTAGTCTATACCTGGTTTTTGGAGACTGTCCCTAAATTTGTGTAAACCTCCATTACGGTGTAGAATAGAAGCACCGTAATGGAGGTTTAATATTATGGCAAGAAGGAATCGTACCCCAGAAGAAAACGCACGAAGAGAAAA
>Ga0134100_1000712_pt1 | contig 36903 bp, 46 predicted proteins | sample 11_taG_2_FD_94444 | JGI IMG/M metagenome (GOLD analysis project Ga0134100, IMG submission 94444) | Switchgrass degrading microbial communities from high solid loading bioreactors in New Hampshire, USA - 11_42_5_180_A3 metaG | ecosystem: Engineered > Bioreactor > Semi-continuous > Anaerobic >...
CAGTATCACATTGAAACAAGGACGCTTTTTTCTTTCTATAGAATGTATATGGCCATTATATACCAGCAATATCTGGACAGGCAATTCCATCAGTTTTTGGACATTTTAACTCAGCGTAAACACGACGGGACCTATCCCGAAGGCACCGTCAACGACCTGGTTTACAAGAAGCTCAGGTACTACGCCGAAACCGCCGCCAGGTACAAGGAATAGCCGACCAGGGGGCCGACCAGGGGGACGGTTCCGCTGGTTTGAACCAGCGGAACCGTCCCCCTGGTTTGACGTTCCCTAAAATTTTTCACGGGGCGTAATTTTGTTCTTGCAAATAAAAAAATCCTGTAGTACAATATTGCTTGCTGTGACACGGCATACGATGATGCCGCAGATTGCAGATGAAACAGGCTGGGAACTGCGGCGGAGATTGTCCGATTCTGAGAAATTGGGCGCAAGTCACTGTACATCATGCATGTTGATGCTTTTGTGCTTGTATTGTGGCCCAGTATAAATCTGGGCTTTTCCTATGAATTAACATGAAACGCCCGGCAGAGTGTACAGGGAACAGCTTGTTGCGCCAGAGAAAACAATGCTCGAGGAGGTTTGTGTATGGCGAACAAACAGAAAATCAGGATCAGGCTGAAGGCGTTTGATCACCAGGTTATCGACCAGTCGGCCGAGAAGATCGTCGAGACTGCGAAGAGAACGGGTGCCAAGGTTTCGGGGCCTGTGCCGCTTCCCACCAAGAAGGAGATCGTTACGATACTCAGGGCTCCGCACAAGTATAAGGACTCCCGTGAGCAGTTTGAGATCAGGACTCACAAGAGGCTTATCGATATACTTATGCCCACGCCGAAGACGGTTGACGCCCTTATGCGGCTCGATCTCCCGGCAGGGGTGGATATTGAGATCAAGCTGTAAGGAATAGAAAATGTTATGTTCAGCACTGCTGAACCAATGACAGGAGGTATTTTGGAATGGAGAAATTCATGCTTGGAAAGAAACTGGGTATGACCCAGGTATTCAACGAGAACGGCGACATGCTGCCGGTAACGGTTATTGCCGCCGGGCCCGTGTCGGTCGTCCAGAAGAAGACCGTGGAGATCGACGGGTACAACGCCGTAAAGGTGGGTTATGAAGACATCCCCGCCAAGAAGCTCAACAAGCCCGACAGGGGCCAGTTCGAAAAGGCGAAGGTGCCCGCGAAGAAATATCTCAGGGAATTCAGGGTTGACGACGTTTCCGGCTTCGAGGTCGGGAATGTGATCAAGGTCGAGGACATGTTCAAGGATGGCGACAAGGTTGACGTGTCCGGTATTTCCAAGGGCCGCGGCTTTGCCGGGACCGTGAAGCGTTTCGGAACGGCGCGTGGCCGCATGTCCCACGGTTCGGGATACCACAGGGGCCTGGGAAGCATGGGCGCGCACTCCGACCCGAGCCGCGTATTCAAGGGGAAGGTCATGCCTGGCCACATGGGGACCGAGAAAGTGACCGTTCAGAACCTGTCGGTCGTGAAGGTAGACGCCGAGAGAGGTCTTTTGCTTGTCAAGGGCGCAGTGCCCGGTCCGAAGGGCGGCCTCCTCGTGATCAAGAATACGGTGAAGGCATAGCGAAAGACTGGCCCGGAAGGAGGATAAGATATGCCAAAAGTTGACGTTTACAATATGGATGGACAAAAAGTCGGCGACATGATATTAAGCGACGACGTTTTCGGTGTTGAAGTAAACGAGGCGGCAATGCATGCCGCTGTTGTGAACATCCTCGCCAACGCGAGGCAGGGAACCCAGTCGACAAAAACCCGCGCCGAGGTAAGAGGCGGCGGAAGGAAGCCCTGGAGGCAGAAGGGAACCGGCCGCGCCCGCCATGGAAGCATACGTTCGCCCCAGTGGAAAGGCGGCGGTGTAGCCCTTGGCCCCAAGCCCAGAAGCTACAGGTACACCCTCCCCAAGAAGGTAAGGAGGCTGGCTTTGAAGAGCGCCCTTTCCAGCAAGGTGCTTGACAACGACCTTGTGGTCCTGGACGAGCTCAAGCTCGACGCCATCAAGACCAAGGAAATGGTGAGGGTGCTGGGCAACCTCAACGTGGACGGCACGGCCCTGATCGTGCTTCCCGAGGTTGACGAGAAGGTCATCAAGTCCTCCAGGAATATCAGCGGCGTGAAGACGGCCCTGGTGAACACGATCAACACCTACGACATCCTCAGGCACAAGAAGTTTATCGCCACCAGGGAGGCCGTCGCGAAGATTGAGGAGGTGTATGCGTGATGAAGCGCGCGGAGGATATCATTATTCGCCCGTATATTACCGAGAAGAGCAACCAGGAAATAGCCCAGGGCAAATACACCTTTATCGTGGACAAGAAGTCCACGAAGACCGAGATCAAGAACGCCGTTGAGAAGCTTTTCCAGGTCAAGGTCCTGGCGGTCAACACCATCAACTACCAGGGCAAGGAAAAGAGGCTGGGCGTTCATACGGGCAAGACCGAGGCCTTCAAGAAGGCGATTGTTACCATCGATACCGATCCCAAGCCCGTAACCTATCTTGGCAAGGGCGGCAAGGAAGTGACAACCGCGAAGAAGTACAAGACATCCATCGAGGAGTTTGGCGTAGGCCAGTAAACTATCCGAGCATAAGCAGCCGGGCAGGCCGGAGATATAGGATCCGCACTCGTCCTGATAACGGCCTGGTCCCAATATGGTAAAGGAGTGGAAGAAATGCCAGTAAAGAAATACAATCCAACATCTCCCGGAAGAAGGTTCATGACCGTATCGACATTCGAGGAGATCACGAAGAAGGAGCCGGAAAAGAGCCTCCTTGCCCCGCTTAAGAAGAAGAGCGGGAGGAATTCCTACGGAAGGATAACCGTACGCCATCGCGGCGGCGGCGCGAAGCAGAAGTACAGGATAATCGACTTCAAGAGGGATAAGGACAATATTCCCGCGAAGGTCGCGGCCATCGAATACGATCCCAACAGGACGGCCCGTATCGCCCTGCTCGTTTACGCCGACGGCGAGAAGAGATACATCATCGCTCCCGACGGCCTGAATGTAGGCGACCAGGTTATTTCGGGACCGGACGCGGACATCAAGGTTGGCAACGCGCTGCCCCTGGAGAATATCCCCGTGGGTACGCTGATCCACAACATCGAGCTGAAGCCCGGGAAGGGCGGCCAGCTTGTCCGCGCGGCGGGGAACCTCGCGCAGCTCATGGCCAAGGAAGGGAATTACGCCCAGGTCAGGCTCCCGTCAGGAGAAGTCCGCAGGATCAATATCCGGTGCAAGGCGACCATCGGCCAGGTAGGCAATGTCGAGCACGAGAACATCTCGATCGGCAAGGCCGGGAGAAAACGCTGGATGGGCATCAGGCCTACTGTCCGCGGTGTTGTAATGAATCCCGTTGATCACCCCCACGGCGGCGGCGAAGGCAAGTCCCCCATCGGTATGCCAAGCCCTGTTACTCCTTGGGGTAAGCCTACACTTGGTTACAAGACCCGCAAGAAGAACAAGCTGAGCAACAGGCTCATTGTCAAGAGACGCAAGTAATAGGCCGGAAGGAGGTTTGTACCGTGGGCAGATCGCTGAAAAAAGGACCTTATGTTGATGAAAGGCTTTTGAAGAAGATCGTCGAGATGAACAATAAAAACGAGAAGAAGGTTATAAAGACATGGTCGCGCGCATCCACCATCTTTCCCGAGATGGTCGGGCACACCATCGCGGTCCATGACGGGCGCAAGCATGTGCCGGTTTATATAACCGAGGATATGGTTGGCCACAAGCTTGGTGAGTTCGCCCCTACACGCACCTACAGGGGCCACGGCAAGGACGAGAAGAGCTCAAAGCTTAAGAAGTAATCTTTCTTTGAGGCGGAAGGAGGAATTGACTTGGGCAGAAAGGTGATGTCCAAAGAGGAGCTTCTCGAGAAAAAGGAGGAGCTGCTCGAACAGTACGGCAAAATCCGCAGCAAATCCAAAAAGCTTCCCGTTCTGACGAAGAAGGAACGGAAAGCCCTTGGCATAGGCAAGAACGAAGGCAGGGCCGTAGTCAGGTACGCCAGGATTTCTGCCAGGAAGGCCAAGCTGGTTATCGATCTTATAAGGAACAAGGGAATTGATGAGGCTTACGCCATATTGAGGTATACGCCGAGGAAGGCGTCGGAGATCCTCTACAAGCTGCTGAAATCCGCGGAGGCCAACGCGGTCAACAACAACCAGCTGGACAGGGACAGCTTGTATATATCTGAAATATATGCCGAACAGGGCCCGACACTGAAGAGGATCAGGCCGAGAGCGCAGGGCCGGGCTTTCAGGATACGCAAGAGGACCAGCCATATCACGGTGGTTCTCAGGGAAAAGGCAAAGTGAGGGAGGTTGCAGGATGGGCCAGAAAGTAAATCCGCACGGACTTAGGATAGGAATCATCAAGGACTGGGATACGAAATGGTATGCCAGCAAGAAGGACTTCAGCAGCTTCCTGGTCGAGGATTTCAAGATCCGCAAGTACATCAAGAACAAGCTCTACATCGCGGGAATCGCCAGGATCGAGATTGAACGGGCTGCGGCCAAGATAAAGATCAACATTCACACCGCCAAGCCCGGTATCATCATCGGCAAGCAGGGAGCAGGCATCGAGGCCCTCAGGAAGGAACTCGAGAAGATGACCGGCAAGAGCGTCCTTCTCAATATCACCGAGATAAAGACTCCCGAACTGAACGCCCAACTCGTTGCCGAGAACATCGCGGCGCAGCTTGAGAAGCGAATCTCATTCCGCCGCGCCATGAAGCAGGCCATGTCAAGGGCCATGAAACTGGGCGCCAAGGGTATCAAGACCCAGGTTTCAGGACGACTGGGCGGCGCCGAAATCGCGCGCACAGAGCATTACCACGAGGGAACCATTCCCCTGCAGACACTGCGCGCAGATATCGACTATGGTTTTGCCGAAGCAGACACCACCTATGGAAAGATAGGCGTTAAGGTTTGGATTTATAAAGGCGAGGTTCTTCCCAGCAAGAAGAAGGACAAGAAGGAAGGGGGAGAAGCGTAATGCTGATGCCGAAGAGAGTCAAGTACAGGAGAGTCCAGAGGGGACGCATGACCGGCAAGGCGACACGGGGCAATACCGTTGCTTACGGCGACTACGGCCTGCAGGCCCTTGAGCCGGCATGGATAACAAGCAACCAGATCGAGGCGGCTCGTGTGGCCATGACCCGTTTTGTAAAGAGGGGCGGCCATGTCTGGATAAAGATCTTCCCGGACAAACCCGTCACGAAGAAGCCTGCCGAGACCCGTATGGGCTCCGGTAAAGGATCCCCCGAATACTGGGTGGCCGTCGTAAAACCGGGCCGCATACTGTTCGAGATTGCCGGCGTGCCGGAGGATGTCGCGAAGGAAGCGTTGAGACTTGCGTCTCACAAGCTGCCTATTAAGTGCAAGATCGTAGCACGTAACGAAGAGGTAGGTGTATAGGATGAAAGCTTCTGATCTTAAAGAGCTCAGGGAAAAGACGCGTGAGGAACTCAACGAGGAGCTCAACGAGCTCAAGGCCGAACTGTTCAGGCTGAGATTCCAGCATGCTACGAGCCAGCTTGAGAACCCGATGAGGCTGAAGCAGGTTAAAAAGGATATAGCACGGGTGAAGACCATCATCCGTGAAAAGGAACTTGGAATAAGGTAGGCTGGTACGACCTTATAACCGGAAGGAGGTTTGCTTCGCGTGGCTGAAAGGAATATGAGAAAAACCCGGATTGGCAGGGTTGTAAGCGATAAAATGGACAAGACCATAGTCGTGGCCGTCGAGGATAACGTAAGGCACCCGCTTTACAAGAAGATCATGAAGAGGACTACCAAGTTCAAGGCCCATGACGAAAACAATGAATGCAAAGTCGGTGATCGCGTGGAGATAATGGAAACCAGGCCGCTCAGCAAGGAAAAGAGATGGCGCCTGGTCAGGATCATCGAGAAAGCTAAGTAAGGGGAGGCGCAGGAAATGATCCAGGCACAGACATATTTGAAGTCGGCTGACAACACCGGCGCCAAGGAATTGATGTGCATAAAGGTACTGGGCGGCTCAAAGAGGAAGTATGCCAATATAGGCGATGTGATCGTCTGTTCGGTCAAGAGCGCAACGCCCGGCGGTGTTGTCAAAAAAGGCGAAATAGTCAAAGCTGTTGTTGTCCGTTCGGTAAAAGGCCTTAAAAGGCCGGACGGTTCGGTGATACGTTTCGACGAGAACGCGGCCGTTATTCTCAAGGATGACGGCAGCCCGAGGGGAACCCGCATATTCGGGCCCGTCGCGAGGGAGCTCAGGGATAAGGACTACATGAAGATCATATCCCTTGCGCCCGAAGTGCTGTAAGGAAGGAGGCTTGGCTCATGGGAAAGGTACATGTTAAAAAGGGAGACATGGTATACGTCCTGAGCGGCAAGGACAGCGGCAAGAAAGGCAAGGTTCTCGATGTGGACCACATTGAGGGCAAGGTCATTGTCGAAGGCGTAAATGTCGTTACCAAGCATATGAAGCCGAGGCCGAACAAGGGTTACCAGGGTGGAATCGTTCACCAGGAAGCTCCCATCTACGCTTCCAAGGTAATGCTGATCTGCCAGAAGTGCGGCGTTCCGACCAAGGTTGGCAGGAAGATCCTTGAAGATGGCGGAAAAGCACGGGTCTGCAAGAAGTGCGGAGAAGTGATCGACATTATCAGGAAAGGGAAGGAGTAATCCTTGAAGGAGGTTGAAGACAACATGCCAAGATTGCTTGAAAAATACAAGTCCGAAGTGGCTCCGGCTCTTCAGGCGAAGTTCAAATACAAGAATCCAATGCAGATCCCGAAGCTGGTAAAGGTCGTTCTCAACATGGGTGTCAACGACACCAGGGAGAACCCGAAGGCCATTGAAAACGCGGCCAACGATCTTGCCATCATTACGGGCCAGAAGGCTGTCGTCACCAAGGCGAAGAAGTCCGTCGCGGCGTTCAAGATCCGCCAGGGCATGAGCATCGGCTGCAAGGTGACCCTGCGCGGCAACAGGATGTACGAGTTCGTGGATAAGCTTTTCAACGTGGGGCTCCCGAGGGTTAGGGACTTCCGCGGTGTAAATCCCGACTCGTTCGACGGCAGGGGCAACTTTACCCTGGGCATCAAGGAACAGCTTATATTCCCGGAGATCGAGTATGACAAGGTTGACAGGGTTCGTGGCATGGACATAACGTTTGTTACCACGGCCAAGACCGACGAAGAGGCAAGGGAACTTCTGGCCCTTCTCGGAATGCCATTTGCCAGGAGCTAAAGGAGGTATTCTAAGTGGCAAAGAAATCCATGATAATCAAGCAGCAGAGGAAACCCAAGTTCTCAACGCGTTACTATAACCGTTGCAAGCTCTGTGGCAGACCACATGCTTATCTCAGGAAATTTGGCATTTGCCGTATCTGCTTCAGGGTACTGGCATACAAGGGCCAGATCCCCGGCGTGAAGAAGGCAAGCTGGTAACAGGTGCGAAAGGAGGTCTGTAACAATGCATGCAACCGACGTAATCGCGGATATGCTGACGAGGATCAGGAACGCGGCGGACGCAAAGCACGAAACCGTGGATATACCCGCTTCAAAGCTCAAGAGGCGGATAGTCGAGATATTGCTTGAAGAGGGATACATCAAGGAAATAACAGATATCGACGACAAGAAGCAGGGAATCATCAGGATAACCCTGAAGTATGCCGAAAACAAGAAGAACGTGATATCGGGAATCAAGAGGATCAGCAAGCCCGGCCTGAGGGTTTATGCCGGCAAGAACGAGATTCCCAGGGTTCTCGGCGGTTTGGGTATCGCCATCGTTTCGACGTCTAAGGGAATCATGACAGACAAGGAAGCCAGGAAACTGGGCGTCGGCGGCGAAGTTCTCGCCTTCGTCTGGTAATATACATGACTGTGTATGGTTCCTGAAAAGAACAGGGATCTGTTCTCAATCTAAGGACTGGAGGTGTACGCAATATGTCCCGTATAGGAAGGATGCCGGTGGAAATACCGGCAGGCGTGGATGTAAGGATCGACGGCCAGCAGGTGACCGTCAAGGGGCCGAAGGGTACCCTGACCCAGACATTCCACAAGAACATGACCATCAAGAAAGAAGGAAACACCCTGATTGTGACCAGGCCGGACGATGATAAGGAAAACCGGGCCCTTCACGGCCTGACCCGGTCGCTGCTCAACAACATGGTAATCGGTGTCACCCAGGGGTTTGAAAAACAGCTTGAAATCGTGGGCGTTGGTTACAGGGCCCAGAAACAGGGCAAGAAGCTCGTTCTGACTCTCGGATACGCGCATCCCGTCGAGATCGAGGAGCCGGCCGGAATCACCATTGAGGTGCCGCAGCCCGACAGGATTATCGTGAAGGGCGCGGATAAACAGGCCGTAGGCCAGTTGGCTGCCACGATCCGCGCGAAACGCCCGCCCGAGCCGTACAAGGGCAAGGGAATAAGGTACGCCGGCGAAGTCACTATCCGCAAGGAAGGCAAGACCGGCAAGTAGGAGAGGAGAGTGAGTGTGGCATGATTAAACCGATTGACAGGAACAAGGTCAGGATCCGCAAGCATGTGCGGGTGCGCAAGAAGATTTCCGGCACGCCCGAGAGGCCGAGGCTCTGTGTTTTCAGGAGTTCAAGGCATATATACGCCCAGATCATAGACGACACGAAGGGCATCACCCTTGCTGCCGCTTCCACTCTTGACGAAGCCCTGAAGGGAAAGCTCGAGTACACGGGCAACAAGGCTGCGGCCAGGGAAGTCGGTAAGCTGATCGGCAGCAAGGCATTGGAAAAAGGAATCAAGCAGGTAGTTTTCGATAGAGGCGGCTACCTTTATCATGGCAGGGTTAAGGAACTGGCCGAAGGCGCAAGAGAAGCCGGCCTTGAGTTTTAACCCGGATTTCCGAGCAAGGAGGGGAACACATTGCAGAAGATTGATCCTAATACTCTGGACCTGAAGGAAAAGGTAGTGAATATAAGCCGTGTCGCCAAGGTTGTCAAGGGCGGCAGGAACTTCCGTTTCAGCGCCCTGGTAGTGGTAGGCGACGAGAACGGGTATGTGGGCATCGGCAGCGGAAAGGCCGCTGAAATCCCCGACGCCATCCGCAAGGGCATCGAGGACGCGAAGAAGAACCTGATATTCGTGCCCATGGAAAACACCACCATCCCGCACGAGGTAATAGGCGAATTCGGCGCCGGCAAGGTACTGCTGAAGCCTGGAAAGGAAGGTACCGGCGTTATCGCGGGCGGGCCTGTGAGGGCCGTGCTGGAACTCGCGGGGGTGCGTGATATTTACACCAAGTCGTTAGGGTCCAACAACCCGATCAACATGGTCAAGGCGACCATGGACGGGCTTTCCAAGCTCATGACCGTTGAAAAGGTAGCCAAGCTCAGGGGCAAGAGCGTTGAAGAAATCCGGGGTTAGGAGGTAGCTTTCGATGGGCAATCTACGGATTACTCTCAAGAAGAGTACGATAAAGGCAAAACAGGACCAGAAGGCTACGGTAGCCGCTCTTGGTCTTCGGAAAGTCGGACAGACCGTGGAAAAGAAGGACATTCCCGAGGTTCGCGGGATGATCCGGAAGATATCACACCTGGTGAGTGTTGAAGAAGTGTGAAGGAGGTGCAACCGGTGTATCTGCATGAACTGAAACCTGCTGTGCCTAAGAAGGCGCCCAAGAGGAAAGGAAGGGGCTACGGTTCCGGTAACGGTCTGACTGCCGGCAGGGGATCAAAGGGCCAGAAGGCCAGGTCGGGCGGCGGTGTAAGGCCGGGCTTTGAAGGAGGACAGATGCCTCTTTACAGGCGTATCCCCAAGAGAGGCTTCAGCAACTATGAATTCAAGAAGGTATACACCGAGGTGAAGCTTTCGGACCTGGAGGTCTTTGAGAACGGCACCGAGGTTACGGCAGAGCTTTTGAAGGCAAACGGCATTATCAAGGAAATCAATGACGGCATCGTCGTTTTGGGGAATGGCAATCTGACAAAGAAGCTGATCGTTAAGGCTGCCAGGTTTACGAGAACGGCTTCCGAGAAGATCCAAGCTTTAGGAGGAAAGGCAGAGGTGGTATAAATGGAAAACTTTCTGTCCCCGCTCAAGAACGCCTGGAAGGTACCGGATCTCAGGAAGAGGATCCTGGCAAGCTTCCTGCTTCTCCTGGTCTACCGAGTGGGTGTGTACATCCCCGTCCCCGGGCTGCGCGAGAGTGTGCTGAGAGATATGACGCAAAGCGTGGGCGGACTGTTTGGGTTCATGAACATCATCGGCGGCGGCGCGTTTGAAAAAGCCAGTATCTTCGCCATGAACATCAGCCCATACATTACCGCGTCAATCATCATTCAGCTTCTGACCATAGCCATTCCCGCGCTGGAGAGGCTCCAGAAGGAAGGCGGCGAGGAAGGAAGGAAGAAACTGGCCGAGTGGATGCGCTACGGGACGGTAATACTGGGTTTCATTCAGGCCACTTTCATGTATATCGGGTTCAGGAACGCCATTGAGAAACCGGGCGTTTTGTCGTTCCTTACCATCACCTTTGCCCTCACGGCCGGCACGGCGTTCATCATGTGGCTGGGCGAACAGATTAACGAATATGGAATAGGCAACGGCATATCCCTGATCATCTTTGTCAACATCATCTCGAGAGGGCCCAGGGGCGCAAGCACGCTGTACGGCATCGCGAAGGCATATGCCCTCGAGGGAAGGACTGCAATCGGCATACTTGTCGTTGCGGCCATCGTGGTGGTCTTTGTGGCCGTCATCATGTTCGTTATCTGGGTTACACAGGCGGAAAGAAGGATACCCGTGCAGTACGCCAAGCGTGTGGTTGGAAGGAAGATGTACGGCGGCCAGAGCACGCACATACCCGTGAAGGTTAACGTGGCCGGCGTTATCCCGATCATCTTCGCCATGTCCCTGCTGGCGTTCATCCCCACCATCGTCGGTCTGGTGGCCGGCGATAATCCCAGCCCGATTGTTACCAAGATCAGGGACTTCCAGGGCAGCTGGCTTTACGCGGTGCTTTACGGGCTGCTCATAATGTTCTTCACCTTCTTCTACACCGTTATGGTGTTCAACCCGGTGGAACTGGCCAATAACCTCAGGAAACACGGCGGGTTCATCCCGGGAATACGCCCGGGCAAACCCACCTCGGACTATATAGCGAAGGTGCTCAACCGCATCACGTGGTTCGGAGCATTCTTCCTGGCACTGGTTGCCGTACTGCCGATAGTGCTGGGATATATCACCGGTCTCCACAACATATGGTTCGGTGGCACATCGGTGCTCATCATGGTGGGCGTTGCCCTCGAAACCATGAAGCAGATCGAATCCCAGCTGATCATGAGGCACTACAAGGGTTTCCTGGAATAGAAGGATGCCGCGGCGCAGGGCGGATGACCCTGTCATCCGCTTTTGCCGCGGAATGTCCGGCAGGAGGATTTCTGCCCGGCTGACTAATTGTGAATGAGGCTGGTACTGGTTATGAGATTGATACTCCTGGGCCCGCCCGGTGCGGGAAAGGGAACTCAGGCGGCGCTCCTGTCGGAGGCTCTCGGAGTCCCGCACATATCGACGGGCGACATTTTCAGGCGGAATATCAAGGAGCAGACAGAGCTTGGCAAAAAGGTTTCGGGGATTCTAGAATCGGGAGGTCTTGTTCCAGACGACCTGACCTGCGAGATAGTCAGGGACAGGCTGAACAGGGACGACTGCCGCGGCGGTTTTATCATGGACGGTTTCCCCAGGACCCTCCCGCAGGCCGAGATGTTTGAACGGATGCTGGATGAAAATAACCAGAGGATAGATGCCGTGATAAACATTACCGCCGACGACGCCGTGATAGTGAAGCGGATGTCGGGCAGAAGGATGTGCTCCTGCGGGAAAGTATACCATGTTGTCAGCCATCCGCCAAAAAAAGAGGGCATATGCGACTCCTGCGGGTCGCCCCTCTATATCCGGGACGATGACCGCGAGGAAACGGTTAGAAGCCGGCTCAAGACCTACCATGAACAGACAAGCCCGCTGATCGATTTTTACAGCCGGCGCGGTCTGATCATCGAGGTTAACGGCGATAAACCGATTGAAGATACCTTTGAGGATATAATGGCTGCTCTTGGGCGCAGATCGTGAGGAGTCAGGGCATGATCAGCATCAAATCCCAAAGGGAGCTTGACAAGATGAGGAAAGCCGGCGAGGTCGTGATGCTCGCCCATAAAAGGCTGGAGGAAATGATCGCGCCGGGCGTGACGACGAAGGAACTTGATAGGATCGCGGCAGAGGTAATAAAGAGCAAAGGCGCCATCGCTTCGTTCAAAGGCGTCCCGTGCCCCTACGGCGGGATTGATTTCCCGGGGGTCATATGCGCTTCGGTCAACAACGAAGTGATCCACGGCATCCCGGGAGACAGGGTCCTCAAGGAAGGCGACATCATCAGCATTGACATCGGCGCCATACTGGACGGCTACCACGGCGACGCCGCCCGCACCTACCCGGTGGGGAAGGTTTCGCCCGAGGCCATGAAGCTGATCCTTGTTACCGAGGAAGCCTTCAACAGGGGAATGGCGCAGGCCGTGGAGGGAAACCGGATAAGGGATATTTCCAAGGCCGTGCAGAGCTATGTTGAGGAAAACGGTTTTTCGGTTGTCAGGGATTACGTGGGCCACGGGATCGGCCGCGAGATGCACGAAGAGCCGCAGATTCCAAACTACGTTTCCCCGCAGCGGGGCGTCCGGCTGGAAGCCGGCATGACACTGGCCATTGAGCCCATGGTGAACGCGGGCACCTGGCGCGTGAACGTGTTAAATGACGGATGGACGGTGGTTACGGCCGATGGCAGCCTGTCGGCGCACCATGAGAATACCATCGCCGTTACCTCAAGGGGGCCGGAAATACTTACCGCGCTTTATTGAAACTGCTGAAACTGAATTAGAATATTGAAAAAATAGAAAAGTTCATATACAATATAGACTTGGGCTTTACTCCAGAAACGGGGTGAATGGCTTGGATTCCGTAATTGGACGCTTTGTATGGTCCAAGGCCGGCAGGGATAAGGACAGGCTCTTTATCATTGTCGACATAGCTGACGATGCCCATGTACTGATCGCGGACGGCGATCTGAGACCTGCAGGCAAGCCCAAAAAGAAAAAGCTGAAGCACCTTAGGATTACCAATAGGACAGCGGAGGAGATTTCCCAGGCGATTCTCAATCGCAAGAAGATTACCGATGATGATCTGAGAAAGGCAGTGCAGGCGTACTTGAAGGAGCTATCGGCTGATTCTGCGAGCGAGGAGGGTTAAAGTGTCGAAGGAAGATGTAATAGAACTGGAAGGTACGGTAGTGGAAGCACTTCCGAACGCCATGTTCAGGGTTCAGCTTGAGAATGGGCATGTCATACTTGCCCATATATCCGGAAAGCTAAGGATGAATTATATCCGCATTCTTCCTGGAGATAAGGTAACCGTTGAGATGTCAACGTATGACCTCTCGCGCGGCAGGATTACATGGAGAGGCAAGTCGTGATCACAGGGACGGCATGATTGGAGGAACCAGACATGAAAGTTAAACCATCGGTCAGAAGAATATGTGAAAAATGCAAGATCATACGCAGGAAGGGCCGCGTTATGGTCATCTGTGCCAATCCCAAGCACAAGCAGAGGCAGGGCTGAGAGGCGAGGGATTATCGATGGATTGACGACCGGCGGCCTTAGGGGCGCCGGTAACAATTCATAACAAGGTTTTCGGCCGGGCGCCGGCAGCTGTCCGGCGCCAGGTTCGCAAGCCGTGCCGGCAGTTTTCCCGGGACGGGACGCGCCGGTCTAAGCATTTACAAATTTGGGAAGAATGATTTTTGTATGGCGGCTGATCCCCGAAGCTGCGTCAAGGCCCGGGGAGCATGCAAAGATCTTTATCATATATATTTGCCCAAATGTACGAAACAGTTATTATCAAACAGCAAACCAATTCGGAGGTGTAGTAATTTGGCTCGTATAGCAGGTGTTGACTTGCCAAGGGAAAAAAGAGTTGAGATCGGCCTGACGTATATCTTCGGGATAGGCAGGAGCCGTGCCCTGGAAATACTCAGGAAGACAGGCGTGAACCCCGATACACGCGTGCGCGATCTGACTGATGACGAAATCAGCAAGCTCCGCGATACCATTGAAAAGGAATATACGGTTGAAGGCGACCTGAGAAGGGAAATTGCGCTGAATATAAAGCGCCTCGTGGAAATCAGGTGTTATCGCGGGATAAGGCATAGAATGGGTCTGCCGGTCCGCGGCCAGAGGACTAAGACAAACGCCAGGACCAGGAAAGGCCCCAGGAAGACCATTGCCAACAAGAAGAAGTAATCGGGAGGTAGATGTATAAAAATGGCAGCAAAAGTAGTCAGGAGAACAAGGAAGAGGAAGGAAAAGAAAAATATTGAGCGCGGTTGCGCGCATATCCGTTCCTCTTTTAACAATACGATAGTAACCATAACCGATGTGCAGGGCAATGCCATTTCCTGGGCAAGCGCCGGCGGCCTTGGCTTCAGGGGCTCCAAGAAGAGCACCCCCTTTGCGGCCCAGCAGGCGGCCGAAGCGGCAGCAAAGGCAGCCATGGAACACGGCATGAAGACTGTTGCGGTTTATGTCAAGGGACCCGGGGCGGGCCGAGAGGCCGCGATCCGGGCGCTGCAGGCAGCCGGGCTCGAGGTTAGTTCCATCAAGGACGTAACGCCGATCCCGCACAATGGCTGCAGGCCGCCTAAAAGAAGAAGGGTTTAATGGAGGTGTGGCAATAAATGGCGAGATATACCGGTGCATCTTGCAGGCTCTGCAGAAGGGAAGGGCAAAAGCTCTTTCTTAAGGGCGAAAGATGTTATGGAAATAAATGTGCCGTCGTAAGGCGGTCTTATGCTCCCGGCCAGCACGGCGCGCAGAGGAAGAAGCTTTCGGAATACGGTGTGCAGCTTCGAGAGAAGCAGAAGGCCAAGAGGTTCTACGGGATCCTTGAGAGCCAGTTCAGGAAGTATTTCGAGATGGCCTCGCGCAAGAAGGGCATCACCGGCGAGCTTCTGCTGCAGATACTGGAATCCAGGCTGGATAACGTGGTTTACAGGTTGGGGTTCGCGACAACCCGCGCCGAGGCACGCCAGCTTGTGAGACACGGACATTTCGAGGTTAACGGAAAGCGCGTGAATATTCCGTCGTACCTCGTAAAGGTAAACGATACCATAAGCGTTAAGGAGAAAAGCAAAAAGCTTGAGAGGTTCAAGGAGATCCTTGACGTGACGGGAGCCAAGATCGTGCCCAACTGGCTTGAAGTAGACCAGGAGAACCTTACGGGCAAGGTTGTGGCGCTTCCTTCCAGGGAGGATATCGACCTCCAGGTGCAAGAGCATCTCATCGTGGAGTTGTACTCGAAGTAAGCCGTTACCTCTTGTGCCATTAATCCAATAACCCAAGGAGGGTGGATAAATGATCGAAATCGAAAAGCCAAGGATTGAATGCGTGGAGTGTGCGGAAGACAATACCTACGGGAAATTTGTCGTGGAGCCGCTCGAAAGAGGTTACGGCATTACGCTCGGGAATTCCTTGAGGAGGATACTTCTTTCATCCCTTCCAGGGGTTGCCGTTACGTCGATAAAGGTTGACGGCGTTCTGCACGAGTTCACAACCATTCCCGGAGTGGTGGAGGATATGACCGAGATCATCCTCAACATCAAGGAACTTCGGTTCAAGCTCCACAGCGAGGGGCCCAAGACCCTGTATATAGATTTCGAGGGCGAGGGCGAGATCAAGGCGTCCGACATCAAGCCGGACGCGGATGTGGAGATACTGAATCCTGATCTTCACATCGCCACGGTGAGCGGCAACAACAGGTTCTTCATGGAGATCAATGTGAACCATGGCAGGGGATATGTTCCGGCCGAAAGGAACAAGCTGCCCAACCAGCCCATCGGCATCATACCCGTTGACTCCATCTACACGCCTGTGAGAAAGGTTAACTATACCGTTGAGAATACGCGTGTCGGGCAGATCACCGACTACGACAAGCTTACATTCGAGGTGTGGACCGACGGTTCCATCGCCCCGGACGAGGCCATCAGCCTTGGTGCAAAGATACTGAGCGACCATCTTAACCTGTTCATCAACCTAACCGACAAGGCCAAGAACGCGGAGATCCTCGTCGAGAAGGGCGAACCCGAGAGGGACAAGATCCTCGAGATGACCATCGAGGAACTGGATCTTTCGGTCAGGTCGTACAACTGCCTGAAGAGAGCAGGTATCAATACCGTCGAGGACCTTATCAGCAAGACCGAGGAAGAGATGATGAAGGTGAGAAACCTTGGCCGCAAGTCGCTTGAGGAAGTGGTTTCGAAACTGGATGCCCTCGGCCTGAAACTTGCTCAATCCGAAGACTAACGAGTTACTGGGAGGGAAATTGAAATGCCTGGACATAGGAAACTGGGAAGGCCTACAGATCAGCGCAAAGCCATGCTGAAGGGCCTGGTCACCTCTCTGCTCCAGCACGGGAGGATAGAGACGACCGAAGCGAGAGCGAAGGAAGTCAGGGAATTCGCTGAAAAGCTTATTACCATAGCCGTAAGAGAATGCGACAATTTCACGTCCAAGAACGTGATTGTAAGCGTTCCCGTCCTCGACAGCAAGGGCCGCAAGATGCTCAAGACGGTGACCAGCAAGAACGGCAACAAGTACGAGGTCGTGGAAAGGGAAAAGAAGGAAGTATTAAAGACTGTTGACGCTCCCTCGAGGCTTGCCGCGAGAAGGCTGGTCATGAACTGGGTGTACAGGGTCAAGGACGAGAAGGGCAAGAGCATAAGCCTTACCAACAAGCTGTTCGATGAGATAGCTCCGAAATACAAGGACAAGAAGGGCGGATATACCCGCATCTACAAACTCGCACCGAGAAGAGGCGACGGCGCGGAAATGGTCGTGCTGGAGCTCGTATAAATACTGTCGAACAGGGATTGCTTAAGGAGATGGAGAGCGGGCCGGGATTCCGTTCTCCATTTATTCTTTTAAATTACGGCGAATTCTGCCATAATGGTTTCAAACACGCTGCAGCTTCTTGGACCAGGGGATAGAGATGATCGAATTCAGGGACGTATATTTCGAATACCGGCCGCAATCAACGGACCAGCCTGCGACACGGGCCATAAACGGCATAACCGAACGCATCCGCCAGGGTGAATTTGTCGCGGTCCTGGGCAGGAACGGCTCCGGCAAGTCCACCATGGCCCGACTGATGAATGCGCTCCTGGTGCCCACACAGGGAACAGTGTGGGTGGAGGGCATGGACACCTCCAGGGGCGAGATGGTCTGGGAGATAAGAAAAACTCTCGGGATGGTATTCCAGAATCCCGACAACCAGATAGTGGCCACCACCGTGGAGGAGGACCTGGCTTTCGGGCCGGAGAATCTCGGACTGGACCCGGCGGAAATCAGGAGACGCATTGATGATGCCGCGAGGTACGTGGGCATGGAGGAGCATATGCGGCATTCTCCCCATATGCTCTCGGGAGGCCAGAAGCAGCGTGTCGCCATCGCGGGCATACTTGCAATGGAGCCCAGGTGCATCGTGCTGGACGAATCCACGTCCATGCTTGACCCAAGGGGCAGAAAAGAGGTTTTAAACCTTGTCCGCACCCTGAACAGGGAGAGGAAAATAACCATTGTACTTATCACCCACCACATGGAAGAAGCCGTGGATGCCGACCGGGTGCTGGTCATGGACAACGGCCGGATCATAATGGAAGGCGTTCCGAGGGATATCTTCTCGCGCGTGGATGAACTTAAGAAAGCGGGGCTTAATGTCCCCCGCGTAACGCAGCTCATGCACGAACTTAAGAAAAGGGGCATTGAACTGGACGGATCCGCTCTCACGGTTGAAGAGGCTGAGGAGAGCCTGAAAAGGATACTTTCCAGGGCCGGGATACCCCGGCGTCACATGAATGGCACCTCCTTGCCGGAAAAGCCCGGCGACCCGATCGTCCGTATCCGGGACCTCACCCATGTCTACATGCCCGGGACGACCTTTGAGAAAAAGGCGCTGGACAACGTGAGCATGGATATCATGAGGGGCGAAATACTGGGCATAATCGGGCGCACCGGGTCGGGCAAGTCCACGCTGGTGCAGCATCTGAACGGGCTCTTGAAACCTACGTCCGGGAGCGTTGAAGTTGACGGCCTGGAATGCGGGAAAAAGACCCTGAAGGAGCTCCGCCAGAAGGTCGGCCTCATCTTCCAGTACCCCGAGCACCAGCTGTTCGAGGAAACGGTTTACAAGGACATAATATTCGGCCCTGCAAGGATGGGGCTGTCCGCGGAAGAGATACGGGAGCGGGTGAAGCGCGTCCTGGAGATCCTGGGCCTTTCCGAGGACCTCCTGGAAAAGTCGCCGTTCGAGCTTTCCGGCGGCCAGAAGAGGAGGGTCGCCATAGCCGGCGTTCTTGCCATGGAGCCGAAGATTCTCGTGCTCGACGAACCGACCGCGGGCCTCGATCCCCAGGGCAGCGAAGAGGTGTTCAAGTTCCTGACCCGGCTGAACAGGACCAGCGGTACCACCATACTGATCATCTCCCACAACATGGACCAGGTGGCCGCCTATTGCGACCGGGTGGCGGTACTGAATGACGGAAGGCTCGAGATGCTGGATACCCCGCGGAACGTGTTCGGCCGAGAAGAAAGGCTGCGCGAACTGGACCTGGACATTCCCGAGATTACCCGCCTGTTCAGGAACCTGGCTCGCTCGGGATACCCGGTAAGCAGCGATGTCCTGACCATCCGGGAGGCTGCGGATGAGATCGCCGCAATAATGCAAGGCCAGGGGCCGGACAAGGAGGGGATGCTCCAATGATGCGCAATATCACCCTGGGGCAGTACATCCCCGGCGAATCTGTGCTCCACAGGCTGGACCCAAGATCAAAGATCATATGGACGGCTGTCCTGATGGTGGCCGTGTTCATGATAGATACGTGGCAGGAATACGTGGTTATGGGCGCCTTTATCGCACTGCTGCTGGTTTTGAGCGGTATCCCCGTAAAGCAGTCGCTTAAGGGCTTAAAGCCACTGCTCCTGATACTGGCCATAACCGCCATCCTGAATATATTCTTCGTTAAGGGCACTCCACTGGTGGAACTGGGGCCTGTAGTCATCACCTATGAGGGGCTTATATCGGCCGTCATGCTGTTTTTCAGGCTCGTGATGCTCGTCGTGTCGGCGTCGCTGATGACCCTGACCACCACGCCGATGGCCATGACCGACGGGATCGAGCGCATGATGAAGCCCCTGGAACGTATAGGCGTTCCAGCCCATGAGATAGCCATGATGATGTCCATAGCCCTACGGTTTATTCCCACCCTGATGGAGGAAACAGACAGGATTATGAAGGCCCAGGCGTCAAGGGGGGCGGACTTCGACACGGGAAACCTTTTGAAAAGGGTAAAAAGCTTTATCCCTGTACTGGTCCCCCTGTTTGTCAGCGCTTTCAAACGCGCCGACGAGCTGGCCGAGGCCATGGAATCGAGATGCTATCGCGGAAGCAAGGGCAGGACCCGGCTAAAGCAGATCCGGTTCACCATGCTGGATCTTGAGGCAAGTATCGCAGGTATCCTGTTCCTCGCCCTCCTTTTCGGGCCGCGGTTCCTGGCATGATCCGGCTTGCCGTTTTGGAGCAAAAACGTATACATTGTTGTAATACTGTGCAAAAAAGTATATTATAAAAAGGACACAGGAATAAAGCGGGATTCACAGGAACAGCATATCTTGCGGGGGGACGCATTCCATAATGGATATCTCTGTGAGGATTGTCAGGGAAAAGAGCCTGGATCCTGTTTTCAAGGTCCTGGTAAGCTACAGGGACGAAAATGTTTCTTTCAGGAACGCTGAGGTGGAAGTTTTACGACAGCCGCCCAGGGTTGTCATCCAGTATCCTGAAGAAGTGCAGCGCGTTCTTCCGCAGATCAATTCAAAAAAGCTGGAACTGGAGATACTGAACAAGATCGCCGAGTACCTCTTAAGCTCGGGCGGCAGGAAATAACGAGAAAGCGCCTTGATCCTCAGGGCGCTGTTTTATTCCAGGCACTCCCCTTTCTTCTGCACGAAAAGGTTGCCGGACGAGTCGACTGAAGCATAGAAGACCATACTGTAATCGGTTATGCCCCTCTCCTGCAGTTGCCGGTCAAGCCATTCCCTGCTTATGCCCATCCTTTTCATGGTCCCGTCCATGAGCCTGCCGTCAATGATAAGGTCGATGGCGGGGCCTTCGTATTTCGTGTCTATGTTCAGGTCTTCAGGCGTGACAGGACGCTTCTGGGATTTGAGGATGACGCTCAGCTGGCCGTTGGTTTCCAGGATCGCGTACTCCACATCGCTTACGTTCTGGACATTCTGGAGCCTGAGCTGTTCCAGGAGTTCGTTTATGGTGCACATTTCCTTCCGCATTGTTTTTTCCAGCATCCTGCCGTTGCGGATCAGGGTTGAGGGTTTTCCGCATATTAAGCCTCTCAGCCGGACGCTTTTAATCGAGATGAAGGAAATAAGAAGCTGGCATACCACCAGGACCGCGATGGGCACAAGGGCGTGATGAAGCTTCCTGTCACTCTCCGTCAGGGGCAGCGCCGCTATCTCGGATATCATGACAGCCACGGCGAACTCGAAGGGCTGCAGCTGCCCGATCTGCCTTTTACCCATGAGCCGCATGCTGACAATTACGACGAGGTACAATATGAGAGTTCTCCATAACGAAGTGAAAATGCCTTCCACCTGAATGACCTCCATCACGGGGAATGCATGGATTATTCTGTCCATGCCCGGTGAAGATCATTCAGCGGCTTTGGCCAGCAGAGAATCCAGGGAAGGACACTCTTCCCTGAGGAGGGAGTAGAGCTTGAGATCGTGGTAGACGCCGTTATGGAATGTGGCCTGCCTCATGGTCCCTTCGTAGGTAAACCCGCATTTTTCAACCACTCGTATGCTGGCTGTGTTCCCGCTCATGACATTGACCTGGATCCTGTTGATGGGCCATACGGCGAACATGTAGGCGCAGAACAGCATGAGGGCCTCGGTCATGTAGCCCTTGCCCGCGTGCTTCTGGTCGAAAAGCTCGTAGCCAACTTCGTATCCCGACTGGTAATCAAGACCCTTGAAATAGAGGATCTCTCCAACGTATTCCCCATCGTGGGACATAATGAGCATTCGCCCTTCATCCCTGGACCAGAAGCCGGTTTCCCTGTATTCCTCCCTGAACTTGTTCAGCGGGGGGATGTTGAGGTGCCAGTACGGCCCTTTCTTGTTTATATCGGTTACCAGGGTGTACAGGTAGTCCAGTTCCTCGGGTTTGACTGTTCTTAGTATCACTTTCTTTCCCTCTATCATGGCACGCTCCCTCATTATTGTGCTCGGAACCGTTTATTGACCCTGCCTTCATTATATCATATAATTAATTAAAACTTCCTGGGCGAATGTCCTTCGCCCAGGCATTCGGCCGGCGATGGACTTTTCGGCGTGCTTTGGGCCGGCATTCCGGGAGGGTGTCCATGTACTACATAGGTATTGATCTTGGTGGAACGAATATCGCCGCGGGCATCGTGGATGAGGACGGCGCAATAGTGAAAAAGGGCAGCGTCCCCACCGGGAGAACCCGGCCTTCTGAAGAGATCGTCGGGGATATGTGCTCCCTGGTGGAAAGCCTCATAAAGGAAGCGGGTATTGACAGGGCCGATATACATTCAATTGGCATTGGCAGCCCCGGGACTCCCGACAGGAAGAACGGGGTGATAATATACAACAACAATCTAGGTTTTCGCAACGTGCCAATAAGAAAGCTCCTGCAGGAACGCTTCGGCCTTCCGGTCTACCTTGAAAACGACGCCAACTGCGCCGCCATCGCCGAAAGCCTGGCCGGCGCGGCAAAAGGCGAGCCGAATGCCGTGGTAATTACCATAGGAACCGGCATAGGCGGAGGCGTAATCATCGACAATAAGCTGTATACCGGATTCAACGGCGCCGGCGGTGAACTGGGGCACGTGGTGATCCATATGAACGGCGAGGAATGCACCTGCGGCAGGAAAGGCTGCTGGGAAGCCTATTCCTCGGCCACCGCGCTGATACGCCAGACTGCCAGGGCGATGTCCGAGAACCAGCAATCGCTGATGAACAGCATGGTGGAGGGCGATCCAAACAGGATATCCGCCAAGACCGCCTTCGAAGCCGCGCGCCTTGGTGACGAGACCGCAAAGCGGGTGGTTGAGCAGTATATAGAAATGCTGGCCGAAGGCCTGGCCAACATGATAAACATCTTCCAGCCAAATGTGGTAGTGCTGGGAGGCGGCGTCTCGAAGGAAGGGGAAAACCTCCTCGCACCCTTGAGGGAAAAGGTCAGGGGCAGGACCTACTGTGCCGACGGGGTGGAGAATACGCGCATTGTCGCCGCGAAGCTGGGAAATGACGCGGGTATCATAGGCGCCGCGCTGATATCGAAGGCATGACGCCCGATACGGATATATATTAACGATTCCGGGGAGAGAACCCAGGTTTGCCGATGAGAAATATCAAGCTTGTCCTCGAATATGACGGTTCAAAATATCACGGATGGCAGATGCAGGCCAACGCCAACTCGGTCCAGCAGGAACTTGCCAGGGCCATCAAAAAGCTTACCGGGGAGTCCGTAATCCCGACAGGCGCAGGCAGGACCGACGCAGGCGTCCATGCCCTTGGGCAGGTGGCCGGCTTTATGACCGAGTCTTCCATTCCCGCTGAAAAATTCGCTCCCGCCCTTAACAGCATATTGCCTCCCGGGATCTGCGTGCTGCGCTCGGAAGAGGCCGATCCGGGTTTTCATCCCCGGTTTTCCGCGAAAGGCAAGCATTACTGCTACCTGGTCCTCAACCGGGGCCAGCGCTCTCCGCTATGGGAGGGCCGGGCCTGGCACGTCCGCGACAAGCTCGATTTTGAAGCAATGGAGAAGGCTGCCGGGTATCTCCTGGGCACCCATAATTTCCGCGCCTTCTGCGCCTCGGGACACCAGAACAAGACTTTCACGAGGACCATTACCCATTCGTCATGGCAGTTCGGGCACGAGGTGCTGCGATATGACACCATGGGCGACGCCTTCCTGTACAACATGGTAAGGATCATGACGGGCACCATGGTTGATATCGGACGGGGCCGTTTTCCGCCCGAAGTGATACTGGAGGCTTTTGAAACAGGGGACAGGAACACCCTTGGAATGACAGCCCCGCCCGAAGGGCTGTACCTGGTAGAGGTGTTCTACTGAGCGCAGCCCCCTTGCAGGCCCGGCCGGAACCGGCCGTCCGGGGAAGATATTTTGTAAATCCCGGGGAGGTATTTAAGGATGAAGATGACAGGCAAGCTGTATAAAGGGCCGTCGATCCTTGATGAGAAGGTCGTGGAGGTGGACGACAGCGAGGGCACGTACCAGGACCGGCTCGAGAAATGCCTTGTTGAGATATGCGCCCTGCTTGCCATAGAAGTTCCCATCTGGCTTTCGAAAAACACCCGGGAATATGTCCGGTTCAGGCGGACTTCGTTCAATGCCGACCAGTTTTTCAACCCCGTGCATTTCGACCGGTTCGAGATACGGATTATCGAGGAATGAGGGCAATAAAAAATCAATGCCCTATTATTGACATTGACTTTATACTGTGTTAGAATTATTTACTGCATTGTTATACAGTGACGTATTGTATGCGTCAATTGTGCATAATATACCGATTTTGCTGACCTTAGTATAGCACAATTGTATGAACAGTACAATACATGTCAATAATCTTTTTGATGCTAAAAATATAGATCGGGAGAATGATAGTTTGGAATGTATTGTTTTCGTACATTTTCTAACCGGATGGCTGCCTGCGGGATAACCCGGGCTATAGCTGCCGGAACGGATTAATCTTTCCCCCTCTATATTTTTATGTTTTTTTTTGACTAATATATCAGATCCTACGAGGTGATATTGATGGTTCATCCGGTTCAATGCGGCAGGACCGAGCGCATGAGTTATTCCAGGATCAAAGAAGTTCTTGATATGCCCAACCTTATTGAGGTTCAGAAGAATTCATACAGGTATTTTCTCGAGGAAGGACTCCGGGAGGTATTGAGGGACGTATCTCCCATAACGGACTATACCGGAAACCTTGTAATGGAGTTCATCGACTACTCCCTTGAAACCGACAACATCAAGTACTCCGTGGAGGAATGCAAGGAAAGGGACGCCACCTACTGCGCTCCCCTGAAAGTCAAGGTCCGCCTGATCAACAAGGAGACAGGCGAGGTCAAGGAACAGGAAATATTCATGGGCGATTTCCCGCTGATGACCGAGACCGGCACGTTCGTCATAAACGGCGCCGAACGCGTAATAGTCAGCCAGCTTGTCCGCTCTCCGGGCGTTTATTATGCCAGGGAGAAGGACAAGGCGGGAAATAACCTCTTCTCCAGCACGGTTATACCCTACCGCGGCGCATGGCTCGAGTATGAGACCGATTCCGCGGAGGTCGTCTACGTTCGCATAGACAGGACAAGGAAGCTTCCCATAACTCAGTTCCTGCGCGCGCTGGGATACGGTACCGACGCGGAAATACTCAACCTCTTCGGCGAAGAGGCAAAGCTTCTCGCCACGATTTCCAAGGACGGCACCAAGAGCAGGGAAGAAGGCCTTTTCGAGGTGTACAAGCGTCTCCGCCCGGGCGAGCCGCCCACCGAGGAGAGCGCCAGCACCCTTATCAACAACCTGTTCTTCGACTCCAGGCGCTACGACCTCTCCAATGTGGGCCGCTATAAGTTCAACAAGAAGCTTTCCCTTGCCAACCGCATCAGGAACCAGATAGCAGCCGAGGACATCAAGGACAACAACACGGGAAAGGTAATCGTAAAGGCCGGGGAAGAGATCACCGAGGAAAAGGCGTGGAAGATCCAGAATTCCGGGACCAACGTGGTCCACGTGGATATTGACGGCAAGCCTGTGAAGGTTGTGGGCAACCTCACCGTCGACATTGCCGGGTACATCAGCTTCGATTCCGCCAAGGCGGGCATAAGGGAGAAGGTGCGCTATGACGTGCTCATGGCCATCCTCAAGGAACATAAGAAGGCGAAAGAGGAAGAACTTATAAATGTGCTCAGGGAAAACAGGGATAAACTCATGCCCAGGCACATCACCAAGGAAGACATCATCGCCACGGTCAGCTATCTGTTCAACCTGGACCATGGCATCGGCAATATAGACGACATCGACCACCTGGGGAACAGGCGCCTCCGCTCGGTTGGAGAGCTGCTCCAGAACCAGTTCCGCATCGGTCTTGCCCGCATGGAGAGGGTTGTCCGCGAAAGGATGACCATCCAGGATATCGATGCGGCGACGCCCCAGGCGCTCATAAATATCCGCCCGGTTGCCGCGGCCATCAAGGAATTCTTCGGGTCCAGCCAGCTTTCCCAGTTCATGGACCAGACAAATCCCCTGGCCGAACTGACCCACAAGCGCCGCCTGAGCGCGCTGGGTCCCGGCGGCCTGTCCCGTGACCGGGCAAGCTTCGAGGTGCGCGACGTGCACCATTCCCACTACGGCCGCATGTGCCCCATCGAGACCCCTGAAGGTCCGAACATCGGCCTTATCGGGTCGCTCAGTACGTATGCCCGCATCAATGAATACGGGTTCATCGAAACCCCCTACAGGAAGGTCGTGAACGGCAGGGTCACCGACGAAACCGAGTACATGACCGCCGACGAGGAGGATCCGTACATCATAGCCGGCGCAAACGAGCCCCTGGACGAGGAAGGCCGCTTTGTCAACAAGCGCGTCGGCTGCCGGTTCCAGGACCAGATCATTGAGGTCGATCCAAGCAAGGTACAGTACATGGATGTTTCCCCGAAACAGCTCGTTTCGGTGGCTACGGCCATGATCCCGTTCCTGGAGAACGACGACGCGAACCGCGCCCTCATGGGCTCCAACATGCAGCGCCAGGCCGTTCCCCTGATCAAGCCCGAGGCGCCCATCATCGCCACCGGTATCGAGTGGAGGGCCGCGAGGGATTCAGGGGTATGCGTCATCGCGAAGAACTCCGGCGTGGTGGAAAAGGTCACGGCAAGCGAGATCGTGGTCCGTACCGATTCCGGCGACAAGGACTACTATAAACTGCTCAAATACCAGCGCTCCAACCAGGGCACCTGCATAAACCAGCGCCCCATCGTCAGGAAGGGCGACAGGGTCGAAGAAGGGGATGTGATTGCCGACGGGCCGTCCACCGACAACGGCGAGATTGCCCTTGGCAAGAACGTCCTCGTCGGGTTCATGGCCTGGGAAGGATACAACTACGAGGACGCGATCCTGATCAGCGAAGAGCTTGTAAGGGACGATATATACACGTCCATACACATAGAGGAATATGAGTCCGAATCCCGTGACACCAAGCTGGGTCCCGAGGAGATCACGCGCGATATCCCCAACGTGGGCGAGGATTCCCTCAAGGACCTTGACGAGAGGGGTATCATCCGCATAGGCGCGGAAGTCCGTTCAGGCGATATCCTGGTAGGCAAGGTAACGCCGAAGGGCGAAACCGAGCTGACTGCCGAAGAGCGCCTGCTTCGCGCCATCTTCGGCGAGAAGGCCAGGGAAGTCCGCGACACCTCGCTCAGGGTGCCTCACGGCGAATCGGGTATAGTTGTCGATGTAAAGGTGTTCTCCCGTGAAAACGGCGACGAACTGCCGCCGGGAGTAAACCAGCTGGTGCGCGTCTATGTCGCCCAGAAGCGTAAGATCTCGGTGGGCGATAAGATGGCCGGACGCCACGGGAATAAGGGTGTCATATCCAGGGTGCTTCCGATCGAGGATATGCCCTTCCTGCCCGACGGCACGCCGCTCCAGATAGTCCTTAACCCGCTGGGCGTTCCATCGCGAATGAACATCGGGCAGGTCCTGGAGACGCACCTGGGCTACGCTGCCAAGGCATTGGGATGGAAGATCGCCAGCCCGGTATTCGACGGCGCCAACGAGAATGACATTTTCGAGACGCTCAGGCTTGCGGGCCTTCCCGAGGACGGCAAGAGCGTGCTCTACGACGGCCGAACCGGCGAGCCCTTCGATAACAGGGTAACCGTCGGGTACATGTACTTCCTGAAGCTGGCCCACCTCGTGGACGACAAGATCCATGCCCGTTCCACCGGTCCCTACTCCCTTGTTACGCAGCAGCCCCTGGGAGGCAAGGCGCAGTTCGGCGGACAGCGCTTCGGAGAAATGGAAGTATGGGCCCTTGCAGCCTACGGCGCCGCGTACTCGCTCCAGGAGGTCCTCACGGTCAAGTCCGACGATGTCCATGGCCGCGTGAAGACTTATGAAGCCATCGTCAAGGGCGAGAACGTGCCCGAGCCCGGCATCCCCGAGTCTTTCAAAGTCCTGATGAAGGAACTTCAGAGCCTGTGCCTGGATGTTAAGGTATTCAGCGACCAGCACGAGGAGATAGAGATCAAGGAATCGGTCTATGACGACCTGGAGGAACTGGATGTCAACATCGAGGGCCGGGAGGATGACACCGCGTCCTACCTGGACTTCGAGGACGAGGATAGCAAGGACATCATAGACGACGAGTTTGAGATAGATGCCATCAGCGAAGAGGAATTCGAAGAAGCTGACGAACTCAACGAGGATCTGGTCACCAACCTGCTCGGAGCGGGAGATCTGATCCCGGACGACGATGACGATATATAGGAGGGTGACGGGCGATGTATGAACTCAACAATTTCGACGCGATAAAGATCGGCCTGGCTTCCCCGGAGAAGATCCGCGAATGGTCGAGGGGAGAGGTCAAGAAACCTGAAACGATAAACTACAGGACATTGAAACCGGAGCGGGACGGCCTGTTCTGCGAAAGGATCTTCGGGCCCACCCGCGACTGGGAATGTCACTGCGGGAAATATAAGAGAGTGCGCTATAAGGGCATCATATGCGACCGCTGCGGCGTTGAGGTGACCAAGCAGAAGGTCAGGCGCGAAAGGATGGGGCATATAGAGCTGGCGGCCCCGGTATCCCACATCTGGTACTTCAAGGGGATTCCGAGCCGCATGGGGCTCCTTTTGGACATGTCCCCAAGAGCCCTTGAAAAGGTCCTGTATTTTGCGGCTTACGTCGTTATCGACCCCGGCACCACTCCGCTTGCCCCGAAGCAGGTATTGACCGAAAAGGAATACAGGGAAAGCGTCGAAAAGTTCGGGAACAACTTCCGTGCCGGGATGGGCGCTGAGGCCATCAAGGAACTCCTTCAGAACCTGGACCTTGACCAGATGGCCAAGGAACTCCGCGAGGAGGTGGAGAATTCCAACGGCCAGAAGAAGGTGCGCGCCATCAAGCGCCTGGAAGTGGTGGAAGCCTTCCGCCAGTCCGGGAATAAGCCCGAATGGATGATCCTGGACGTCATACCGGTAATTCCGCCGGAACTGCGTCCAATGGTGCAGCTTGACGGCGGACGCTTCGCCACGTCCGACCTGAACGACCTCTACCGCCGCGTAATCAACCGCAACAACCGCCTGAAGAGGCTCCTGGACCTCGGGGCTCCCGAGATCATCGTGAGGAACGAGAAAAGGATGCTCCAGGAGGCGGTGGACGCCCTTATCGACAACGGCCGCCGCGGAAGACCGGTTACCGGCCCAGGCAACAGGCCGCTCAAGTCCCTTTCGGATATGCTTAAGGGAAAACAGGGACGTTTCCGCCAGAACCTCCTGGGTAAGCGCGTGGACTACTCGGGACGTTCGGTTATAGTTGTCGGTCCCGAGCTCAAGATCTACCAGTGCGGACTTCCGAAGGAAATGGCACTGGAGCTCTTCAAGCCCTTCGTCATGAAGAAGCTGGTTGAGAAGGGCCTGGCCCATAACATAAAGAGCGCGAAGAGGATGGTTGAGCGCGTAAAGACCGAGGTCTGGGACGTTCTCGAAGAAGTGATAAAGGAGCATCCCGTCCTCCTTAACCGCGCGCCCACGCTGCACAGGCTGGGTATCCAGGCATTTGAACCGGTGCTGGTGGAGGGCCGTGCCATCAAGCTCCACCCGCTGGTTTGTACAGCGTATAACGCGGACTTCGACGGGGACCAGATGGCCGTCCATGTGCCGCTGTCTGCCGAAGCTCAGGCCGAGGCGCGGTTCCTGATGCTGTCTGCCAATAACCTGCTAAAACCCCAGGACGGAAGACCCGTAACCGTTCCTACCCAGGACATGGTACTGGGAACCTACTACCTGACCATGGAGAAGGAAGCCGTCAAGGATGAGAACGGCAACGTGACCAACGGCGTTATAGGCGAGGGCAAGGTGTTCTCGTCGCCCGAGGAGGCGCTGATGGCCTACCAGAACGGTTACGTGAGCCTCCATGCCAGGATCAAGGTCAGGAGAACCCTGGAGATAAACGGCGAAAAGAAGTCGAAGATCATAAATACCACCGTTGGCAAGATCATCTTCAACAGCGCCATTCCGCAGAACCTTGGTTTTGTGGACAGGACCAACCCTGAAACCATGTTTGATTACGAGGTGGATTTTGTTACCGGCAAGAAAGAACTGGGCAAGATCATAGACCGCTGCATAAAGGTGAACGGAACCCACCAGACCGCCATTGTTCTTGACAAGATCAAGGCCCTGGGGTTCGAATATTCCACCAAGGGCGCCGTGACCATCGGTATTACCGACATGGTTATCCCCGAAGTCAAGCAGCGCTACCTCGAAGAAACCGACAAGAAGGTCGAGGAGATTGAAAGGCACTACAGGAACGGCCTCTACAACAAGGAAGAGAGGAAGCGCGCCATTATCACGGCCTGGAGCAAGACCACCGAGGATATCAAGAACGCCCTTGTAAACACGCTGGATCGATTCAATCCCGTGTACATGATGTCCCAGTCCGGCGCACGCGGCAATATCAACCAGATACGCCAGCTGGCAGGTATGCGCGGACTCATGGCGGACACATCGGGCGAAACCATCGAGATCCCCATCCGGTCGAACTTCCGTGAAGGCCTGAACGTGCTTGAGTACTTCATCTCCACCCACGGCGCGAGGAAAGGACTTGCCGACACGGCCCTTAGGACCGCCGACTCCGGTTACCTGACCCGCCGCCTCGTGGACGTGGCGCAGGACGTTATAATCCGAGAGGAAGACTGCGGCACCAACGAGGGTATCGAGGTACAGGCCATCATCGCCAGCGGCAAGCCCATCGAGTCACTGGCCGAGCGCCTGACCGGGCGTTATGCCCTGGAAGATATAATAGATCCCGCAACAGGAGAAGTCCTCGTGGAAGCAGGCACCCTGATCACCGAGGACATGGCCGAGAAGGTGGAGAATGCCGGCGTCAAGAAGGCCAGGATCCGGTCGGTGCTCTCCTGCCGCTCAAAGATCGGCGTATGCGCCAAGTGCTACGGCCTCAACCTGGCCGTGGGCGAGCCCAGCAACGTGGGAGAAGCGGTAGGCTTCATCGCTGCCCAGTCCATAGGCGAACCGGGCACCCAGCTTACCATGCGTACGTTCCATACCGGCGGCGTGGCCGGCGAGGACATCACCCAGGGTCTGCCGCGTGTCGAGGAGCTCTTTGAAGCGCGCAAGCCCAAAGGCCTTGCCATAGTATCCGAGATTTCCGGTACTGTAAGGATCAAGGACACTAAGAAGAAGCGTGAAATAGAAATAGTCAACAATGAAACCGGGGAAGTCAAGACCTACCTCATACCCTACGGCTCCAGCATCAAGGTAGCCGACGGCGACGTGGTGGAGGCCGGCGACGAACTGACCGAAGGTTCGGTCAATCCCCATGACATCCTCAAGATCAAGGGTGTCCAGGCTGTCCAGTCCTACCTGCTCCAGGAGGTGCAGAAGGTTTACCGCCTCCAGGGCGTTGACATCAACGACAAGCATATCGAGGTCATCGTAAGGCAGATGCTCAGGAAGGTCAAGATTGACGAGGCCGGCGACACCGATATGCTGCCCGGAAGCCTGGTTGACATGTTCGAGTTTGAGAGCAAGAACAAGGAAGCCGAGGCGAAAGGCTTAAGACCCGCCACCGGGAAGAGGGCGCTTCTTGGTATCACCAAGGCATCCCTTGCAACCGAGTCCTTCCTGTCCGCCGCGTCGTTCCAGGAAACGACCCGCGTTCTTACCGAGGCGGCCATAAAGGGCAAGGTCGACCCGCTGATCGGGCTTAAGGAAAACATCATCATCGGTAAGCTCATCCCTGCCGGGACCGGTATGCCGAGATACCGCGAGATCGAGCTGGAAATCCATGACGACCAGGAAGGGCAGAACGTCCAGGAAACCATGGACGAGGTCAGCTGATAACCGTTTAAACAAACCGGGTATCCTGCAAATGCGCAGGATACCCTTAATTTTTTGGGCGCCAAAGATCCTCAGCATGCTTCCACGTCGTTAGCCTCCGCAGAAGCCGGCTTGTCAGGATGTTTCAGCAATAACTTGCGGCTCCTCTTAAAATGCCGGGTAAGGCAACCTCTGCCCTGCTGCCTCCATTACGAGGCATTTACGTCTCTCCTCTTCATGAACCTGGAACAGGCCTTCTTGGCGCTGCCGTCGCATTTTCTCACCGAGAACAGGCTGCAGACACCGTAGGTGGGAATATAGGGGTGAGGGTGGAACACGAAGAACTCGCAGTTTGAACACCTGAAGAACTCCAGCCTCATAAGGTCCTCCAGGTAGAAAAACCGATGTCTCGGGCAGCAGTAGTCCCAAGTGACGATACCCTTTTCGCGACAAAGGATATCGCTGTTCATGCCTACCGGGAGCCCCTTGATGCAGTTCATGCACATTCTTTTCCTGGCTTGGATGACAACAGGCAGGTTTTCAGAAACCATGCTGTTATTTTTGGCTTTCTTCCTTCTCATCTGCCCGCTTTCCGCCTTTCAGCACGATAAAATAGCGAAACGAGGAAACATAAAGATGCCGGCGCTTGAATAGAATTATAGCATATTGCCCGGCGGTCTTTCCTTTTATCCGTACGTCTGGTAAAATTTAACCATTAGCATGGCGCATCTCATTACCCGGCAGATCAATGGCGATACGTTCCAAGAACCGGACAAAAAAGGAAAGAATAACGCTAAAATTCTTCCAGGCGTGGTATATACCCTTTGAGGTATTGTTGCCGGTATACCTTTAATTTGCGGCCGGATTCAAGAGATGCATGAACGTGAGGAGTGAGACATAATGGCGCTTGACCTGTCAGAATACATAAATGCCCGTAAACTGGCGCTTAAAGAGTATTCTCACTACATATCCCAGGGCCGCAACGGCTACCTGCCGTTCCTGGACGGAATATTGAAGAATATCGATATCGTGTCCGAGGTGGACCTGGGGATCGTCGATATCCCCTTAAAGAAGATCCGCGGGACCTACACGTATCTCAGGAGCATATCCTTTGCCCGCAACTACATGCCTCTCATGGACGTGGACACAGAGTTTGCCGCAAAGTGGCAGCACGTTTACGACGTGCAGGTGAACGAGGGTCTCAACGACCCGATAAAGGTCTACGAGTACCTGAACTGGTTTTATGTAGTGGAGGGGAACAAAAGGGTCAGCGTGCTCAAGTACCTGACCAACTATTCCTATCGGGGGCATGTCACCCGGCTGGTCCCGAAATACGACGAGACCAGCAGGGATATCCGCCTTTACTACGAGTTCATGGAATTTTACAAGAAGACGGGCATAAACGAGATATGGTTTTCAAAAGAGGGCGGCTTCGGCGAACTCTGGGAAATAATCAAGGACTACCGCCCGTCCAGCAGCCTGGTCAGCTACGAGGACCGGTTCTCATATTTCCAGAGCTCTGTCTACAACGTGTTCAGGAAGATATTCTACGAGTTGGGGGGTGACAAGCTGCCCATCACGACGGGCGATGCCTTCCTGGATTTCCTGAAAATCCACGGCATCAGGGATTCCATCCCGGATGACGAGCTTAAGGCCATCATGAGAAGGTTCATCGCCGAGATGGAGTACCATAGGGATGAGGGTGCCATCGAGATCCAGAAAAGCCCGAAGCTCAAGCAGGAAACAGGTATTATAGGCAGGCTGACCCATTGGATGCGCAGCGAAAAACTCAAGGTAGGGTTTGCCCATGTGAACGACGCGGCCTCTTCCAGCTGGGTATATTCCCATGAGCTCGGGAGGATGCACCTGGAACATGTGCTGGGACAAAACGTGGAAACGGTAGCCGTGACCAAGCTGCCTGAAAGCATCGAGGCCGCGCCCATACTCCAGAAGATGATAGACCAGGGCTGCCGGATAATCTTCACAACCAGCCCGTCACTAATCAGCGCTACGCTCAAGGTCGCCATGGAGAACCCCGAGGTAAACCTCCTCAACTGCTCGTCCATGCACTCCTTCAGGCATGTGAACACTTACTTCGGCAGGATCCATGAACCAAGGTTTTTATGCGGGCTTGTGGCCGGGGCGATGACGCGCACGGGCAAGCTGGGATATATCGCCCCGTTCCCGGTAAGCGATGTCATAAGCGGGATCAATGCCTTCACGCTGGGCGCGAGGATGATCAGGCCGGATGCCCAGGTATACCTTGAATGGATGCAGACCTGGGATTACAGGAGCGCAACGCAGGATTGCACGAGGAGGATTGCTGAGCAGGGCGCCGATATCATATGCCACCACAACACCCTTGCCAACCGCCAGTTCCTCCGGGAATACGGGGTCTATACCATAAAGCTGGACGAAAACGGGGAGTACGTCCCCGACAAGTACCTGGCGGTTCCTGTCTGGAACTGGGGCATTTTCTATGAGAAATATATAAGGAGCGTATTGGTCGGAGGCACCAGGCTCGGGCATGACTCCGCCTCGTCCGGCAGGATGCTCAATTACTGGTGGGGCATGGACTCGGGGCTCCTGGACTTTTTCTATGCCAGGAACCATATCCCGGTTGAGACTCAGAAGCTCCTTGAGTTCTTCAAGAACGCAATCATTTCCCGCAGCTTCAGGGTCTTTACGGGCCCGATCCGGGACAGAACAGGAAAGCTGGTGGTGGAGCAGGACGAGATACTTGAGCATCCACAGATACTCATGATGGACTGGATAGCTGAAGGTGTGATATGCAGCATGCCGGAATCCAGGGGATTCGATCCTCTCGGCGATCTTTCGACAGGCAGGATCGCGGGTTCATGACAGCTAGATGTCTATGAGGTGGTACCCGCATGCGTCGACTATCATAGTGCCGTTATAATCTATGGATCTCGGCGCGCGGCCGTATTTCCTGTGCATGTGACCGTGGATCATGAGTTTTGGCCGGTACTTGTCCAGGAGATTCGCGAAACACTTGAAACCCGTATGGCAGAGATCGTCGTCGTCGTTGATGCCGTAGACTGGCGCGTGGGTTACCAGGATGTCGAAACCCTTATGGGCTCTGATCTTTCTTTCCAGCTTCCGGACACGTTTTTCCATCTGCTTCTCGGTATACTGCCATGGCGGTACGCTGTAGTAGGGATGGTTGTTGTACTTCATGCTGCCTCCAAGGCCCACGATCCGCATCCCCTTGTACTCGACAAGCATGTCCTCGATGCAGTCACAGCCTTCCGGCGGATTTTGCATGTAGTTCGTATCGTGATTGCCGTGGACATAGAAAAGTGGAGCCTTGATCATCGTTATTAGGAAGGACAGGTATTGGCCTTTAAGATCCCCGCAGGAGACGATCAGGTCAACTCCCTCGAATCTCGACGCGTCAAAATGGTCCCATATATATCTGCTTTCGGTGTCAGCCACCGCCAGTATTCGCATGGCATGCCTCCTGTATCCTTAGGGGAGGAAAAGCACTTTAAATGCTCGTGCAGCTTTAGTATAATGAAGTATAACAGCCGTATATCCGCCCACCTATATGTATCATTTTTACCCTGATGGGCAGTTAATAAAACAGGCGGGCGGGCGCGCCGCATGCGCCTGAGGGCGCGATAACCGCTTGAAAAGGAGTTTTGAAGGATCTATGAAGAAGGTGAAGATTGGATTATTGGGGCTCGGAACCGTCGGAGGCGGTGTGCTTAAGGTACTGCGGCAGAATGCCGGGATGATCAGGAGACGTGAGGGCCTGGATATCGAGGTTGCCCGTGTGCTTGTAAGGGATAAGGCGAAGAAGCGTTCCGTGGAGATCGATCCCTCGATCCTGACTACCGACGCAAGAGAAATCCTGGACGACCCGGAGATCGGCCTGGTAGCCGAGTTCATGGGAGGCGAAGAGCCGGCGTTTACCTATATCCGCCAGGCCCTGAAGAACGGGAAGTCAGTCGTTACCGCCAACAAGGAGGTCATCGCCAAGCACTGGTACGAACTTGAACAGGAGGCCGAAAGGAGCGGAGCTGGCCTCTACTTCGAGGCAAGCGTGGCCGGAGGAATTCCCATCATCAAGACCATCAAGCGTTCCCTCCAGGCGAACCATATACTGAAGTTCATGGGCATAATAAACGGCACCACGAACTACATCCTTACACGTATGTCGGAAGAGGGTTCCGATTTCGAGACCGTGCTTAAGGACGCCCAAAGGCTTGGTTACGCCGAGCCCGACCCCACCGCGGATATAGAAGGCCTGGACGCGAAATTCAAGCTTTCCATCCTTTCCACCATATGCTTCAGGAACATGGTGCCGCTGGAACATGTCTTCTGCGAGGGCATTACAAAGGTGACCGCGGAGGATATCGCTTACGCCAGGCAGCTTGGCTACGGCATAAAGCTCCTCGCCATAGCCAAGAAGAACGGGAACAGGATTGAGGCCAGGGTGCATCCAACCTTCATCCCGCTTACCCATCCCCTTTGCGCGGTCAGGGATTCCTACAATGCCATCTTCCTCGAGGGAGACGCGGTTGGCAGCCTCATGTTCTATGGCAGGGGCGCGGGGGACCTTCCCACCGCGAGCGCCATCGTTTCGGATATCATCACGGCCTGCCAGAACGAGGGCGGACACCACCACAGGATAGGCATGGACGATGATGAAGTGATCTTTGAGCGGAACTGGGTTTCCAGGTATTATGTCCGGATGCTGGTCTGCGATAAGCCCGGCGTGCTCGGCGTGATCGCAGGCCTGTTCGGGATGAACAACGTGAGCCTGGAATCCGTGATACAGACCACCAGGGGTGACGATGCGAACCTCATATTCATCACCCATGAGGCCCATGAGCAGTCCATGATGAAGGCCCTGGAGGACATGAGGAACTGCGAGGTCATCTCTTCCATTGAAAGCCTGATAAGGGTGGAGAAGTAGGAGGACGGGAATGAACCAACCCAGGATCCCGGACGGCATAAAATGGAACGACCAGGGGCTCATCCCCGCCATAGCGCAGGATGCCGAAACCGGCGAGGTGCTGATGATGGCATGGATGAACAGGGAAGCCATGGAGAAGACGCTGGCTACCGGGGACGTGACCTACTACAGCAGGAGCCGCCAGTGCCTCTGGACGAAAGGCGAAACGTCGGGGAACCGCCAGCGCCTCGTTTCGATCTTCCTCGACTGCGACATGGATACGGTCCTGCTGAAGGTCAGGCAAACGGGACCAGCGTGCCATACCGGCAGCAGAACCTGCTTTTTCAACGAGATCTAAGTTTCAAGGAGGCCCGTCATGAGCGATTCATTTTCAATACTCGAAGAAGTATTCCGGGTTGTTTCGGACAGGAAAGCCAACCCGAAGGAAGGATCCTATACCAACTACCTGTTTAGCGAGGGAATAGACAAGATCTGCAAAAAGATAGGAGAGGAGGCTTCCGAGGTTATTATCGGAGCCAAGAACAACAATCCCGATGAAATCCGTTATGAAATAGCCGACCTGATCTATCATCTCATCGTGCTCATGGTCGACAGGGGCCTTACCTGGGATGACATCTGCCAGGAACTAAGAAAAAGAAGGTAGCCCTATACAGCGAAAAAGAATAACTGCTGC